>Ga0209395_1001611_pt1 | contig 31303 bp, 26 predicted proteins | sample GOMGulsemesocosm_3_FD_184635 | JGI IMG/M metagenome (GOLD analysis project Ga0209395, IMG submission 184635) | Methane-oxidizing microbial communities from mesocosms in the Gulf of Mexico - GOM9D Gulf of Mexico (SPAdes) (version 2) | ecosystem: Environmental > Aquatic > Marine > Cold seeps... | reverse complement strand
ATGGTTAATGGTTAATGGTTAATGGTTAATGGTTAATGGTTAATGGTTAATGGTTAATGGTTAATGGTTAATGGTTAATGGTTAATGGTTAATGGTTAGGCACTGTATTCAACACTTGCTGCAAATGCTCCAAGATAGAACCCCAACCACCTTGATGAGCTGATCTTGCCTCTTCATCGTAAAACTTCACTTGCGTAAGCTCTACTAGAGTTGCCTCTCCCTTTTGAGTAAAATCTAGTGTCACTTGTGATCCGTCTATTGAATGCCCTGATTCCCACGTAAAGACAATGCGCGAAACAGGCTCTATTAATAAATACTTACCCCCATGCGGTAACTGTTGATCTCCAACTTGCATCAAAATGTTGAATTCACCACCTTGTTGTGCATCTAAGCTCACTATGGGGGATGGCATACCCGCAGCTGGAATCATAAATTTTGCCAGCATTTGCGGATTCAGCCAGGCGTTAAAAACCTTTTCGATCGGAGCATCAATCACGCGGGATAAGTTTAAAGTAAGCATTTCGTTATCGGTATTATTCGTCATCGTTATAATCCTCTTTCAGTAAATTCTCTAAATTATCCAAACGCAAATCCCAAACAGAGCGTAGGTTTTTAAACCAGTTTTCCAATAGCCCGATAGGATCAAGCTCAGCTTTAATCAAGTGCACTCGACCAATCGTAGTACGAGAGACCAGTCCTGCTTTCTCCAACACTTTGATATGCTTAGATATAGCATTTAGACTGATATCGTAATGCTCAGCCAAATCAGTCACTCGTAATGGCCCCTCTTGTACTAACGTCATCAACAGGGAGCGGCGTGTTACATCACTGCTCGCTTTTAAAATTTCAGTAATGCGTTGGTCATTTTTATATTCATCCATTTGGTTGAATATACTCCAATCAAAATGTTATTCAACCATTAAGTTGAATATATAAATTTTCAATAGTAAAATAACCACGATCAAACAAGCATTTTTCTAGGCGCCTGTTGGGCTTGACCGGTGTTGCGAGAAACGCAGATTTAAGACAGATTTATGCTCTATTGAGGCGAACAAATTGTCTGGAGCAATTTATCATGTCAGCCCCGAAGGGGTGAAGCATAGGGACTTGCTGATTAATAGCGCGCTATTTAACGAGAAAGAGTAGAAAACATGGCCAAATTCTGATTTTCCGCAGTAGCTTAGCGTTAAACCCGACAAGCCCCTAGCTCGAGTATTGCTTTAGTGCTAGTTTGCACCGTGAAAAATAACCCACCAAGGATTACCCAATTTGCACACTCTTTCTCAGTTACGCAGCGGCGAATTATTAGGGATTAAGCGATTAACCCTCAGCGAAAATTTAACGCAATTTCCACTAGAAATTTTAACGTTAAAAGACAGTTTAGAAATTTTAGACCTCTCGAACAATCAGCTGACAACTTTGCCGCAAGAGATTTGCGCGTTAAATAAACTGCAAATATTATTTGCATCAAACAACTTATTTCGAACTTTACCTGAAGTATTAGGGCAATGTACGAGCTTAGAAATGATTGGCTTTAAGTCTAATAACATTAACCAAGTACCAGAGAAATCCCTGCCATTAAAACTACGCTGGTTAATTCTAACGGGGAATTCAATTGAGCAATTACCTGAATCTTTAGGCGAGCGCCCTAGACTGCAAAAACTTGCACTAGCGGGAAATCAGTTAACCTCCCTCCCTAAAAACGTTGATCAATTACATAATCTTGAATTAGTGCGTATTTCTGCCAATAATCTAGAACAATGCCCCGACCAATTACTGAATTTACCAAAACTTGCCTGGATCGCTTTTGCAGGAAATCCGTTTTGTCGCTCTCAATCTAACCATCAATCTGTGCCTATGCTGAGTGCGACAGATTTCAAATTAGAGCAGGTACTAGGTCAAGGTGCTTCAGGGGTTATTTCACAAGCCGTTTGGCAAAAAGAACAAACTCCTTTCCCTCAAGAAATTGCCGTCAAAGTATTTAAGGGTGATGTGACGACTGATGGTTACCCAGAAGATGAACTGCAAGCTTGTCTAAAAGCCGGTAATCACCCCAATCTTATAAAATCTATAGCTCAAGTTAACGAGCCCGATTGCCTAGCATTAGTGATGAATTTAATTCCACGTCGTTATACAAATTTAGGTTTACCACCGAGCTTTAAAAGCTGCACCCGCGATACCTTCCCAGCAGGCTTTCGCTTATCTATTGATCAAATAGAGAAAATTGTAAAACAGATAAAAGATGTGTTTGAACACTTGCATAGCAATAAAGTTTGCCATGGGGATTTATACGCACACAATACTTTGTTTGATGAGCAAGCGAATATCATCTTTGGTGACTTTGGCGCGGCCTCTATGTATCACATGCTCAATGAGTCCCAACAAGTAAAGATCAAACAGATTGAAAAAAGAGCATTAGATTACTTTATTGATGATTTATTAAGTGTTTGTGCAATAGCCGATAGCGAGAGTGATGGTTTTAAAAAGCTGAGAAAGTCTGTCAGTCTTTAATCACTAGCATTCCAGCTTCTCACATAGAGTGCGCCCTAAGTGCGCCACGCCTTTGGCATCATGGGTGTTAGCGCCAGTAATTTTTTGGTGTATTGAGCACTGGGGGCATCAAACAGATCTTGAGTTTTACCTGATTCCTCAATCAGCCCATTGCGTAGCACCACCATATCATCCGCCATCTGCCTAACCACGCTAAGATTGTGACTGATAAACAATATGCTCAGACCAAATTTTGACTGCAAATCTTTCAGAAGATTGAGAATTTCAGCTTGAATGGAGACATCCAGTGCTGAGGTGGGTTCATCGCAGATCAAAAAACGCGGTCGTGCTAGTAACGCGCGTGCTACCGCGATGCGCTGTCGTTGCCCACCTGAAAATTGATGAGGATATTTATCAATAGCATCGCTGGGCATACCGACCAGTTCAAGCATAGAGAGCACTAGCTCCCGACGCCTGCTAGGGGATTTTTCTAAGCCGTAGAACCACAGCGGTTCCGATAAAATAGTGCTAATACGGTGACGAGAATTCAAGCTTGAATACGGATCTTGAAACACCATTTGAATCATCCTACGCGAGGGGTGATGCCTACTACGTTTGTTCCCCGCAGGTAAGGTTTCTTCACCCAAGTACATCTGCCCTGATTCGGGCACAATCAACCCTGTAATCACTTTCGCAAGCGTTGATTTACCAGAACCGCTTTCCCCGACTAGTCCTAAAACGCTCCCTGGGAGTACCTCTATATTAATATTTTGCAAGGCTTTAAATGCACTCGGTTTTTGCCACAAAGAAGTGCGTGTTCCGGCAAAGCTCACATTGAGATTTTCAATAGATAAACCCACTTTTTGTGTTTGTTGTCCCCCTTCAAGCAACCACTGCTCAGCAAAATTAGCTGTGCTTGAACCCTCCTTTTCTACCCCTTCAAGTGACGGCACTTTGAACCTATCTATCTTGTGGTCTAGTGGTGGCACTGCATCCATCAGGGCGCGGGTATAAGGATGTTGTGGATTGCCTAATACTTGTGCGGTTTCGCCTGACTCAACCACCTTGCCACTGCGCATAACGCTCACCCGATCTGCAATCCTTGCAATAACCCCTATATCGTGGGTAATCAATATAAAGCCTATTTTACGTTTGTCAGCCAAAGTGCGCAGTAAATCCAATACTTGTGACTGTACTGCGACATCCAGCGCTGTCGTGGGCTCATCTGCAATAATCAGTTCAGGGTTAGTACACAGCGCTAGCGCAATGACGACGCGCTGACGCATCCCGCCTGAAAATTGATGTGGCCAAGCTTTTATTCTAACAGCCGCCTCTTTAATGCCTATTTCTTCAAGCAGTTCAATCGCGCTGTTACGCGCCTCATTGACTGAGACTTTACGATGCGCCATGATTGTTTCAATCAACTGATCTTCAACGGTCATTAAAGGGTTGAGACTAGTTTGTGGATCTTGAAATATCATCGATATTCGCTTGCCGCGCATTGCGTGAGCTTCGCGAGCATTGAGAGCACGCAAATCTGTACCGCCTAATATGATAGAGCCAGCAGAGACATATCCCGGTGTTTGCAAAAGGCTAATCACAGCGGCACCTAAAGTAGACTTTCCCGCCCCACTCTCACCCACTAAACCATGAATTTCTCCCGCAGCGACACTAATAGAGACATCTTCTATCGCTACAAAGTCACCAAAGCGCGTCGGAAATCGTACCGTTAAATTTTTCACATTCAACATGATTAACGTAGCCCCGGGTTAAATACATCACGTAAAAAATCACCGAGCGTATTGATTGAAACCACCAGCGCCACCAAAAACAACGTCGGTATCCATAAAATCCACCACTCACCAGATAACATAAATTGCATGCCAATGCGGATTAATGTACCAAGGGACGGGCTGTCAGCGGGCAGACCAATACCAAGAAAAGACAAGGTCGCCTCCAGCAAAATGGCAGAGGCCAAATCAACCGTCATTATCACCAATAGAGGCCCTAGTATATTCGGCAGAATATGCACCAGCATAATCCGTATCGGGCGCTGGCCCATAATGATCGCCGCGTGCACGTATTCTTTATTCATCTCTACAAAGGTCGAGGCGCGTGCTGTACGGGCAAAGTTAACCCATAGTGATAATGCTATTGCCAGTGTCAAAACACTCACCCGTAAGCTCTGTTGCATTTCTGGCGGTAATATACCACGGGCAACACCGTCGATAAGTAGTGCCGTCAAAATGGCAGGTAACGCCAATTGAATATCGGCAATACGCATCACTATGGCATCAAAGCGACCTCCGTAAAACCCCGCTGCCACCCCTAAACCGACACCGAGTACAGTCGCTATTACCATTGCCGATAAACCAATTAATAATGAGAGCCTAGCACCGTAAAGAATTGATGAGACCATATCGCGGCCCTGATCATCGGTGCCTAAGCTAAACTTTGCAACACCTCCCTCTTCCCATACCGGCGGCAGCAACCCGTCCATTAAACTAAATGAAGCTAAATCATAGGGATTAGTTGGGGCTATCCAAGGTGCGAGTGTTGCGCCTAAAAAAATCAGCACAGCCACTAGCGCCGAGACCATGACCGCGGGGCTGTGAACAAACAGCCAAAGTCCTTCTGAGCGTTTAATAAAATCTTTCATGATACGTCCTTAACCCGCAATCGCGGATCAATAGCCACATACAAGAGGTCGACTATCAAGTTCACCACCACAAAGAAAAAGGCGATCACCACCAAATAGACTCCCATCACTGGAATATCGACGAAACGAATCGATTCTAGAAATAACAGCCCCATACCAGGCCACTGAAAAACGCTTTCAGTCACGATAGAAAAAGCAATAACCCCGCCAAATTGCAGGCCAATTATAGTGATAACGGGCACCATGGTATTGGCGAGTGCATGCCTAAAATACAGCCGCCCCATAGGCACACCACGAGCGGTGGCAAAACGAATGTAGTCCGAGCGCATCACATCCATCATCTCAGCGCGCACTAAACGCATTGTGAGAGTCAGCTGATAAACGCCTAAAGTGAATGCCGGTAAAATGAGTGCACGCCAACCCTCTAGCGTAAAAAAAGAGCTCTCCCAGCTGCCAATTTGCACTGTACCACCTCGACCAAATGTGGGTAGCCAGCCCAACTGCACGCCAAATAAGAAAATTAACATGATACCGATAACAAAAGTGGGGATAGATACCCCGACCAATGTGGTCATCAAAATAGCTTGCGTGACCACTCCTCTGGGGCGTAATGCCGTATAGACACCTGCGGGTATACCGACAAACAGCGAAATGATCAGCGCAACGATACCTAATTCCAGAGTCGCAGGGATACGGCTAGTAATCATCTGCGCTACGGGCTGTCGGGTGCGAAAAGAAAAGCCAAAATCGCCTTGCAGCATATCACTGGTAAAGCGAGTAAACTGCAACACAAAAGGGTCATTCAAACCTAGCTCTTGGCGCAGACGCGACTGATCCTCGACGGAGGTTTCAACCCCTGTCATTTGGGTGATGGGGTCCCCGACAAAACGAAACAGAGAAAAAGCCAAAAAGGCCACGGCCAGCATCACAAAAACTGATTGTACCAGCCGTTTCAAGATGAAATAAAACATCGCTTAGCTACCTAAGTACGATCAATTTACTTTGACCCAACGCAACAAAAAGAAGTTATCTGCGCGTTGTGTCATTTGCACATTGTCTTTCGCCGCCCAAATGAGAGGCTGAGTGTACAGTGGAATATAAGCCACTTCTTTTTGGGTAATGCTCACCACTTCATCGATCATGGTTTGACGCACCGTTGGGTCTATCTCCTGCTGAATATTTGGTAGCAACTCATCGACACGGGCATTTGAGTAGTTGCCAAAGTTCCATGACCCCAACTTTTTATCGTTGTCTTGGCTGTGCATTAAAAAGCGAATGGGATGTTCCATATCAAAAGTGCCCGGAGACCACCCCAGCAAATACATATCAAAATCATCTTTGCGCAGCTGTGGCCAATAATCTCGCACCGGCCCAGTACTTAACTGCGCCTTAAGGCCCACCGCACTAAACATAGAAGCCGCCGCTCGACAAAGCGCTTCATCGTTTATATAGCGATCGTTAGGGCACTTTAGACCAAAACTAAAGCCATTGGGGTAACCCGCCTCTTTTAGAAGTGCTCGCGCTTTATCCGGATCATAGGCGGGACGGTCGGTATTCTTTTTAGAAAAGCCTGAGATATCTGCGGGAACTAACTGCGATGCAGCTTCAATTTTACCGCGAAATAACACTCTATCAATAGATTTAATATCAATCGAATGTGCGGCGGCCAATCTTACACGCGGATCTGAAAACGGGTTAGCATCACTCACATCTGATGAGTACAGCAATTTATCGTGTTCATGGCCAAAGCCAAACATAATCACACGCGTCTCTTCACCTTCTAACACTTTAAAGCCATCGCGTTTTTCAACTTGTGCAACGTCTTGTAATGGAATCGGTTGAATAAAGTCAATTTCACCGGACAGCAATGCTGCAATACCGGTTGCCGGGTTGCCGATAGGCGTAAAAATGGCCTCTGTGACGTTATGATTGGCTGTATCCCACCAGCCTGAATGAGGTGTTAGAATGGTTTTAACGCCAGGATCTCGACTGGATAATACAAAGGGGCCTGTGCCGTTGACATTCATGCTGGCAAAGTTTTCAGCATCGCGAGCCGGTAATGCTGCATTATTACTTTGCGCCCATTGTTTATCGAGTATCATGAAATTGGCAATAGAATCAGGAAAAAGTGGATTGGGCGCTTTAGTGACAAAATCGACGGTGTATTCATCGACAATCCTGACTTGAGAGACCGGTGAAAACCAAGAGCGAACATCCGCAGCTTCATTAGAGGCACGCTGATATGAAAACATCACATCTTCGGCATTAAAGCTCGCACCGTTTTGGAAGCTCACATTTTGGCGTAAATGAAAGCGCCAACCATTTTCACCTTTCAAAGGCTCCCAAGAAGTTGCCAGTGATGGCTCCACTGACATATCTTCGCCACGGCGAACTAAACCTTCATAAATATTATTCAGAAATGAAAGTACCGGCGCTGAGTTGACAGCATGTGGATCCATGGTCTGCGGATCAGTGTTTGAAGCCCATTTAAAAGTGGCTGCTGAAGCACCCATTGCTGAAAAAAGAAGAGCAGTACCTAGCACAGCAGAATTACGTAAAACGTTTTTTTTCATCACCTTTTCCTTTAATTCCATTTCAAGACAACGAAGAATAAACCTCTTTAATACTAATGTCTATCGCCGCAGAATTTCCTAAACAAAGTGTTGAGTTTGACAACAATTTAACTAGCTCTCATCCAGAAACGGGGTCCTAGCGAGAGAGGCACAATTGCTCGAGATGCGCGATACTAGAGGTGGCCGTTTGGTCATTCCAAATAACGACATCTCGTAGTGAGCAGATCGAGCGAGTGGAACATCTGCAGTAGACATCTGTTTCTGGATGGGAACTAGCTATATTTTCCCAGTCCACTCGTGCGTTTAATTGGCCACATTCACCAAGGATAAAAGCAAACTCAGCTTAGCTGCTTAGCATCTGCCTGTTTTACTAGCTTATGCTGCTCTTCGGTATCCCCTTTTTTCCAGTAGCTAGAAACATACAAGTGAGATTTGGCTAAATCGCACTCATTTTTTAAAAACAAGCGAATCTTCTTCATGGTTTTAAATTCACACGCCACCCAAGCAGATAACTTTCCCTGCTGCTGATCCACGTGTGCTATTGCTTGAAATAACGGACTCTTATCAGAACCTGGCGCATCATTGACCACCCAGTGAATAGCGACATTTTCAGGTTTGCTCAATGATTGTTTATCGACATCCGTTAACACTTCAATAAAGGCATGTCCTTTAGCGTCTTTGGGCAAACGTTTTAAGTTTTCAGTTAATGCCGGCAATGCCGTCATATCTGCTGCGAGTAGAAAAAAATCTGCTTCAGGATTAATGAATTTTGCAGGACCTGGCCCACCCACACATATTTCATCGCCCATAGTTGCTTGCAGAGCCCAAGGCGCAGCTAGTCCGTCAACATCCCCGTCTGCGCTAGTGTGCATCATAAAATCTATATCAATTTCATTTGGCTCATAACGCTGCCCCGATATTGTATAGGTGCGCATCGTGGGTTTATCGCTACCAGTAATATTGAAAATTAACTTCACATAAGCCCCCTCTGAATCTGCGGGAAACCCTTTAAGTTCATCACCATGCAATGTAACACGGCGCATATTGGGGGTAATGTTCATTGCCGATTTAACCGCTAAAATACACGGGGCGCGTCGAGGGGCCACATTTTCTACTTTATCAATATTACTCATATCTACTTTGATTCTTCCTGTTTTCGCGCTTTAGACGAGGTCGAACGCCAAAGCTAGCCATAGCTTGAATTCGAAACCATTAATGCGAAAGATTATCATTATATTTAAGATTAATGTCAATCATTCATTCATAACACTCACAGCACCATTCTCAATGAGGCGTTAAAAATATTATGTCTACAGCGGAAAAAAAACAGCTTGATCTAGCTTATGAGGCTTGCTTGGCAACTTAATTGGTTTTCACAGGCAGGTGTCCTGTCTTCACTAGAATGACGGTTTCCTCTTCTACAAAGGGAAAATGTTCGCTCATATGGGGACTCCTAATCCAGCACCCTTTGGGGTAAGTGCCATGCTCATCGGCAAAAACTCCGGATAACACAAAAATTTCTTCACCACCAAAGTGTCGATGCGGCTGAAAACGCTCCCCCACTGGCCATTTAACTAAGGCGACACTTTCGTGTTCATATTGGTGTAATGGCATTACTTGTAAACCACCCATACCTGGCAACCATTGTGCCTGATGAGTATTGGTAATGACCTGTAATAAATCGTTCTCTGCAAATTGATTGAGCTTAACTAAAATCACACAACCATTTTCACTAAATGGAGCATGACTGCTGCCTGGCGGATTTCGAATATAAGTGCCCGCAGGATAATCGCCATGTTCATCCGAGAAAACGCCTTCTAATACAAATATTTCCTCGCCTTTAGGGTGCGGGTGGGCAGAAAAACTAGAGCCTGCATCGTATTTCACGATACTAGTAACATGGCCTGACTCCTTTGCTTCTCGCTCTAAAGGTTTGCGCCAAACGCCACTTCCCGGGCTTTTTTGCCAATCTTGTTGCGTTGTTGCAATCACCAAACGCTGGTCAAAATTCATATTTAACATAATCACTTCCTAGGTTTTCAAAACGGAGTCGCTATACCCACTGATATAGCGACTCATTGTGCAAACTTCAATTAATAACCCATGCTAATTTCTACCTGCGATGACACCACCGTCTACATCCCAAATAGCACCTGTCACCCAACTCGCTTTATCCGAGAGTAAAAACGCAATACTTTGTGCGACATCCTGCGCAGTACCTATACGCCCAATCGGGTGGAAGTCGTTAAAGCCCTCTAGCGCATTATCAACATCCGCAGGATCAATGAAGGACTCATAGATAGGCGTTTTCACCACCGCGGGGGAAACTGCATTTACTCGGATATTATGTTCGGCTAGCTCCATCGCTAAATGCTGTGTCATCGCATGCATACCCGCTTTGGCCATTGAGTAAGCAGAGGAAGGTGTGGCTTTTATTGCCTGTTTAGCCCACATAGAACCTATGTTAACAATATTGCCACCACCGGTTTTTATCATATTCTTCACCACAGCTTGCGTGAGTAAAAAAGTGGCTTTGTTCAAATTATGATAGCGATCGTAATCCGCTTCATTATGTTCAATAAATGGCTTGGGAGAAAAATATCCAGCGGCATTCACCAAGTAATTGATTGGCTCCCCTTGTGCAAACTTGTCACCGATGAGCTTAACTGCTTCAAGGTCATAGAGGTTAGTTTGTAGCCCCTCAACATTGCCATATTCGCTTAAGCTAGCAACCGCTTTTTCTAATTTGAGTGCATTGTTGGCAACAATAGTGACTGCGATGCCCTGCTGTATTAACAATTTAGCACTTTCAAAGCCCATACCACTTGAGCCACCAATAACTACTGCACGTTCAGTTTGATTTTCCATGTTAATTTCACTCGTTTGTTGTTGAAGTCGTGCTAGTATTAAGCGAAATTAAATTCATGAATAGTAAGCACTATTTGGTCAGCTAGGTACTTTTTGGTACATCTTTATGAAAGACAACGAAAAATTAATTTCAAGAAAATCAGCGCCAGCACAAAGCGCCAGAATGGTGGAAACTATTTACGGCTGTAAGTGGTCACTGACGGTGTATCAATTACTCAATGATGGCATTAATCGCCCGGGGGAAATGGTACGTGCAGTTGATGGTTTATCCACTAAAGTTCTCAACCAATGTTTAAGACGCAACCTTGAATTTGGTATTTTGGATAAAGTCATTTATAACGAGCTACCACCAAAAGTGGAATATAAAGTCACAAAGTTTGGTAAGAAGTTTGTCTCAATTCTCGATCAACTCGAGGTGTTACAGGATGAATTAGAAAGGCAAGATACTTAGGGAACATGCGATGAATCCCAGAATTTCTCAGCGGTCTTAAAAACGGCTAATACCCATAAAGAGGGGCACGCAGATACGCGAAAGGTAGCGCAGTGGAATGACGAGTCCTTTGCAAGCTGCCTGACAAAGTAGATGAAACAAGTTTCATCTCTGTTAGCCGTTTTTAAACCCGCCCTTCGGGCCGTGCAGAGCCTCTCGATCGTATGTTTATCGATTTCTCCGGGCTGCCAGCCCGCCTGTAATCGATGCCTAAATCTCGACATGCTCTGTACGCCTGAGGCGTCTGGGACTTGTTCGCTGCTTCCTTAGGCGGCAACTTCAAAATATACGAGTGACTAATCCATCAACACAGTCACTGAAACCTGGATCGATATTAAAATCAGAGAAGTTTAGAGAGACTAAAAAATATCACCCGTATTAAACTTTGTATTTAATAATAACGTCTTTCAATTCACCTGCTAGAATAGATAACTCTTCGCTTGACCCTGCGATTCTTTCAACTCCAACGCTAGATTCATTAGATGAGCCTAGTAAGGTAGCAAGGGATTTATTTATTTCTTCAGAGACACTCGTTTGCTCTTCAGAAGCTGTGGCAATCAAGCCATTCTTATCCGTAATATCTTTAATAGCAGCAGATATTAACCCCAAAGCTTTACCGGCTTCAACTGATTGCACGCCTGCCCCCTCTGCTTTTTCTTGCCCCGTATTCATTGCCAGAACCGCATCACCAGTCCCTTTTTGTAATTTTTCAATAGCATTTTGAATTTCTTGAGTTGATTGCTGAGTTCTCTGGGCGAGACTTCTCACTTCATCCGCCACTACCGCGAAGCCTCGACCTTGATCTCCAGCGCGAGCCGCTTCGATAGCGGCGTTAAGTGCTAATAAATTGGTTTGTTCTGCAATCCCTTTGATGACATCTACAATAGAGCCAATACCGCTACTCTCTTCTTCTAATGCTTGCATTTGACCAGAAATACTCTCGACATCAACAACAAGTGCGTTGGTTGCCTCTACAGCTCCAGTTACAATTATATTGCCTTGCTCTGCTTGCTCACTCGTTTCTCTAGCGCTTTTATCTGCCGACTCTGCATTACGGGATATTTCTTGAGCTGTCGATACCATTTGATTCATTGCTGTAGCAATTTGTTCTATCTCTTCTTTCTGAGTGCAAATACCTTTTGTCGCGGTTAAACTGACGCCTCTCATTTCATCTGCAGAAGCTGATAGCTTAACGGTTGAAGTTGCTACGTTAGAAATCAATCCTCGTATTTGAGCTAATAACTTATTGCAGCTCTCCGCGATATCGCTTAATTCATTATTTCCTTTTATTTCAACAACCTGCGTAAGATCCGAAGTATCTGCTATTGTTTCTAATGTGCTCTTCATTAAAAGGAGGGGGCCAATAAGTGATCTATACACCCCAAAGCAGAGTAGCGACATTAATAAAATAACACTAATAGTCAGTGGTATGATGATAACGGTGTGTTGTTCGTAGTTATCATGGATAAGGTTTCTTTCTTGTTTGGCGACGGCTAATTGTAAATTAATGAGTTCAGTAATTTTTTCACTGATAGGATCAATATCTGCGTACAAAGGCCCATCTAAATTATCAAGCTTTCCTCTACCATCTCCAGATAGCCCTTCTAGAACTCTGTGAGTTCTCTCTATAGCGTCATTTGCTCTTGAAAATAAAACTTCCGCCTCTTTTACTAATTTAGCTTCCTTAATGGTTAATTCGGTCGCTATATACTTACTCCATTCTTTATCTATACTTTTTCCAGATGATTTTATAACTTCCGACGTTTCTTCAATCGTGCTCAGCCCGGCATTTGCTTTATTTACTGCATCAATAACCATAACAGCATAATCATCTGCAATGACTTTTAGACTGATTAAAGGGACGACTCTATCAGTATAAATTCTTTCTACACCTGAGGCAGCGCTTTTCCACTCCAATAACAAGACAATTAACATAGAACCTAATACGGCCATTGGTAGTACGGAGATCACTATCAATTTTACTTTGAACGATACATTTTTAAACATATTAACCTCTAAGAATTTTTCCTAGTTTTGATTAATACTAGCTTAGAATTAATTTAAAATAAATGGATTAATACTATATTTAAATTCACAAGTCGTTAACTGCTCACTTTCTATCAAATACGAGATTCCTGCTTTGGGATTTAACAAAATTTAAATGCATTACTTCTTTTTATTCAATCTAATAAAAGACTATTTAATTGACAAAAAACCATAACAACATGTCTATAACAAGGGTACTATCTCTCTTCAAGCTAACGTTAAACTTGCATGTCATCAAGCTTCTCAAACTCCTTTCCAACCAGAGTAAACCTGTATTTCCTCGCGTATTGTTGGTTTTTTAAGCAATACCTAAATAGTCCGCTACCCTTAATTTTATATTTCTCTCTTCACCTTAGTAAGAACCATTTGGCCAACTCGAAGTCATCATGATTTTTGCGAAAAAACCTAATGTCACTGATTATTTTTCATCAGCCTTTATTTAATGTAAACCATCGGCGCTACATCTATCGATACAGCCCCCAGCCTATTGCAGAGCTATAGATAAATAGCTCTCTCTTTTCATCAAAAAATGCTTCAAATTGACCGGGTAATCAATCGATACGGCGTGCCTAACGGATTGGCGTTGCCCCAATGCTTTACGCCAGCGCTGACATTTATCGAGAGTATTAAAAGTATCTAAAAATAAAAAATCATCTATGACATCAAAATAGCGAAAAATAGGCGCGTACACGGCATCTATTAGTTGAAAGTTCTCACCTGAAAAATATGGCCCTGGTGATAACTGTTCTTCAAGTTGATGGAATTTTGACTGTATCTGACGATGAGTTTTCTCAAACGCTATTTTGTCTCTAGCATTATAAAGGCTCGCTATGTTCGCCAAAATGCCTGAGCCAAAATCAATCCAGGAACGGTGCTGAGCTTTTTCTAAGTGATCATTCGGCAGCATAGAACCCGCTGTTACCTCATCTAAGTACTCGCAGATAACCGCTGATTCAAACACACTATTTTTCCCATCGACAATCAGTAATGGTACCTTTCCCGTTGCACTGTGCTGCATAAACCAAGCAGGTTTATGAGCAAGGTCTATATCCTTTCTAGAATAAGAAATGCCCTTTTCTTCTAAAAGAATAATAGATCTTTGTACATAGGGGCATAGAGCGTGACTTATCAGTTGGTATTTTTCGCTTTGCATAATAATCTCCTATCAGGTTTAAATGTGGATAAGGTATCGAGAAAAACAATTATGACATTTGCTTAGTTGCATTATAACTAGCAATATATGCAAGACTAATTTGCACAATTGCAAACAAGCAATCACTATCCTATAACGATAAGGGGAAGCTCTAATGGATTGGAATACATTAAAAGTGTTTTTATCGATCGCACACAGCGGTTCTTTAGCAGGGGCCGCTAAGGATCTAAAGGTCAATCACTCCACAGTCTTTAGACGTTTAAAAAACTTTGAAGATAATATCCAAGGGAAAGTGTTTGAGCGTATTAACAACAGGTACGAGTTAACACAACTTGGCCTATCAGTACTTGAGCAAGCACAAAAAATAGAAGCCTCTTTTGCCGATTTAGACCGTACTATTATCGGAAAGAATATAGAACCCAAAGGCGTTGTGAAAATAACTGCGCCTAACAATATTGTGTATCGCTATCTATCATCGAGCCTCGTGCAATTTAATAGAGACTATCCTGAAATACAGATTAACATTTTGGTCAGTAATCAGATGGTAAACATGTCAAATCGTCAAGCGGATATAGCAGTGCGTGCGACCCCCGCTCCTCCTGAGCACTTAATGGGTAAGTTATTAACCCGCTTTAATTGGAGTATCTATGCTGGCGATAATTATCAACATACGCACTCATTGCCTGAAAATATTGACCAATTAGCAGGTCACCCTCTCATTGGGGCAACCGGTGTTCTACAAGAGTTAAGCGCCTTTAGATGGCTTGAACAACGCTTTGCTAAGGCGATTATTACCCGAGCAGATGATCTTACTAGTATGTCTTATTTAGCTCAATCAGAGCAGGGCTTGGCACTATTACCCGATGATCAAGCGAGAGCGGGGATTAAAAAATTATTTAGCATTCCGCAGATTGCCCCCAGCGATATATGGGTATTAACCCATCCTGATTTACGCAATGTCACACGCGTAAAACTGGTAATGCAGCATATCTCACAAATGTTTATCGAAAACCGTTCACCCGCGCTCTGAAATTGAAACCTGAGTCATACAGGAGACTAATTTGTTATTTAAGATATTTCCTTCATTTGCCATGTCATAAATAAAGGTATTCCTTTATTGCACCCACAAAAATACAGCTTATCCGCACTAAATGCCTTTAAACTTACAACATATAAGCCATGGCTTTTTTCAGATAAGGATTAACTTAATGCCTAGTATTACCGGTCAAATAACGCACTTTGCGAACCCAGCAGCTGCTAGCAGTAATCAATACAGTCACGTTCAGCGTGACATTTTAAGCGTCGATAAAGCACAGAAAGCCATTACTGAGATTAAAAACTGGCCTCATTATGCCCCAACACCTTTGCATTCTCTGGATACCATTGCTGCAGATAGCAAGTTTGCCAAAATTTGGTATAAAGATGAATCGCATCGCTTTGGTTTAAAAAGCTTTAAGGCACTTGGCGGTGCTTATGCAGTACTTTGCCAGCTCCAAAAGGTGATAAAGCTTGCATTAAATAAAGAAGCTAACATTGAAGACTTGCTCAGTCATAAGTATCAAGATGCATTAGCCAATACTGTGATTAGCTGCGCTACTGATGGCAACCATGGTCGCTCGGTGGCATGGGGAGCACAGCTCTTTGGCGTGCCTTGTATCATATATATTCACAAAGACGTCTCCGTGGGTCGCGAGCAAGCAATGCAAGCATATGGCGCGCAAGTCATACGTATTACAGGCAACTACGATGCATCAGTACGCCAAGCCGCTGTGGATGCTAAAGAATTTGGGCGTTTAATTGTCTCAGACACCAGTTATGAAGGGTATTTAGAAGTTCCCAAAGATGTCGCGCTTGGTTATACCGTGATGCTCGCAGAAGTGGTTGATCAGTTAGCAGGTGAGATACCTAGCCATATATTTATTCAAGGCGGTGTCGGCGGGCTGGCCTCAGCGGTTACGGGATATTTCTGGGACTTATGGGAAGATAAACGCCCAAGGCTCATTGTGGTTGAGCCGATAGAGGCCAATTGCCTACAGCGCAGTGCGATGGCGGGTAAAGTACAGCATGTTGAAGGCGATCTCGAAACATTGATGGCAGGATTGGCCTGCGGCGAGGTCTCTGTACTCGCTTGGGAAATTCTTGCCAATGGCGCTGATGATTTCATGACCCTCTCTGAAGAGGCGGTAGCTCCCACAATGCGTTTACTCGCTATAGGCAACGCTGAAGAGGATAAGATTGAAGCGGGGGAATCAGCTGTTGCCGGTTTGGCCGCTGCTATTATCGCCAGTAAAGACACGCATTATAGAACGGCATTGGGGCTAGATGAGCAAAGTAAAGTGCTAGTATTTGGCACTGAAGGTGCAACCGACCCTGAGCTATATCAACAATTGACAAACGGCTAATTCACAGGGACCGCTAAACCGGTTTTAACGCTATCCATCACTACATTGGTCATAAAGCTGCGAATATTACGATTGGCAAAAAAGACCTTACGGGTAAAGGCCTCGTAATCTTGCATGTCTTTTGCGGTGATGATTAACATAAAATCAGCACTGCCGGTGACGTAATAGCACTGTTGCACAGCGGGGGTATTTTTCATTTCTTTTTTGAATTGATCAATCAGGTCTGCCCGCTCTCGCTCTAAGGTAATTTGCACCACCAGCGTTAACGGGCGATCAACCGCTTGCTGATCAATCACTGAGATATCGGCTTGTATTATCTTTTGCTCGCGCATTTTTTTAATGCGCCTTTGCACCGCCGCTGCAGACAGGCCTATTTCCTCAGCGATTTGCTCAGAGGTGGTACGATTAGATACTTGCATGATGGCTAGGATTTTTCGATCAAAGTCGTCTATTGATGAAGTGGGTTGGCTCATGAGTCGCGCGCTCCAAAAAATAAATGATTCGATAATCACAAAACTTATGCAGCAGTACAACCAAAAAAAAGAATAAATTAGTTATCCACCGCGCAAATTAACAAAAATTGATTAAATACTTCATAAGCGCTTTCGAGGTCAACATGAAATCAAGCATCATTAACCATCAACAACCTTTAGAGATACTTGCTAGTGCTGGCCGTTTTGGGGTGATTGCTCTGGCCACTGATTTCAACATAGAGGTAGATTTAGCGCAGCTCTACCCAAAAGATGTGCGCTTTTTCACCACGCGCGTGAGCAGTCTACACCCGCTCACTATTGATAATTTACGTAAAATGGATTCATTAATCAGTGATAGCGCAGCCAATATACTACCCGGCACTGTTTTGGATGTCATAATTTACGCTTGCACTTCAGGCACTATCGCTATTGGTGTTAAACGCATAGAGCAACTCATTCGTCACACTCATCCCAATGTAACTGTCACAAATCCAGTGGTAGCAGCACTAGCCGCCTTTAAGCACTATGGCATCAAACGCATCAGCATTTTAACACCCTACACACAAGCGGTGAATAAAGAGATGGCCGAGTTCTTTCTCAGCCAAGGTATTGAAGTGCTCAGTATTGCAGGTTTTGGATTTGAAGATGACACAGCGATGAGCTTTATTAGCCCGCAAGATATTTATCGCTCGGCGTTAACAACAACAGAGAAAAGCGCTGAATTATTGTTTATTTCTTGCACAGCCCTGCGCGCCACATCTGTGCTCGACAAATTAGAAGCTAAGTTAAATATTCCAGTCGTAAGCTCTAACCAATTACTGGCTTGGCACAGTTTAAAACTGGTTAATTACACCAAAGGGCAATCTGGTTTTGGCTCTCTATTAGAGAATGGCCTTTGAAGCTGGTTTAAACTCAATACATCCTATTTACAGAGATATAGTCATGCATTTAGATCCACAATTAATCAGCCAAATGAAAAACTGGCGTCAACATATGCACCAATATCCGGAATGTGGATTTGATCTCCCTTTAACCGCTGATTTTGTTGCCCAAAAGCTACAGAGCTTTGGTCTTGAAGTGGTACAAAATATTGGTCAACAAGGATTAGTTGGCATACTCAGAAGCGGTAATGCTGGCCCCAGCATTGGTTTGCGAGCCGATATGGATGCACTGCATATTCAAGAGAAAAATACTTTTTCTTATCAATCGAAACACAACGGTAAAATGCACGCTTGCGGTCATGATGGCCACAGCGCCATGTTATTAGGTGCCGCTTGTCACTTAGCATTACAGCGAAACTTTAACGGTACAGTGTATTTTATCTTCCAACCCGATGAAGAACATGGGCGCGGCGCACAAGCGATGATAGATGACGGCCTATTTGAGCGTTTTGCTATCGATGCGGTATACGGTTTGCACAATTTCCCAGGCTTAGCCGCGGGAAAATTCATGATTCGCCCTGGCTCGTTAATGGCCAGTGAAACAGGTTTTAAGATCATCATTAAAGGCGTTGGTGGGCACGCGGCGATGCCGCAAAAAGGTATTGACCCTATCGTCGTGGGATCGCAAGTGATTTTAGCGCTGCAGAGTATTATCTCGCGTAATTTAGATCCAATTGATGAGCCGGCGGTGATTTCTGCCACCGATTTTGTCACCGACGGAACTGTTAACGTCATTCCAAATACAGTCACTATTACCGGTGACTGTCGCTGTTTTAGTGAACAGAGCTTAGCGCGTATAGAACAGGCGATGGAGCGTATTATCGCTGGAATTTGTCAAAGTGCAGGGGCGCAATACAGTTTTAAATTTAACCACGCTTTTTATCCGACGGTCAATCACCTAGAACAAACGCAACACGCAATCAAGGCTGCAACAAGTGTATTAGGTGCCAATAATGTCAACGCTAATTGCAGCCCGCTGTGTATCTCTGAAGATTTCTCCAGCATGTTACGCGTAAAACCTGGCAGCTATGCATTGCTCGGTAACGGTACAGACTCTGTCGGTGGTTGCGCGCTGCACAATCCCAAATACGATTTTAACGATGACATATTAGCACTCGGTGCAAAATACTGGGTGCAGTTAGTGACTGATCAGCTGCCAATCACCTAATAATAAACGGACAATAATCATGCCAAACAAATTGAAGCCACCGTCGCGCGGATTCTCCGCTTTAGAATATGCTCAACGTACCCAAAAGTTGCAACAGAGCATGCTTAATAAAAACATTGATGCCGTGTTTTTCACTACTGAGCCTGAGTTTCGCTATTACAGTGGTTTTAAATCACAGTTTTGGCACAGCCCTACGCGCCCTTGGTTTTTAGTTATTCCCGCAAGAGGAAAACCTATTGCGGTTGTTCCAAACATCGGTGTTGCAGGGTTTAAAGATACTTGGGTGGATGATGTGCGCAGCTGGCCCTCTCCTCGACCTGAAGATGATGGTATTCGTTTATTAACTGACACTTTACTAGAAGTCAGTCGCTCTCACAGCTCAATTGGCGCGATGCTCGGCCCTGAAACACATTTGCGCATGCCTGTGAATAACTACCATATACTAGTATCAGAGCTATTAGAGCGAAATGTGCTCGATATCAGCCAAGAAATACGCGAACTATTAAATATTAAAAGCGCTGCTGAAATTGAAAAAACCCGCTTTGCCTGTGAGGTGACTGCTCATGGATTTGAATTTTTACGGGATCATTTACACGCGGGAATGACAGAGCGTGAAGCTTGTAAAGCCATGCATTTAGAAATGTTACGCGTGGGGGCAGACAACTGTCCCTATTTGATCTCAGCATCAGGCAATGGCGGTTACGATAACATTATTATGGGCCCAACAGATCGCGCGTTAAATCAAGGTGATATCCTCATCATTGATACTGGCGCTAACTTTGATGGCTACTTTAGCGACTTTGATCGTAACTTTGCGATAGGTAAAGCAGATAGCCAAGTACAGCGCGCCTATGAAAACGTGTACTGTGCGACCCAAGCAGGGCTAGATTTAGCCGCACCTGGACGCACCACTGGAGAGCTGTGGCAGGCAATGTGGAGTGTATTAGAAAAAGCGGGGGCACTGGGCAACAATGTCGGCCGAATGGGGCACGGTTTAGGCATGCAATTAACTCAGTGGCCGTCCATCATTGAAGGCGGTGACACCCTGTTAAAACCGGGTATGGTACTCACCTTGGAACCGGGGATGAACTTTGCTCCGGGTAAAATGATGGTGCACGAAGATAACATTCTAATCACTGCCAATGGGTGTGAGGTGTTACATCAACGCACTTGGCCACAATTACCAGTGATAATGAATCGATAAGGCCTGCCTTTAAAAGATTAAAAGAGGCGTTTAATCCTTAAAGAAAACACACCTTCATCTACACAAATTGTGCGACTCTCAGGCTTAGCTTTCAGGCAGTGCGACTTTTACTATAAAGACTCAATAGACTTTTTACCACAGAGGTCACAAAGGTGCTTCGCTGCATGGAGAAGATAAAAACATGTTTATCTTTTCTATGTCTTCTGTGGTGATATTTTTAGCTTTTAGCTATCCCCCCTAACGGCTAACATCACGCGATTATCAAAACGCTGCCAAATTGTTTCAACCTCAGTAAACCCTGCATCCGCTAAAGCCGAAATGTGCAATGAAGCCAGCGCTTTACCATAACGACGATCGCGCACTTCATAGTTATTATTGTGCTCATCAAACAAAGCCTGCAGCGAGGGATCAATAGTCAGCCAATTACTTTCAATGGCTGTCCACCACTGCTGAAAGTCCTCACTTTCGTTTTGAGTACTTAACAAGATTTTCCGCTGCTCTTTATCTTGCTGCGCTAAGCGACGAAAAGTCGGCAAAGCAGGATTAAAAGCCATATGATCAGCATTAAGTAATAATCCACCGGGGCGTAGTAGTTGTGCAATCTCGCGATAAACATCTATGAGTCGAGGCGTCGTCAACCAGTGTAGAGCCGTACTACTCAACACGGCATCTAAAGAGTTGCGACCCATACTGTTTAAAACCTCACGAATCTGATCCACCCATTGAGGATTATTCAAATCAACTTTGAGCCAATGTAACCTACCCTGCGCATCCCCTAACGCCTCTTTACCTAGCTTCAAGAGTACTGGGTCGTAATCGACGGCTATGGTTTTTGAGTTTGGTAATTGAGCCAGTAGGCGTTGACTGATAGACCCTGGCCCACAGGCCAAATCAAGTACCACACAATCAGGGGGGCAAAGCTTTTGAACAGTCGCTAACATAATTTGAAAACGCTCTTCACGTGCCGGTAAATGATAAGACTGCTGTACATCCCAGCGTCGCATCCAATGCTGCCAATCGATAGCCTCTGCCATAAAATTTGAATTCATGCGCCTATTTCCCTAAGTATAAAAAATTCTCTAATTATCGTTGTACAAAAATGTTAAATATCAGCACAATTCCAGACCCATCAACCGATAATGATTATCAGTTACAGAATATAATAGATCATCGATAAAGAACAGAACTTGCATTAAAAAAACCAAGATGTCAGACGCTTAGGCTGCCACTTTTTATCAGCTAATCAAATAATCCACGCACAAGCTTTGCTCGCTACTCTGTTTTAGAAAGACATAAATCACACCCTGAATAAAAATTCCTGTTAATAACCAACTACTTAACTATAAAGCAATATACCTGCAATTAGACATTTGTATAAAAAACCATTTAATTGGCGATTTTTTGATCCAAATCAACACTCAACCAATGAGTCGGCTAATAGCGACAAAATTCAGTTCCCCTTTAAGTAACCCGAACTATACTCATTTTTTAATCCCCCCCCCTCACCAGCCACATCGAAAGAAGCAAGAATATGAGCAAAAATGAATCTGAAGTTTTGTTAAATAAATCTGATCAACTAGTCTCCATTACTGATACTAAAGGGACAATCACTTACGTAAACGACGTTTTCTGTCGTATTTCAGGTTATTCACGCGATGAACTGATAGGGAAACCGCACAATCTAGTGCGCCACCGTGATATGCCCAAAGCAGCTTTTGGGGATTTGTGGAGTAAATTAAACGCGAACCAACCGTGGCGCGGCATTGTTAAAAACCGCTGTAAAAACGGCGATTTTTATTGGGTTGATGCCTACGTAACCCCCCTGCTAGAAAATGGCACAGTTACAGGCTACCAATCGGTAAGAGTATGCCCAACTAATACGTGTAAACAAAAAGCCAGCAAATTGTATGAAAGTATAAATAAAGGCAAAAAAATCAATGATTTTGCAGCAAACCGTACTTTAAAACATTGTTTATCAGTTATCTTATTACTGGCCTTTATAACACTTCAGGTAAGTGTAACTGACAATTTAGTAGCAACAATAATACCTATCATATCTTTAGCCTTTTTTCTGATTATATATCGCGAAGAACACTTCACCACGCCTGCCTATTTACTAAAGCTAAAGCAACAAATAGACAGCCCTTCTAGGTATATATTCTCCGGTAAAGGTCTCGCTAATATTGCTGATTACCAACGCCAACTAGCAAATGCCAGATTACGTACAGTACTTGGGCGCAGTAGTGATTACGGCACCAATTTAGTATCACTATCAAACATTCTAAGTAATGATGCAAATAAATCTCTTGATGGGTTAAGCCTACAAAACACACATTTAGACCATTTAACGATCGCTATTCAAGATTTCAGTGCCTCAATACAAGAGATAAGCCAAAGTACGGTGAATTCCAATACACTGGTCAATGAAGTAAAGGAAGTGGCTCAAGACGCAATACAAACCATTAAAGTCGCAGAAGGCACTATTTCATCTCTTTCAACAGAGGTTGAAAAGTCCGCTAAGTCCGCGGCTATTTTAAATAAAGATGCCAACGAAATTTCTAGCATCATGTCGGAAATTAGCGGTATTGCCGATCAAACCAATTTATTGGCTTTGAACGCGGCCATTGAAGCAGCGCGCGCAGGTGAACAAGGCAGAGGCTTTGCTGTTGTTGCCGACGAAGTTCGCACTTTAGCGGTCAGAACACAAAAAGCCACTGAAGAAATACAAGTTTCTGTGGTCACTATGCAAAAAACGCTCTCTGATTATGAAAACATGATGCTTAACAATCAACAACAGGCAAATGACTGTCGAGAACAAAGTATGCTTGTTGGCAGCTCCATCAATAAAGTGGTCAATATGATGTCTAAGGTTGCTGATACTTCATTAAGTATCGCCGCCGCGACAGAGGAGCAAAGTTTAGTCGCCGAGCAAATCAGCGATAACATACAGACCATCGACAATATTTCTAAAGATAACTCACATTGCGCACAACAGCTAAAATTAAATGGTAGTGCTGTTCAAGTCAGCGCTGATCAAATTCATGATTTAAATAGAACATTTCAATAATTACGGATAGTTCTCTCTGGAAAATTAGATGCAAGCAATCGATATATCTTCTGACTTTTGTCCACATAACGATTTAATGCGCAGAACATTAAATGTTATAAATAAAAAACTTAAACCGGCGCACTGTTTTGTCGCTGCGGTGAATGCAGAAAAAGACCAAGCAACCACTTTATGTTATTTGGCGAACAATAAGATCGTAGATAATTTCAGTTACCCCATTGAGAAATCGCCCTGCGAGACGCTTATTAACAGCGGCCAGCAATACCAATATATGCAGGATATCCAAGAGACAAGGTTAAGTCCGCTAAGGCATATTGAATATCAAGCACAGGCTTATTTAGGTGTGCTAATTCATTCCAAAGACAACTATATTAACGGCATCATTGTATGCCTTTTCGATGAAAACATGACTGATCAACATAGCCATCTCAATTGGATAACAGGGTACAGTGAATTTTTTAGCAGTGTATTTTGGCAGCAAAAAACGGTTTCAAGAGTACAGCAATTAGAAAAACGCCTAGCCGAAATTGAAGGATTTTCCCATGTAGGGAGCTGGAGCTATGACGTCCCAAACGATCACTACTGGTGCAGTAAAGAGGCGCATCGTATTCTTGGTTTGGATAATGAAAACATTGCTACTTTTAGGCAAGTATTAGACCTCATTCACCCACAAGATAAAGAGGAATATCAAAAGACATTTAAAACATTAGAATCTGCTGAAATATCCAGCTACGATTTTATTCACCGTATTATATTAAGTGATGGCCAAGTAAAATATATACTCGAAAAAGCAGAGCTTAAACAACAATACAATACAAACGCCGTTTACATCGAAGGTAAAATTCAAGACATTACCCAGTTATATCAATTAAACAGCGATAAAAAGCTGCATAATTTTGTATTAAAGAACACCTCTGAAGCCGTTATGATCACTAACAGCATGAACAGGATTATTTTTGTCAACAAAGCGATGCAGGATATTACCGGTTACAGCGAGGCGCAGCTGCTGGATCAAGACCCCAGTATTTTGTCAGCAGGAGAACAAAGCCCTGAGTTTTATCAACAAATGTGGGAGGAACTTCATCAAAAAAACCATTGGCGTGGTGAGATATACAACCGCAGAAAAGATGGTCGAATTTTTCCAGAAGAATTATCGATTAGTATCATCAGAGATAAGGCAGGGAGCATTAGCAATTACGTTGCTATTTTTAGAGATATTTCGCTGTGGAAAAAACGCGAGAAAGAATTAAAATTCTACGCAGAGCACGACCCGTTAACCGGTTTAATCAACCGTAGAGTTTTCCTAAAACAGTTAAACTCTTCTTTGAAAAACTTAACAGCAAAAAGTCAATTGGCAATATTATTCATTGATGTCGATGATTTTAAACTGATTAATGATATCTACGGGCATGAAATAGGCGACCTACTACTTAAGGATGTCGGGCAGCGCATTGAAAGCGCGGTGTTAACCCATGGGCTACTTTGTCGTTACGGTGGCGATGAATTCACCATATTACTGAACGATGTAAGTTTAGCGGCCACTCAACAATTAGTTAATGATGTTTTAGTGGCCTTCCATACGCCTTTTCATCTACAAGAACATGTTGTTGAAACGACAGTAAGCATTGGGATCGATATTTCATCGGCACATGAGACCAATGCGAAGCAGTTATTAAGCCAGGCCAACTACGCCATGCGTAATGCCAAGAAAAAAGGTCGTAACAGTTTCTCTTTTCACAATCAAAAACTACAACAGCAATACAATAGAAAGTTACAGCTAAAAGAGGCATTAAAACAGGCATTAAATACGCAAGTATTAGAAGTTCACTATCAGCCTATTTACGACATTCGCTATAACAAAATAAGCAAATTTGAAGCATTAGTACGCTGGCCTGATAGCGTGGAAGGTTTCATCTCTCCTGCTGAGTTCATTTCAATTGCAGAGGAGTATGGACTGATTCAAGAGTTGGGACACTTGGTTTGTAAAACAGCCTGCAAAGATCTAAAGCATCTGCACCAGTTAGGCTTTAATGATATCTGTTTTTCTATTAATCGATCGATTAAAGAGTTTGTGCATGAAGAATTTGGGCAACCGCCTTTAACTTCTATCATAGAATCAGCGGGAGTTCCCTTTCACTCCATCATCATTGAAATAACAGAATCTGTTGCAATGTCAGAGAATCATTTTGCTAAAAAAATTCTCGCAGACCTTAGAGAGAAAGGGATTAAGATTGCCCTAGACGATTTTTGTACCGGATATTCATCACTCAATTACTTAATTGATTACGATATAGATATCATTAAAATTGACCGCTCATTTATTAAAACGTTAGAAACTGACAGTAAAACAAAAATACTCACATCGACTGTGCTTAAACTTGCAGAGCAACTTAATTTAGAGGTTGTCGCTGAAGGCGTTGAAAAAGAAGCGCAACTTTCATTTCTAAAAGACAACCATTGCCAAAACATTCAAGGCTATTACTTCAGTCCTGCCTTGAGAATTGAAGAGTGTATTAATCTATTGCAAAGTAACCCATCCAATAATGAATTACATCTAGAGGAAGTATAAGCTTCTAGCTTCTAGCTTCTAGCTTCTAGCTTCTAGCTTCTAGCTTCTAGCTTGCGGCGAAGCTCGTGAATCGTACCATCAGCTTGCCAAAGTGAGTAATAATGTTGCAATAAGAACAATAACAGTACCTAGCGTTTTCTGTTTAGTTAATCGCTCTTTCAGCAGGTAAACGCCCAGCATTAATGCAAACACTAAACTCAATTGCCGCAATGAACCTACATAAGCGGTATTAACTTTTGTTAAAGCGTAAAGAAAGAGCCCGTAACTCACAGTATTGAGCAGCCCAACCAACAACATTTGCGGCCAATGCAGTACTAATTCTCGGTGAACATTTTTCGCTTTATACTTGCAAGAAATGACCACCACATAACCTAAAGCCACAAGCAATGTGTAGCTATAAAAAAAGATGAATGGGTGAATTTGGGAAATTGATATTTTTGACCAAAGTGTTTGTAAGGCCGAAATTAACGCCACGACTAAAGCCATTACAATGCCCTTAACCGATACCTTTAATATATCACTCGCCTGTGATTTTGAACCTGTAATGCTCAGTAAAACAATGCCTAAAGTCATTAACACTATTGCAAAAATTTCCAGTATACCGAGCTGCTCATTTAAAAAATACCAGGCCAGCGGCACTAGAAATAAACTGCTAGAACGAGAAATAGGGTAAGCGATACTCATATCTAAATGCTGATAAGTCAACGCCAAAAAGGAGTAACTAAGAAATACCAGTGCCGCTGCGATCACCACAATATAAAGCTGGTTTAAATGAATATCATGCCCTTGTTGAAAATACAAAAAAGGCAGTAAGAAAACAGCCGCTTCCAATATTTTACTGATAGCGATAAATAAATTGGGCTGTTTAGACGATTTTAATAAAAAATTCCAATACGCATGCAACAAAGCAGAGAGAACAATACTAAAAGTCACCAAAGTATCCATGAATGCTTACAACTCCCTCAAGATATATTTACTTTAAAATAGCGCTGAAAAAGGCATTTCCTTAACGAGAGACACCATAGTTTCACTCAGCGCATCGGTTTGCTCAAGCGTGTGAGCTTGATATACATCACTATAAATTGCGTGACCTGCGGGGAAAAAGCGAATACTCTCACCGCGCTGCTGATAGCGTTGCTGGTAGTGCCTACCAAAGATATGAATATGCAGCTTTACCGTAGCAAGGTTATCTAAACTCCAATTACCCATTTCTTGGTAATTGACTTTCTCAACGTTTAAAACGGCGTACATAGCCTTAGCAGCCAACATTGAGGCAGCCATCAATTCAATCGCCTCTGACGGTGTACAATCAACTCTATCTCTAATGGCCCTGCGTGGCTCTACGACTATGTGCCCTCCGTCTAGCCGGCAATTAAGTGGGGTACTAGGCGTACTTATAATCACTAACTCAGTTGAAAATAAATCAATTGATTGATGCACAGCCATCTCCTAAAAATATTGTTGATTGCACTTTAAAATGCTCTATAGAAAATATTGCATCCTGTTATGAACTAGGATTTTCGGGGTATTGAAAAACCAGTAGATCCTACGTGTCATTGACTGCAATATTCGGGGTAAAGTATGATGTTGATTGATATACCCGTAAAACGATTTGTTTGCTATCCTTGGGTGAATTTAAATCAACCGAAGAGCTTATGAGCCTTATATCACTTAATAGCATTAATACCTTTGTTATCGCAGCGACCCATTTAAGTTTCAAAAAAGCTGCTGAGCAATTACACGTTACTCCTGGCGCTATCAGCCGCCAAATCAGAAGTTTAGAGCAGTATTTAGCGGTATCGTTGTTTATACGCAAACACCGTGAAGTAGTACTCTCACAAGCGGGGCTTGATTACTTAAAAATAGTAAAACCTGCGTTGGAAAATATAAACAGCGCGAACCAATTGCTGATCAATCGATCGAAACAACATTGTTTAAAAGTCCAAACATCCCCTACTTTTGCCTTACACTGGTTAATCCCCCGTCTAGCAAATTTTAAACTGCTATATCCAGATATTCAGATAGAGATATCAACATCCTCTTTCACTATTGAGCCTAACTCTGCCTTTAACTTATACATAAGACGCGATCAGGCGCAGTTTGCGGGGCTGAAAAACCGGCCTTTTTTAACAGAATACTGCTATCTAGCTTGCACGCAAGACGTTCTGAAAAAACACCATAATTTAAACGCATTGCTAAAAGAGGTCCCCTTAATCAGCTACCATACTCGCCCTGAATTGTGGCAGCATTGGTTCGCTGAAGCGGAGTTAACAGCGAGCATAAAAAAACAAGATATTAGCTTTGAGAATACGATATTTGCTATCCAAGCAGCCCTTGAGGGGCTGGGAGTCGCCCTAATACCACAGGTTTTTCTGCAGGATTTTCTACGCAACCATGCTTTGGTGATCCCTTTTGCCAGAGCGCCCATAGCAACAGGTAGCTACCATCTATTAAGCCGATCAGAAAAATTAAACCCGACAGAAAATTTATTCCTAGAATGGCTGCTATCCGAGAGTGGGAATGAATAAGTAGCTTCCTATAGAGCCTTCTAGCTTCTAGCTTCTAGCTTCTAGCTTCTAGCTTCTAGCTTCTAGCGCGATCATATTACTGATTTTATCTTTAGTAATACTGATCGCTATCGCTTTTGAAGTGGGTGTAAAACTGCGATCCCCATAACTATCTAACGCGACTAACGGGTTTGTTTCAGGATAATAAGCTGCCATATTGCCTTTTGGTATGTCATAGGCGACCGCTTTAAAACCTGACACGCTACGCTCTGACCCATCGTGCCAGTGAGAAGTAATTGTCACCTTTTGCTCATGCGTTAGTTCTAATGCTTGCATATCATCTGCATGCATAAAAATCACTTTTCGCTGTCCTTTTATGCCCCGATACCTATCGTTCAATCCATAAATAGTGGTGTTGTATTGATCGTGAGAGCGCATCGTCTGCAAGGTGAAAATTAGCCCGTGCTTCTTGCTCTTTTTTCGCTTAACGCGAATTTCCTCTGCAATTAAGCGATCGGGTAATCGATGACTTTTTATATTGGCAAAACCGCTTTTTGTCATCCATTGACGCTGTGCTGCCGTATTGCCTAAATAGAAACCACCCGGGCTTTCAAGACGCTGATTGTAATCACTAAATCCACTAATACACTGTTCAATTAAGTTGCGAATTTTACGATTATCGGCAGCTAACTCCAACCAATCTAGCTTACTTTCTGACAAAGTATACTTGGCAATATTCGCCACAATTGCCACTTCTGACTTCAGCAGTTTACTACTAGGTTTTATGATCCCTGCTGAGCTGTGTACCATCGACATTGAGTCTTCAACGCTGATGCACTGCTCTCCTTGGCTTGTACTATCTATTTCAGTTCTACCTAAGCAAGGTAAAATCAGCGCGTCTTTACCAGGGGTTAAATGACTACGATTTAACTTAGTACTGACATTCACGGTTAAGTCACACTTGGCAAGCGCCGCGCGGGTAACCTCTGTATCGGGCATCGCTGCAGCAAAATTGCCTCCCAATGCAATAAAGACTTTACTACGTCCTTGTGTCATGGCCTGTACGGCCTGTATCGCATTGTGTCCAGCTTCCCTGGGCATCTTTTGCTCAAGTATGCTCTCCAGTTTATCCAGTAATGGGGCCGGTGCTTTTTCATCGATCCCCATAGTGCGGTCACCTTGTACATTAGAGTGCCCCCGCACTGGACAAGCACCTGCACCACGCTTACCAATATTCCCTCTTAACAATAACAGGTTGATAATTTCCTGTAGCATAATGACCGAATGTTGATGCTGCGTTAAGCCCATCGCCCAAGAGCAAATCACACTTTCAGAGCTGGCATAAACTTTAGCGATCATGCCAATATCAATACGAGAGATACCTGACTGCTCAACGATTTTGTCCCAAGAAGTGTCTTCAACCAGCGCTAAATAATCTTCTAACCCCTGTGTGTGTGTACTCAAAAAGTCACTATCAAATATGCCACTTTCACCGCTGTCGATTGATGCTTTATTTAATGCCAACAACGCTTTTACGATCCCGCGTACCAGAGCCATATCGCCACCTAAATGGGGAGTATAATAGTGCTTAGATATTTTGGTATGAGAGTTACACAACATTTCAACGGGGTTTTGCGGGTTAGTAAACCGCTCTAAACCACGCTCTCGCAAGTTATTAAAGCTAATGACACTCGCACCGCGCTTAGATGCCTGCCTTAGCGCTTCTAGCATACGTGGATGGTTAGTCCCAGGGTTTTGACCAAATACAAAAATCGCATCAGCATGCTCAAAATCCTCTAGTGAAACCGTACCTTTACCAACACCAATCGACTCTTTCATGGCCACACCACTGGCTTCATGACACATGTTCGAACAGTCAGGGAAGTTATTGGTACCGAAACTGCGCACAAACATCTGATACATGAAGGCCGCTTCATTGCTGGCACGCCCAGAGGTATAAAACTCGGCTTGATCAGGGGAATCAAGTGCGTTTAAATGTTTTGCAATTAACTCAAACGCTCCCTCCCAACTGATGGCTTCATAATGATCAGAGTCCCTATTGTATTTTAACGGCTGGATTAAACGCCCTTGGTATTCGAGGTAATAATCACTTTGTTTTTCTAGGTAGCTGACAGAGTTTTTTGCAAAAAAGTCCGCACCGACTTTCTTAGACGTAGCTTCCCAGTTAACCGCTTTAGCGCCATTTTCGCAAAAACTTATATTGTGCCCTTTGGCATCTCCCCAGGCGCATCCAGGACAATCAAAGCCTTGATGTTGGTTGGTTTTTAGCAAACTGACAATATTTTTGACCGGTCGGCCACTTTTTAGTAAATGCTTAGAAGTACTGGCAAGTGCTCCCCATCCTCCGGCTGAACCTTTGTATTGAGAGATTGTTTTTTTCGACATAATTATTCCGGTGTTAGCAATAGCGCTGGGGCTGTAAAAAATATGCGCTACTTTTACAGCACAACAGCCCAAGAAGCAAATGATAATCATTAATATTTAGACAACTAAAACTCTATTTTTATTGCAACATCACACACCAGTCCATTTGGGAAAAAAAAAAGAACTTGTAGCGTATTTGCGTTTCCTGTCTTAAATAAATGCTGAAATAAACAGTGGCAGAATCCATAATCACTAGCGTGATAACACAAGAGAGATCGCTAAGAAGGAGCTCAATACAAGCAGTGAAA
>Ga0209395_1001609_pt1 | contig 31313 bp, 25 predicted proteins | sample GOMGulsemesocosm_3_FD_184635 | JGI IMG/M metagenome (GOLD analysis project Ga0209395, IMG submission 184635) | Methane-oxidizing microbial communities from mesocosms in the Gulf of Mexico - GOM9D Gulf of Mexico (SPAdes) (version 2) | ecosystem: Environmental > Aquatic > Marine > Cold seeps... | reverse complement strand
GAAAAGCTCAAAGGCTTACCAAGAACGTTTTACAGAATCGATTTACCAAGAAAAACTATGAACAAACAAAAGCACTTTATGATTGTATTTTAATAACCTATAAAGTTGACGACGTACTGGTAGATGGTTTCTATTTAAGTAAGAAAGGCGTAACTAAGAAACAACCTTTACTAATTTATAACCGTGGTGGTAATGGCCAATTTGGCCGTTCGCCGATAATAGCAATTCTTGGTAAGAAAGATATTATAGACGCTGGTTTTGTCGTTATGGGGAGCCAATATCGTGAAAATGATGAATTTGGGGGTAGCGATCTTAATGATGTTCTGGCATTGGTAGAAATAGGGAAGCAATTACCTACCGTAAAGAGTAAAAGTGTCAGTATGATGGGAGCTAGTCGCGGCGGTATGATGACCTATATGGCTGCAAGAAAGCTACCTGAGTTAAAAAGCCTTGTAATATTAGCTGGCGCAACAGATCTTGCCCGAGGACTAACCATTAGGCCTGAAATGGCGCGAGTACATCAAGCTAGAATACCTAATTATGAAACGAACAAAGAAGCATTATTAAAAGAGCGTTCCGTGATGCATTGGGCAGAAGAACTAAATCCTAAAACGCCTATTTTATTGTTACATGGAGCAAAGGATATAGCTGTTAATGTAAGTCATGCTCAGGAAATAGCTAAAAAACTGAAAGGTTTGAACCATCCACATGAATTAGTTATTTACCCTAATGGCGAGCACAGTTTACGAAAAAATAAAGCGGCAGTTGATGAGAAAGTTATTACTTGGCTAAAAATTAACAGTTAATGGTTAAATTTTTTATATCATATCGATAGCCCTATTATTATAACAAGATTGACAGAGTCTTTATTTGAATAAAGACTCTGTCAATCTTCTCTCATTAGCTTTGATTTTACTTTGGGTATCTGTTGCACCTGAATAGGCTAGCATTAGAGTCTCATTAAAGAACTTAGGGTTATAATTTAATATAACTACCCATTATTTATAATGCCTTAACCCGACAAATACTAACCCTGCATGAGTAAGATAAACATCGACTTAACTTTTGCTGGCCAAGCTTTTATTATTATTTTCTGTGTCGCTTTTAGCTAAGCGATAGACAAAAGTAGCACCTGCCAAGGAGCCAGCTCCTGGTTTTATGACCAGCTCGCTACTACTCCCGTCGATAGCATTTCGGTAAACTGAGTTTCCAGCTGTTACTAGGTAATACCCCACACCATCTTTTATCATACCTGATGGACCTGAAACCGTTACCAATTTTGATTTAAATGTATCGTTAGTTTTATCAAAGACCAAAACAGCATTGCTGTTTTCCGCAGAAACCAACATATCATTTTGATTAAATAAAATACTTCTTGGTCGGCTTAAACCACCTGCTCTGGCTGTCACGACTTCTGTAGCTTGCTTAGTGGTTAAGTCTACTTTTACGATGTTGTCACTTTTCCAGCCTGGCAAATATAAAGAACCATTATCAATCACAATGCCTACATCAATGCCGTCGAGTAAAGAATTTCCTGATGGCAAAATAGTATCGGTAATTTTCCAAGATTTGGTATCAATTTTAACAACTTTATTTTGAGTAAAACTTGTGGCATACATCATGCCCTGTTTATCTATTACAGCTGAAATGGGATTCGCTATATAATCGTTCTCACCACCAGGACCAAGTAATATAGAACCGGTAGATAAAGTTTCGCGATCAAACTTTAACATTCGCCCATTGTTTTCACTAATAACTAAAACGTCGCCATCTGGCGCTTCAAGAATTCCTAGCGGCCCGTCAATTAATCCTTGGTTATCAAGATTTTTAATATATACACCACTACAGCCATCATATATTTTTACGTTGTTACGTGTCCAACTACTGACAAGCAACAGTGAATCACAAGTATCATCACCTAAGTCTTGAGCAGAGGACAAGTTTGGCAAGGTAAATAAGCAAATTAATGCCGCTAGTGATAGATTTTTCATATTTATAATTCTCAATGTTATTGGTATTAAATGTGTAACTAAAACATACATAAACCATTGATATAAAAGCCTTCGGATAAGCTCCTAATTTCCTCCACAATTTATCCTTTTATCGTTATACTCAGAAATAATAGTATTTTCAGATATTTTTTATAACGATGCAGCAATCAATTCAGCCCGCAATTAAACAGCCCTGCAAAATTGGTAATTGGCACTTTGACCCAATAGACGGCAGACTAAAAAGTGTTGAAAACCCGATAAAGTTGCAACCAAGATTAAGCCTCTTACTCGCGTTGTTTATTGCAAACGCAAATGAATTGTTAACAAGAGAGCAACTTACTGAAATTCTTTGGAAAGATAAAGTTGTAAATGAAGACGCTCTATCACGTTGTATTGCAGAGCTGAGATCAACTTTAGGAGACGATAGAAAAAATCCAATATTTATCGAAACAATTCCCAAAAAAGGTTATCGGTTTATATATCCGTTAAACGAGCCAATTAAACGATACAAAATGCCGATGATTGGTGCCGTAGCTACCATAATTGCTATTGTCTCCTTGCTTGTTGCCAATTGGCCATCACCACAACATATTGATGATGTTTTACAAAAGGGATTAACTAGTGGTATACGCCTTACCACTGACGACCTAGTGGAACACACCCCTGAAATGTCACCTGATGGTAAAATGACAGCATTTACTGCACAAAGTAATGAACGACTCGTTGTTAAAATTGTAGATAATAAAGGTAGACTATTGCATACAATTGCAGATGACGTTGATAGTCTCATGTCCCCGTCTTTTAGCGCCGATAGTAAATCATTAACCCTTGCGGCAGTGTCGAAAAAAGCTCCCTGTACTATTTATCATTATGACTTAGTCACTAAAAGTCGTATCAACATCGGTGAATGTTTATTGCCAAATCGTTCAGGTATATTTAGCTGGTCTTCGGATAGTAACTCGTTGGCTTTTGTTGCCAAAGATCCTATTAACAAAGTTGCTGCAATATGGCTGTATGACAGAGTAAAACAGACGAAAATTCAGTTAACCTTTCCACATAACAGCGTTTTTTTCGATACTCGACCACGATTTTCACCTGACAACAAAAAATTAGCCTTCACCCGAGGAGGTCAATCAGTTAGAAATCTCGTTTGGGTGAAACTAAACAGTCCAAGTAATGTTTTTCAACTTACCGACAATAGAAGTTATGTCTCTAGTTTTTCTTGGTTAAAAGACAATAAACACCTATTATTTGACAGTGATAAACGTGGCGATCGAAATTTATGGCTGATTAACTCTCAGACTAAAAAAGAAACACTGCTGGGGGCGAGAGATGCACAATCTCCGTCACTAAATTACGACAATTCAATTTTAACCTTTCTTGATATTCGTTATAACGCCAATATTTGGTCAGTTAATCTATCGGATAATAAAGACCAGTTATTACCGCTGATCCGCTCAATTAAATACAATAACATGCCTAGTTTCTCTCCCGATGGCAGCCAAGTTGCTTTTACGAGTAATCGGCAAGGAAGAGGAGCTATTTGGCTTTATTCGTTTACAACAAAGAAACAGCACAAATTATTTAATCTTGAAGGCGAAAATTTGATATTGCCCACTTGGTCACCTACGGGTAACAAGTTGCTTGTTAGTTATAGAAAAGCTTCGGAGTATGGCTGTTATCAATATGATATTGCAAATCAGCATTATGAGTCAGTTGGCCAATTTGAAAAAGAGTATTATTCGTGTTTATACGGCTCTGAAGGCGAAATTTTTGCCATGACTAAAGAGGAAAATGAAGCCTCACAGATTATTAGAATTACAGCTAATAAAACCATAAAACAGATGACTACTGATGGTGTAAACCGAATGATGCTATTAAATAACAAGGTATTGGTTTATTCGTCTAAAAGCAAAAAGGGCCTACAAATGATGTCTACATCAGGGGAAAAATTAGCCAGTGCTTTGCCCGATTTTCCTCTACAATTTCAAGAGCATTGGACAGCCCATGATGGAAATATTTACTACCCTAAGTTAGGAGATAATAGAGGTATATGGCGCTATAACGTTAGTTCGACTGAAGACACCTTAGTTACCAAGCACCTGCCTTCAACCATCGGAAATACCTTAGCAATTTCACCAGACCAGAAGATGCTATTAATTTGCCGAACAGATAGCGTAGATTCAGATATATTTATCAGTAGATTAACCAACGAACCAGAGTGAATTGAATGACGTAATCTTGATTAGTTACAGATATTGTAACTAATCATTTATTAAGCATTATTAGTACTTTCTAATAAATATTCTTCTGCCAACTGAGGAGGCATAGGTTTCGCATAATAATACCCTTGCCCATAACTACAATCCATTGCCGTTAATAACTGAGCATCAGCTAAGTTTTCAATTCCTTCACCTACTGTTGCCATGTTCAAGTTTGACGCTAAGTCAATAATCGTTTTAATAATCGCTTGATGGTTATCATGCTCATGGACATTATTGATAAAAGAACGATCAATTTTAAGTACATCAATAGGAAAGCGGTGTAAATAGCTTAAACTAGAATAACCAGTGCCAAAATCATCCAGAAGAATTTTGACACCTAATTTTTTTAATGCATTCATATTTTCGAGTACTAAGTCACTATTTTCTAATAATGCACGCTCTGTTAATTCAACTCTTAATTGTCTGGGTTTAATACCAGCATCTTGAATGACTTTAGCAATATCCTGTGGCAGTGTAGCGCTAAAAAAATGGTCTCCATATAAATTACAGCTGATATATAAGTCGTCTCGGCCTAGTTTCTCTTGCCAGCTTTTTAGCTGTATACATGACTTTTCTAAAATTAAAAAATCAACCGCCGTAATTAAGTTAGTTTCTTCTGCAAGAGGAATAAAGTCATTTGGATAAACAAAACCACGCTTTTCACTTTTCCAGCGAGCGAGCGCTTCAAAGCCGACTACTTTCTGGCTTCTTAAATCAACAATAGGTTGAAAGTGTGGTGAAAATTCACTATTGCTAATAGCTTTTCGAATATCAGCTTCTAACATCAAGGCATTTTGTACTTTTTTCTGCATGCTTGAATCAAAGACTTCATAACGCCCTTTACCTTTGTCTTTTGCATGATACATAGCGGTATCTGCGTCTCGTAGCATAGTATCTGCACAGTTATAACGTTTATTATTAAATAACACACCAATACTGGTGCCAATAAAAATACTTTGATTTTCGATAACAAAAGGCGCAGCAAGAAACTCGGTGATCCGCTGGGCTATATCATAAGCCTCTTCATTTGAGTCAAGATCTTCAATTAAAATAACAAACTCGTCACCACCTAAACGCGCAACAGTATCTTTAACACGCACCAGTACTTTTAATTCTTTGGCGATTTCTTGCAGTAGAATATCTCCTGCATGATGTCCCAAGCTGTCATTCACCACTTTAAAGCGGTCAAGATCTAAAAATAATACGGCAAATTTTAAAGTGGGTTGGCGTTTATGACAGGCAATTGCATGGTTTAACAAATTAATAAAGATTGTACGATTCGGCAAGCCCGTTAAAATATCATGTGAAGCAGCGTGTTGTAACCTTTCTTCTGCTTGCTTTCTTTGTTTAATCTCCTCTTCAAGTGCAACAGTACGTAATTTAACTTGTTGCTCTAAAAGTTCATGAGATTGACGCTCGTATTCTAATATATCTCTGCGTTTAATCGCAGACGATACATGTTGTGATACAAACTTTAAAAGCTCAGCATCTTGCTCGGTAAAGGTAGTCGTTAAATTATAGCTTTGTAAAACCATAGCACCTAAAACCACACCTGAATGTATTAGCGGTACACCCAACCAAGATTTCGTTGCTTTTTGTGGCTCGTTTGCTTCTCCCTGTTCGTACAGTGCATACATTTGCTGATAGTTAAGTAACTGCGTTTCACCTTTTCGAATGATATATTCAGTAAAACCATTGCCGAATGATCTTGGCATAGAGTCAATATCAGCACTTTCAGAATTTTGATCTAAATAATAAACAAATACCAAGGTTTGAGACTGTTGATCGTATTTTGCAATGTAAAAATTTTCAGCATTTATAAGTTGCCCAACAATGTTATGTACCATCGAATAAAATTTATCAATGGTAATCGTGGCGTCATTGGTTAATTCGGAAATTTTAAATAACGACTCTTGCAATAACTCCGACTTTTCTCGCTCTCGAATCTGTAACATCAACTCTTTTGTTCTAGCATTTACAGCGCTTTGCAAACGCTCATGATCTTGTAAGCGTGCCATTGCTGTAACAATGTGTTGAGCCGTAAACTCCATCAGCTCTAGATCGTCTTGTTGATAACGTACTTTTTCTGAATAACTTTGCACAGCCATAACGCCAATAACTAAACCGTCAGACATCAAGGGAACGCCAAGCCAATCAGTGCTGTCTGAGCCAATACGCTTAATTAAATTATTTTCCTCTAATTCATAGACCACTTTTGGTGTTGCCAATAAAGAGCTTGCGGTTTCAATAACATAACAAGTCATTGAGCCTGCAAAGGCTTCAAATGGCACGACGCCTAACGGATACTCATCTTTTTCATCAAAGTGATAAACAAATTCAAGTGTGGACAATGTTTGATCATAGAGTGCGATATAGAAGTTTTCGGCTTGCATTATTGAAGCAATAGAGGCGTGAATTTGATCAAAGAAATGACTTAAATCAGCACATTCATGAGATAACTGGTTAAGCTTAAAAAGTGCAGTATGGCGATCTTCAAGTTTACGGTACTTGTCGAGCAGGCGGACAGCTTCTTTAGCCAACTGACTATCGCTTTTACTCAACTTTTCAAGTTCTTTTTTCAAAGGGTCTGTCATGAAACACGTTCGACATTACAAAATATACTTGCCAAGTATAATGACTATAATTGAGAAATATATCCACTATTGAGAGAAAATAATGGGAATAACAACTGAATTACCTAAGTATTTAAAAGTAGATAAATACAATTAATACAATGAGATATTAAAAGCTTAGTTGAATATTTCTTTGTGATAGAAAGTCTGCACAGTGGTGACGACTGTCACTCACTGCACTGACTTTTTCAAAATCTTGTTAGTCGTAATTCACTAAACAAGTTTGCTTAGAGGCAACTAACCTCTAGTAAATTCTGGGTATGCTTCCATACCACAATCAGACTTATCAACACCTTCGTATTCTTCTTCATCGCTAACGCGGATGCCCATGACTTTCTTCAGGATAAACCACACAACAAAGCTTGCACTAAATACCCAGACAAATATTGTTGCTGCACCAATTAGCTGACCACTAAAACTAGAGGCTGAATTCGTTACAGGAACAAGCAATAAACCAAATAGACCTACAACACCATGTACTGAAATAGCACCTACTGGGTCGTCAATTTTTAACTTATCTAAACCGATTATTGATAGTACAACGATTACACCTGCGATCATCCCGAATAAGGTTGATTGAAGTGCCGTTGGCGTTGAAGGCTCTGCAGTAATAGCAACTAAACCAGCCAAAGCACCATTTAATGTCATGGTTAAATCAGCTTTCTTAAATAATATTTTTGCAAAAATTAACGCGGCTATTGCGCCACCAGCTGCTGCTGCGTTGGTATTTAAAAATACCATTGCGACTGAGTGTGAGCTGTTAATGTCGGCAAGTTTTAATACCGAACCACCATTAAAACCAAACCAACCCATCCATAAAATGAATGTGCCTAATGTCGCCATAGGTAAGTTTGCACCTGGAATTGCATTTACACGACCGTCAGCACCATATTTACCTTTACGTGCACCTAACAATAATACGCCAGCAAGCGCCGCTGATGCACCAGCCATATGTACAATACCTGAACCAGCAAAATCAGAAAAACCTAAGTCGCCTAAAGTATATAAGCCAAAAACAGCATTACCGCCCCAAGTCCAGCTACCTTCAAGTGGATAAATAACTGCAGTTAAAACAACTGTAAAAGCAAGGAATGCCCAAAGTTTCATACGTTCAGCTACTGCACCAGAAACAATAGACATCGCCGTTGCTACAAAAACTACCTGAAAGAAAAAGTCAGACGCTTTTGAATAAATGGCTCCGCCATTAAAGCCATCTTCACGACCTGCGAACTCTTTTAATACGGCATCAGCATCAATAGTTTCAATACCTGATAAGAAGAACCCACCACCATACATAATTTCATAACCACATGCTAAATACATCATGCAAGCGATTGCATATAGAGCAACGTTTTTAGTTAAAATTTCGGTAGTATTTTTGGCACGAACCAAGCCTGCTTCTAACATTGAAAAGCCAGCTGCCATCCACATAACTAAGGCACCACAAACTAAGAAGTAGAAGGTGTCCATTGCATACTGTAATTGAAAAATATTTTGTTCCATGAATTACCCCTTAAATTGCTTCATTATCTTGTTCACCCGTACGGATACGAACAGCTTTTTGTAAGTCATAAACAAAAATTTTACCGTCACCTATTTTACCCGTGTGAGCTGATTCTGTTATCGCTTGAACTAAGCGCTCTACAACATCGTCATTAACGGCTATCTCAAGTTTCACTTTTGGTAAAAAATCGACTTGGTATTCTGCACCACGATATAATTCGGTATGGCCTTTTTGTCGTCCAAAACCTTTGACCTCACTAACCGTTAATCCCTCTACACCAATTTCAGAAATAGCTTCTCTTACGTCATCAAGCTTAAAAGGTTTTATTATTGCGTTAACCAATTTCATTTTATTGCCCTTATTTATAATTTGCTTATAACAATACAAATGTTATGCCATACAACTAATTTCTTATAATTCAATAAAGTAAAATAATTTCATTATTTAGCCGTGTCGTTAATGCACTGTTTTGGGGCGGGAGCTTTAGATGATGTAACTCTATGGTGCAGCTATTTAACATTATAAATTTTTTTGCTCTATTGAAAAAAATTTATGGTTAACTTGATAAAATGATTACAAAAAAAATAAAGTCTTCTATATTTAATTGTATATCCTTTAATCAGCGTTACTCGAAGGAATAATACGTTGAAAACTACCGATACTCGTTCTTATCAGCATTTTCTCAAAGTAGTTGATTGCCAACATGCTTGCCCTGCGCATACGCCTGTTCCTGAATATATTCGATTAATAGCCGAAAAACGTTATACCGCGGCCTATATGCTCAATTGGCAGTCGAATGTTTTCCCGGGAATTTTAGGGCGAGTTTGTGATCGTCCTTGTGAACCTGCTTGTCGCCGAAGCCGTGTCGAAGAAACGCCAGTGGCGATTTGTCGTTTAAAGCGTGTAGCTGCTGACAATAAGGAAGATATTCATCACTATTTCCCCAAAGTTCCTGCAGAAAAAAATGGTAAACGTATCGCATTAATTGGCGCAGGACCTGCTTCGTTAACCGTTGCGCGAGATTTATTGCCTTTGGGCTACGATATTGTATTGTTTGAACGTGATCATAAACCCGGAGGGATGATGCGTAGCCAAATTCCCGCCTTCCGACTTCCTGAAACGGTATTAGACGAAGAACTTAATTACATACTGAACATGGGAGTTGAAAGCCATTTCGGTGAAGAAATATCGAGTTTATCTAACTTATTAAAATCTGGATTTGATGCTGTTTTTGTTGGTACTGGAGCCCCCAATGGTCGTTGGTTAACAATTCCTGGCCATGATCAAGTTAATGGTAATGGAAATACATCTGTTGATACCGGGATTAATTGGCTTTCAAATGTCACTTTTGGTCACAATAATAGCGCACCAAAACGTGTTGTCGTTTTAGGTGGCGGCAATACTGCAATGGACTGTTGCCGAACGGCAAAGCGCTTAGGTGCAACAGAGGTCACAGTCTTAGTGCGTTCAAGCTTTGAAGCGATGAAAGCTTCTCCTTGGGAAAAAGAGGATGCACAGGCAGAAGGTATTTGCATAAAAGCAAATTACACGCCCACTGAATATGTACTTGAAAAGGGGAAGTTTATTGGTGTGAATTTTGACCAAGTAACATCTGTCTACGATGAGTCAGGTAAACGTACGTTATCAACTACTGGAGAAACATTATTTGTCGCTTGTGATTTAGTGTTAGTCGCTGTTGGACAAGATACTGCTTTCCCGTGGATTGAACGAGACATAGGTTTACGATTCAATAAATGGCAACAACCTGCATTAAACAAAGCAACATTACAATCAAGTCTTGAGCAGGTATTTTTTGGTGGCGACTCTGCCTATGGCCCCAAAAATATTATTACAGCTGTTGCAAATGGTCATCAAGCAGCGATATCAATTGATATCTTTTGCCAAGGAAAAAATGCAGAAACAGAGCGACCCGACAGTGGCTTTAATTTGATAAGTCAAAAAATGGGTATTCATGATTGGAGTTATCACAGCAATATCGATCATCAAGCTCGTAATTTAGTGCCGCATATCTCATGGGAAGAAGCGGTGAAAACACTTAACACAGAAGTAGAACTTGGCTTTGATGAACAGCTCGCTTTAAAAGAAGCACAGCGCTGCCTTAATTGTGATGTTCATACGGTATTTAATGAAACTACCTGCATTGAATGCTCTGCATGTGAAGATGTTTGTCCTATGGACTGTATTAGTTTTGTCGATGCAGGTAATGAAACCGATAGTGACATAGTCAATGAACAACATATTTTATCGCAGCTTAAAGTTACTGAGTTCAACCCTGAGCAAGAATTATTAATCTCCCCGCCTCTTAAGACCGGACACTTAATGTTAAAAGATGAAGATGTTTGTTTGCATTGTGGCTTATGTGCAGAGCGCTGTCCAACTGGTGCTTGGGACATGAAAAAACTATTATTAGACAACATTGGGGCGACTATAAAATGAACGAACCATCAAAACATGGCGCTAACGAACCATACTCAATAAATTGCCAAGCCATCAATAACTTCGTTGTCCGTTTTGCCAATACTAATGGTACAGGGTCGGCCAGTTCGAATAATATGTTCGCAAAAGCTATTTTACGGATGGGTATTCCGGTCAGCGCAAAAAATATTTTTCCATCAAATATTCAAGGGTTGCCAACTTGGTACGAAGTAAGAATTAGTGAAGATAACTATCTTGCACGTCGTAGCGGATCACCCGAAATAGTGGTTGCAATGAATGCGCAAAGTTTAGCTGAAGATATTGCCAGTGTCGCTAACGGTGGATTTTTACTTTACGACTCTTCTCGCGCCTTAACCGACAGCCAATTTCGAAAAAACATCAGCTACTTAGCCATACCTATTTCAGCAATTTGCCAAAAGGAGTATCAAGATCCACGTCACCGTCAGTTATTCAAAAATGTAATTTATATCGGCGCATTGGCTGCCCTTCTCAACATTGAATTTGATGTATTAAAGTCTCTCGTTGCAGACCAGTTTAAAGGCAAAGATAAGCTAATCACGCCTAACATCTATGCTTTGGAGCTTGGTTATCAGTATGCTAATCAACATTTTACTTGCCCATTAAGTATAAAAGTTGAACGCAGAGACTTAGTCGAAAATCGCATCATGGTCGATGGTAATACAGCTTGCGGTTTAGGGGCCGTTTATGGTGGTGCGACGGTTGTTGGTTGGTATCCAATTACTCCTTCTACCTCAGTAGTTGAAAAATTTTCCAGTTACTGCCAACGCTTAAGAATAGATCCCGCAAGTGGCAAACGTAATTATGCCCTTGTGCAAGCGGAGGACGAATTAGCCGCTATCGGTATTGCTATTGGTGCAAGTTGGAATGGTGCCCGCTCTTTCACCGCAACTAGTGGTCCCGGAATTTCATTAATGACTGAGTTTTTGGGTCTTGCATATTTTGCTGAGATTCCACTGGTATTAATTAATGTTCAACGAGCGGGCCCATCAACAGGCATGCCAACGCGCACACAACAATCCGATGTATTAACTTGCGCATACGCTTCACATGGCGACACTAAACACATTTTACTTTTCCCACAAGATCCAACTGAATGTTTTGAATTTACCGCTTTATCGTTTGATTTAGCTGATCAGCTTCAAACACCAGTGATCATCATGAGTGATTTAGATTTAGGCATGAATGATCATTTATGTAGTGAGTTTACTTGGGATGACAAGCAACAGTATCAACTGGGGAAAGTACTTTCGGAAAAACAATTAGACGAAGTAAAAGATTACGGTCGTTATAAAGACACCGATGGCGATGGAATTTGTTATCGCACCATCCCAGGTACTCATCCAGATAAGGGCGCTTTTTTTACTAGAGGAACTTCACGCAATGAATATGCAGGATACACAGAAAATTCTACTGAATATGTGGCCAATATGGATCGACTCGATAAGAAATTTGTAACCGCAAGTTTATTAGTACCACAAGCTGAAATAATCGAAGGTAAGAAAACAGCTGCGGTAGGTCTTATTTATTTTGGTACCAGTAGTCATGCTATTGATGAATCTCGTCAACAATTAAAAGATCATGGCTTAGCCATCGATACTCTTCGTATTAAAGCCTTTCCTTTTAATAACCAAATTAGTGGCTTCATTGAACGTCATCATCATAGCTTTGTTATTGAACAAAATCGCGACGGGCAAATGCGAACCCTTTTAATGAATGAACTGAATATAGACCCGGCTAAGTTAAATGCCATTCTTAATTACGACGGCTTACCTATTACTAGCACCTTTATTGTTGAAAAGGTTTTAAATACGCTAGCGTTACAACAAAAAATACAGGTAAGTTGAGTCAGGGAGTATTATGAGTTTTCAAAAATCGAAGTTTCATCATCCGCGCTTACCTGTTAACGATTTAGGTTTAAATTATCGCGATTACGAAGGTGCATTATCAACACTTTGTGCCGGTTGTGGTCATGACGCTATAACCTCTGCGATAGTGCAGGCTTGCTTTGAATTGTCACTACCTCCCCATAAAGTCGCAAAAATGTCAGGTATAGGTTGCTCTTCAAAAGCACCAAATTATTTTCTCAATAAAGCCCACGGTTTTAATACTGTACATGGTCGTATGCCGTCAGTTACTACAGGCGCAAACCTAGCTAATAGAGAATTAACCTATTTAGCTATGTCTGGTGATGGAGATAGTGCATCAATTGGGTTAGGGCAATTTGCTCATGTTGTGCGCCGGCAATTAAATATGCTTTATATGGTTGCTAACAACGGTGTTTACGGATTAACTAAAGGGCAATTAGCTGCAACAGCCGATAGAGGCATGAAAAATAAAGTTGGTGAGCAAAGTTTATTTACTGATATAGATCTGTGTGTGATGGCGCTTCAACTCGGCGCTACTTTTGTTGCACGAAGTTTTTCCGGGGATAAAAAGCAACTTGTGCCTTTAATTAAAGCAGCAATTAGCCATCAAGGGTTTGCTTTCATCGATATTATTTCACCTTGTGTCACTTTTAATAATCATCCAGACTCAACACGTTCTTACGATTATGTTCATGAACATATTACTACGGCAGCTGTTACTGATTTTGTGCCTGTAAAAAAAGAAATAACCAGCGACTGTGCAGAAGGTATTTGTGAAGATATTTGCTTACATGACGGTTCGTTGATGCGTATTCATAAATTACAAGCTGATTACGAAACGAAAAATGCGATGAAGGCGATTGTTGACATAGAAACACATAAAAAGAAAGGTGAAATTTTAACCGGCCTGTTCTATCTCGATACCAATGGCGAACATTACCATGAAATCAATAATACAACTGATACACCACTCAATGAATTAAACCAAGATGCTTTATGTCCTGGTTCCAGAATTTTGTCAGGGATTAATGATAGCTTTCGCTAACATTAATAAATCATAGCGGCACTTGGGTTAAGCACGGCAAGAATACTTAAACGTTCAATATCACAAAAGTTATTGGCATCACGTAGTAATTCTTGTTGCACCGATAAAGACTCTAGCTTTTCATCACTCAGTAAGTCTGCTTGATTATGCATATTACATTGATGGTTCAGAGTCATCACCCGTTTAGCAATATAAAGTAGCTTAGTTTCATCGGTAGTATGCTCGAATTCATCTTCATCTTGGTAACGCACCGGCTCAATAAGGCTGTAGGGTAGCTGCCATTGTTTTAATAGTTCAGCTGTTACATCTGCATAAGTAAATCCAAACATCTCTTGCTGTTTTGTCCATGGTAATTCATCAGAATTAACGTGCTTACATGCTAAAACCTTCTCTGGCATATATTGGTGCATAACCAACTCGCCTAAATTATGCAGTAAACCTAAAATAAATAAACGTTCTGCATTAGGTAACCGTAAATGTGTACCTAAGAATTTAACCGTTAATGCACAATCAACACTACGTTCCCAAAACTCATCTAAATACTCAGGAGCAGCGGATAACTTTTTAAAAGCGTCAGTAGTAAAATATGCGATAACTAAATTGTAGACTTCAGTTATCCCTAGTACTAAAACAGCTTTAGAAATGGTATCTATTTTTCCTGGGTAATTAAAAAAAGAGCTATTAGATAACTTTAAAATGGTTCCCGATAATCCTGGATCCAATAAAATCACATCAGCTATGTCATCTATCGTTGACGAATCATCATCAATTAGTTCTTTAATACGGATAAATGAATCTGACAAAACAAATATTTCACTTGCCTGTTCGGCATATTCAACAGCGTTCATAACGGTGATCCTAAATAGCAAAATGATAATTATTCTATAAGAAAAGTATATCTAAGCAAGTATGGCAATGTTACTAAATTGTAACGAAAAATCCGTATTATTTCTTTGAAAAAGCTATTCTTTAGCGACTCGATAAACTTGAGATAAGTATAGTCAACATCTAAAAAAATAGTGACACTTTTCAAACTAATACTTTTATTAATCTTCAACCGTTAAGGCGACTTGATAAGAACCAAATTTTCTTATATTGATAACGCCCTTATCAAAAATAAGGTATTGCCCCTTAATTCCCTTTAATACACCTGAAACCTGCGGCGTTTTATCAAAATTGAATGAGGATATCTTTTCTAAATATTCTTCAACGGGAAAATTCAAATCTACGACTGACTCATCTAATAATTCAACCGCATCTTCACCAAAGCGTAACTTAAGATCAGCCAATTGTGCTGATATCTCAGGTACTAACTCTTCGGCTTTTGCTTTCAAATCCACTGCGTCTCCAGAACCTTTTAACATAGCACGCCAATTTGTTTTATCAGCAATGAACTTAGCCAGTTCTATTTCCACAAGACCTGATTGTAAGCGAGTGCTTACTCTAAACAATGGTAATGCTTGAGTTGCACCTTGATCGATCCAGCGTGTCGGTATTTGAGTGTGACGTGTAATGCCAACCTTAATTCCTGAAGTGTTTGCTAAATAAACATAATGATTGACCATGCAGTTTTTAACTCCCCACTCAGGCTCACGGCATGTACCTTGCTCATGATGACAAGTTTCAGGTTTCATAATACACATATCGCATTGTGCAAGTTTTTGCATACACGGATAACAAAAACCTTGTGAGTAACTTTTCTTTGTTGTTCTCCCACAATGACGACAACCAATTTTTCCTTGGTAGTCTAACGTTATCGTTTTACCGATTAGCGCATTCATATCAACTGATTGCTCGCCAATAGGCAATTGATAATGAACCAGCCCTGCTTCATCTAATTGGGCTGTCATTTTGCTTAAGGCGCCAGCATCATAATGAGTCATTTATTATCTCGATTTGTTTCAAGTAGAAATTTAACGAACATGGTATAAAAATATGGAAATTACAACCAGCTTTTTATCGACCCGACTACTATAAATTGCGATAATTACTCAATGGATAAAAATGAAGTTTCATCAAAAAACGTTTGGTTTGTTTATTATTTACGGTGTGCTGACAATAGCTTATATGCAGGGATCACTACAGATATTAATCGTCGACTGAACGAACATAATACTTGCAATAAACTTGGTGCTAAATATACCAGAGTACGTAGACCTGTACATTTGGCTTACGCTGAGCCTCAAGAAAATAGGCAATTAGCCAGTAAGCGTGAATACCAATTAAAAAAATTATCGAAAGGAAAAAAAGAAGCTTTGGTTAATAATTTCGATTCACTCAGTTTCTTCAGTGACAATAAATAACCTCAAAACTGGTCTGCCCAGTTAAATTCTCTACAGATAATTGCGATTTATCCCCCGACAACTGCTAGTATACGGCGGTTTTCCATCATAGAAGTAGGTCATATGTTTTTAGAAAGTTACAGTAATGTTAACAATAATAAAATAAGCTTTTCTCGTCAGCAGGCAAGTAATTTTGCTAAAACAATTGCCGATGATTTCAACCCTCTGCATGACGTTGATGCAAAACGCTTCTGTGTTCCAGGTGATTTACTTTTTGCAGTGGTATTAGAAAAATCAGGTTTATCACAAAATATGGGCTTTACCTTTTCAGGCATGGTAACTGATGGCATTGAACTAACTTTTCCAGAGAGTATCATTGATTCTGCTTGGGTTACTGATGAAAGCGCTAAAGAATATATGAAAATTGAAGCTTCTGGCGATAACACATCCAATGATGCTGCCATTAATTCATTAATCCGCTCTTATGTTGAATTTTCAGGTCACACTTTCCCTCATATCCTAGTTGATTTAATGGCTGAAAATAAAGTCATGATTAACCCAACACGTCCGATGGTGATGTATGAGAATATGTTTATTCATTTAGATGAACTTGATTTTACTGAAGTGAAATTGCAATTAACTAAGCCAACGTTAACTGTAGAAGGTAAACGTGGTAAAGCAACTCTACCTTTTGATTTGATTTCAGATGGCAAAGTGATTGGCCATGGCAAAAAACATATGCTGTTAAGTGGACTAAGAGATTATGATCAAACAGTCATTGATGGACTAATCGCTCATTATAATGATAAAAAATCACAGTTTTGTAAGTAACTTATAATAATGTGCCATACAATCTTATGGCACAACCAACTTTGCAAAAGACACTTGCTGTAACCTTCTATCCTCTACACAAAAAGCGAATTGCTTAGTTGTTTTAGGACGCTGACATTGTTTAGGTTGCTGATAATACTGTAGCCAAGCTTGTAACTGCTTCCCCTGAAAACGTGACTTAATTATCAGTGGACTTGATGTTTTAAAGGGGGTTTTATTTACCTCAATACCTTTTCTTTTCGTATGAATGGCTAGTTGTTGTTTTTTTACTGCTGTTACTGGTTTTGTCTTTTTTTTCTTACGGCTTTTAGCTACTTTTAATAGCCCACGCTCGCATTTCCACCATTTTTTTCGTGCTTTAGCTTCACGTTTATTTAAACTCTCACTTCGTTTATTGCTGTGGCTTTGCCGCTGCTGTGACTGCACATTTCTCAGCTTATCTAAATACGGCTGGCACTCAGCTTTACCAGCATGGCTAATAGGCACATATAATAACATCACACTAAAAACAGTAACTTTCTGATAAACACTATTCATCCTTTTTCCTTAAAGAATACGATTATGTTTCCTACAAACAGGTAAGTTTAGAACATTTATTTAACATCGCATTAGCAATTAACAAAAGACCCTCTATAATTTTTCCAATAGCAAATTGAGCGAGGAGATTCAGCTTTGTCTAAACCTATTTATAAGCTTTATTTATATCTTCCGCTGTATTGTGTGCTTCTCTTTGTCATTACAGCAAAGGCGGAGACAGAAAAGGCCAATAAAATTCAACTAGCTACAGTTTATAAACAACCGCTGAATATTAAAGAGTATTGGGTGAGCGAAAAGCTCGACGGTATTCGCGGCTATTGGAATGGCACAACACTTAAAACCCGATCAGGTAACATGATTAACCCACCGGTATGGTTCACCAAAAATTGGCCAAAAGCTCATCTTGATGGCGAATTATGGAGTCGGCGTGGTCAATTTGAGAAAATTAGTAGTTGTGTACGTAGAAAAGTGCCCAATCAGCAAGAAAACACAAGTTGCTGGAAAAACATTCGCTTCATGGTTTTTGACCTACCTAAACATTTAGGTATTTTTAGTCAGCGTTTTATCGCAATGAAGCAATTGCAACTGAAAACGCATAACCGTTATTTGTCTGTAATAAAACAAACAAGAATGACTTCAAATAAACAGCTAAATCAAAGGTTAGAAACCGTTTCATCAAATGGCGGTGAAGGCTTAATGTTACACCACCAAAAGGCATTTTATAAAAGTGGTAGAAGTAACGCTCTGATGAAATTAAAGCTATATAACGATGCTGAAGCAGTAGTCACAGCTTATGTGCCTGGTAAAGGCAAATACAAAAATAAGCTGGGCTCACTTGAAGTAAAAACGCCCTCTGGTCTTATTTTCAAAATAGGAACCGGCTTTACCGATAATCAGCGTGTAAACCCACCTGTTATAGGTAGTACGATCACATATAAATACATTGGTAAAACTATGCGAGGTGTGCCAAGATTCGCAAGCTTTTTACGAATAAGAGAAACTCCACTTACTCCAGTAAATGCACAGAAAAATCACCTAGAATTACCGAATATAAAAAGAGAGAAAAATAAATAATGGAACTTCACTTATGGTTATCTTTTGTTGCTATTTGCATCATGGGCGCTTTATCTCCAGGTCCAAGTTTGGCTATAGTGATAAAAAACACACTGGCCGGTGGCACACCGCAAGGTTATGCAACCGCTATTAGCCACGGTTTAGGGGTTGCATTATATGCTGCAATCACCGCAACAGGTATTGCGGTAGTCATTGTACAATCACCACTTATTTTCAGCATCATTCAATATAGTGGTGCCGTATTTTTACTTTATTTGGGTATTAAATCGTTACTCAGTAAAAAAGTTAATCAAGTTTTTTCAGATGATGGTGTGCCAGAAAATGAATTGGTAAATGGTTGGCGCGATGGTTTTTTAATTGCTTTTTTAAACCCTAAATTGGCTATTTTCTTTTTAGCGTTATTCAGCCAATTTTTAACCGGTGATGCTAGCAGTGAACAAAAAATTATTATGACCGCTACCGTAGGTAGTATTGACGCACTTTGGTACTGTTTAGTCACTTTTACGCTATCTCGGGGCAACATTATTAATAAGTTACGCACTAACAGCCACGTTATTGACAAAGTGACTGGTAGCTTTTTAATTTTATTGGCCGCACGCGTAGTGATTAGTTAAGGATTATTAACACGATTCGACATAACGAAAATATAGTACTTTCAAACCTTTGCCTGTTTCAGCTTCAACAAAAATTTCAGGATTTTCGATGCGATATTGAAACTGGCATTGCGGACATTCTCTAGCAACTTCTGCGAACAAAAACTCCTCGCTTAAATCAGGGGAGTTTAGACACAATAAAACATCACTATTATTAGTCATTAGCTCAGGTAAACGTTTAATAATCTTTTTATAGTCTCGCTCGATATTAACGCTGCCTTTTTGAAATGAAGGCGGATCACAAATAAGCATGCCATAAGGGCCATATTTTTTAAGTCTGCTATAAGATTTAAAAATATCAACACCTTCATATTTCACTTTACTAGCATCTTGTTTATTAAGTTTATGATTTTCACGACCTTTCGATAAGGCGCCTTTACTCATATCAATGTTCACTACTTGTTCGGCACCACCAGCAATAGCAGCAACCGAAAAAGCACAAGTATAGGCAAAAAGGTTAAGAACTTTTTTTCCTTGGCTATGCTCTTTAACCCAGCTCCGACCATTTCCCATATCGAGAAATAGTCCTGAATTTTGAGCTTTTCCTAAACTAAGGTGATATTTTAAACCATGCTCTTGCGCCGTTAGTGCCGTTATGTCTTCTCCCTGTAGTATTTCGCTAGGGGCAAATTTTCGGCTACGGTATTGCACTTGTATCGACTTACATTCCGGCATTAACTGCTGAATACTATGCGCTTGGTTATTCAACCAATCGTGATCTACTTCTTGGTATAAAGTGATCAGTACGACAGGCGAAAACCAATCAATATTTACGTGAGACAATCCCGCATATGCATGACCACGCCCGTGAAATAAACGTTGGCAATCTATTAGGTCACTTGTCTGTTCAATACGCTCTAATGAGGCTTTAAGGTGTTCTTTAAGGTTCGATTGGAGGTCAGTTGTCATAGCTTTGTTTGTTATCGATAAAAATAAAGCCGCATAATAACAAATTATGCGGCTTTACGTTCAAATCGTTTTTATGCTTTAGCTAAAATTACCTCACTAAAATCCAAAGATACTAAAAGCAAAGAATTTTTGCGTTACTGTATTCAAGAAAATACCTAGTACTATAACTGGAATAAAAGTACCTAACGAAAAGTTAACATACTTTTCAATCCAAGAGCCTTTGTAGTTATCATTGCCAATGGCAAGTTCATCAGACAGGCTATTTTTCTTCCAACGATAACTAACAAAAATACATAACAAAAAGCCATTCAGTGGCAAAATTGTATCGTAGAAAACATCAACAACCACATCAAAGAACGGTTTGTTTTGTCCAGCATAGTTCATAAAATTACTGAAAAAATCAACCATGCCGTAAGATACTAAAGCAAAGATAGTAAGTATACCTGCCGTCATTAATAGGAAGGTTAATGCCTTTTTACGGTTATGCTTTTTCTCAGTGACAAGATAAGACACAGGCACTTCAATAATAGAAACTAATGAAGTAATTGCAGCAAAGAAGACTAATAAAAAGAAGAATACCGCGATAGTACTTGCTCCCACATAACCAATAGAAACTTGTAATGCTAAGAATATTTTAGGCAAGAAAGTAAAGATTAAAGCTACACCACTATTACTTAGCTGTTCAGGGTCTATATTTGGATCAAAAGAAAAAATAGCAGGTAATATCATTAAGCCAGCCGTGAATGCTACTGCCGTATCAGTAATAGCAACAAACTTTGCAGAGCCTACAATATCGGTTTTATTATCTATATAAGAGCCATAGGTAATTAATATACCCATACCTAATGAAAGTGAAAAGAATGCTTGCGACAAAGCACTATTAATAACAGAAGGCGTTAATTTAGTAATATCTGGAATTAGAAAAAATTTAACTCCAGCCATCGCATTTTCTAGGGTTAGTACATAAATAACCATCAAGACTAACATGAAGAAAAGCGTCGGCATTAATATTTTTGCCGCTTTCTCGATACCGTCTTTTACCCCTGCGACTAGAATAAAGTAGACGATTGAAGCTACTGCAACTAAGGCAACAAACAAGTATTCGCTTTTGACAAAACCAGTAAAATAATCACCTGTCGCAAGCAAGTCTAAATTCCCTGAAAGGATCAAAGCAATATAGCCAAAAATCCACACAGTTATCACCATATAAAAAACTGCAATCATAAAAGGAGTCAAGACTCCCAAAATACCTGCAATCCCCCAGCCTTGACTACCTTCACTAAGAGCTTTGTATGCGCCAACAGGTTCTTTTTGCGTTTTACGGCCAATCCCCATTTCAGCGATCATCACTGGTAAACAGATAAAAAATACGAATAAAGCGTACATTAATAAGAATGCACCTCCACCATTTTTAGCGGCATTAACGGGGAAGCCCACTAAATTACCAATACCAACTGCAGAACCTGCTGCAGCTAAAATAAAACCAATACGGGAGCTAAATTGCTCTCTGGATGCGCTCATAAATGTCCTTAATTATAATTATTTGTAGGGCATATTTTGTACAGTTAATTTACTGCACTAAAAAATTGTTGCCTGATGCTAGCAGGCTTTATTATTAATGTCTTGTTTTAGGCTGTAGGTATTAGTAACTAAGTGTATAAATATGCTTGCACATCAATAATTGACGATTATTGAGCGGTTAAAACAAAAAGTTCAATCAATTCAATATCACTATTATTGCACCTAGAAATACCCATTTATTTTGAATAAAGTCCACCATTCATGATAGTTAAAATATTTTCAGCTTCTTCTGAAGCAAATTCAACGGCTTCAGCTAAATCATCGTCTGAAATATTTAAATTGTCTAACAAACTCCTTTCTACAATATCATCGTAATTAAATACTTCAGGATGGCTATCAACTAAAGCAAGGTGGGAAGCTAAATATAAAACTTTAACATCCTTGTTTATTTGAATCGATTTTGCTTCATTATAATGACGAATAGGTAAGATTATTTTCTCTGGTATTTGCCAGATTTTTAATAACTCAGCAGAGACCTCTGTATAAGTAAAATCTAAATAGCGCTGTTGCAAACTCCATGGCAATTGCTCGGGTGAATATTTTTCACATTTTTGCGCAAGCTCAGGACTAATTTTAGCAACGATCAACTCACCAAAATTTTGCAGTAACCCTGCGACAAATAGACGCTCTATATCACGGATCCCCGCTTTAATGGCAAGGTTTTTAACTGCTAAGCCACAAAAAATGCTCATTCTCCAAAAGCGCTTTAAGTCAATTGCTTGATTTGAGAAATGCTTAAAAGCTGTTGCAGCAACATCCACCAACATCATGTTATAAATAGCTTGAGTGCCTATAATCGTAATGGCACGAGAAATAGTACTAATTTCCCCAGGAAAACTATAAATAGCACTATTTGCTATTTGTAATAATCGAGAGGTCATTGAAGGGTCAACACTGATCACATTAGCAAAATCTTCTATGCTTGAGTTTTCATTCTCCATCAGCCCTTTTATTTTAAAGCAGGCATCTGGTAAGGCAAAAGAGCCATTAGCTTGTACTGCGTATTCGTGAGCATTCATGTGATATCCATATTTTTATATAATAATATTTATAGTGTAGCTTGTTGCTTTAATACAGAAAACAAAAAACGCAGAGATCTTCATCACTGCGTTTTTATACAACTCATTAAACAGTCTTACTGAGCGAAAGTTTTACCAAAAAAGTCACCTTGGTTCCAAGTTGGACGCTTATCACCATTGGCAATTTCTAAACCTATCATCATATTTACTTCAGCAAAACTTGCTGCTGCATCGTAACGAATCGGTAATGTAGCTTCATCACTATGTTGATGATAGTGATTTTTGAAGAAATCACCAAAAACTTCACCACCATTAATCTCAGGATCTTTAGATTTAAAACCTGTCATTAAGAATACCGAAGGTACCCCAGCTTTTACAAAACTGTAATGATCACTTCGAGTGAACAAAGCTTGTTCAGGCATTGGGTCGTCGCTTAAAGATAAATCAATTTTTTCTGCCGCACTAGCAACAATAGGCCCTAAACTTGAGTGCGTAGAACCAAAAGCAATAATATCGGCAAATGGGTATAAAATTAATGGCATATCCAAGTTTACATTCGCAACCATTTGCGTAGCAGGTACCGTTGGATTGGTTGCAAAATAACTTGAACCTAATAAGCCTTTTTCTTCTGCAGTAACAACAACAAACAAAATAGAACGTTTAGGTTTTTCAGGCATGGTTGATAATAAACGCGCTGTTTCTAATAAAATTGACACACCTGAAGCATTATCTAAAGCACCATTGTTAATTTTATCTTCTTCGTCACCATGACTGCTTACACCAATATGGTCAAGGTGGGCACTAAAAACTACGTACTCATCTTTTAGTACTGGGTCACTACCCTCAATAGCCGCAACAATATTAGGGCTAGATATTTCTTCATGGCGACTTTTACTTGCCATTTTAACGCTTGAATTCAAAGCAAAACCTTTAATTGCTACATTATTAGTATCATCACTTAAAACCTCAGTTAACTTACGCTCTGCACCAACAAATAACGCTTCTGCACTTTCAGCACTGATATATGCGCCGCTTTTCAATTCAGGGTATTTACCAAAAGGCATACCATCTTTATTTAACCAATTAAGACGTGGTGCTCCCGCATAAGAAGCTGTTTTAGCAAAAGTTCGTACTGCATCACGCTTAGGCGTATGGATGGTGATAAAACCGACGGCGCCATGTTTTACTGCATTTTTTAATTTTTCACTACCAGAGCCAATATGAGCGCCCTCTTCTGAAGGTAAATCATCAGGACGACCGGTTAATACAACAACAACCTTACCTTCAACATCAATATCTTTGTAATCATCGTATCCAAAATCTTCAGACACTACGCCATAGCCAACAAAAACAGTTTCAGCTTCAATAGCCGATGCAGTTGATACACTATCGCCCGACATAATAAAGGCATCTTTAAATTTTAGTGCAACTTCGCCTTCACTGTTTATTACTGATAATTCGGCACTTTTCTCTTCAAGAAACGCTTTACGGAATGTCACTTGTTGTTCAAAGCCATTGTGTTCCCCCATAGGGGTTAAGCCTAATTGCTTGAAGTAAGACTTCACATAGTTAGCTGCAATTTGGTAACCATCGCTACCGGTATCACGACCTAGTAACGTATCGTCAGCAAGGAATTCCACATGTGCTTTTATATTTTTTTCATTCACTTGTGGCGTTTTATTAGTTGCTGATACAGGTGTTTGATTGCTTTGTCCACATGCAGATAAAAGCGCAAAGCTTAATAAACTTGCACTGGTGAGTAATTTAAATTTCATTGGTTTCTTCACATTATTTAATTAAATTTTAGGGATATACTTACATACAGATATATCGACGTCACTATAATCATTGTTAAAATAAAACTCTAGTAATCTACTAAAGATTTTTGGATCTAGAGAAAAATTTAATAATGCCCGCTGAGTTATCTTTATTTGAGCAATTTCAACGTGTATTTTTACTAACTGTATTAACAGCATTTGGCCGAAGAGTTCAGAGTTTAACGCTGAGTTTTCATCATTTAGATAGCAAAAAGACTAAAGATATAGACTAAGTAGCCATTAGTTTCTCATAACAACAATAAAAAGCTTATTACGTTAATGTTTTTCAGTAACTATTGTTTTCGTTTAAAAAGTAGGCGATTATTAAATTACCGTCTTACAAAATAAATTTATTATGTCTAACAGTAACTTGTCAAAAATGTCTGTTTCTTCGCAAAAAGAGAGTAGCTTTATATCTGTTATTAAAAGTGTCGGTGCTGCTTTTATGGGCGTACAAAGTGATAAAAACAGAGAGCGAGATTTCAGCCAGGGAAAACTGAGTCACTTTATTATTGTCGGTGTTCTAAGTGTCGCGCTTTTTATTGGTGCATTAGTGGCAGTTGTGTCGCTTGTATTACCTTAAACACTATTTATAAAGTACTAATAACTCAGAAACTTTAGTGCGCTTACTTGCTTTTTGACTAATTGTGCGTGCTACCTGTATGGTTTTTTGTTTGTCAGCATGTTCATAAATTTTACGTGTCCAGATAGTATCGTGATTACTTATCACGACTGATATATTCTGCTTTGTTGTTACTTCTTCTGCAACATTGGCTAAATCAGCTTGTTCATCTAAACCAAAACCATTTCCTGCATAACTGGTAAAGCTAGCGGTTTTACTTAAAGGAACATAAGGTGGATCACAATAAATTACATCACCATCTTTTGCATGAGCAAAAGTCTCTCTATACCCTTTACAAATAAAAGTCGCTTTTTGTGCTTTTTCAGCAAAAAATAACATTTCATTTTCAGGAAAGTAAGGACGGACATACCGACCAAAAGGTACATTGTATCCGCCAGACTTATTATATCGGCATAAACCATTATAACCATGACGATTCATATAAAGAAAAATAAGAGAACGAAAATAGCTATCGCTACTAGCATTAAACTCTGCTCGTAATTGATAATAGATTTTTTCTTGATTGTATTCAGCAGTGAAATACTTTGCAGCATCAGCGATAAATTTCTTAGGGTTGTCTTTTATAATGTTATAGAGATTAATAAGATCTTGATTAATATCATTCAACAAATAATCGTCATAGTTACTATTTAAGAAAACCGAACCTGCACCAACGAAAGGTTCAATAAGTCGATCGCCCTTCGGGAGAGTTTTATTAATTACATCGCATAGACCATACTTACCGCCAGCCCATTTTAGAAATGCTCGATGTTTTTTAACCATTGAAACCACATACCTGCCACTGCTAATTTAAACACTGAGTTTAAACAATAAAAAGAAAGCGAATTGTATACTGATTAGCGCGTTATTGGGAGAGTTGAAAGCTACTGATTTCACTATTAATCGCTTCAACTGACTTTATCCAGGGTTGATGCGACATAATGCTGCTTGGTAATAGCGTTATAGCCTGTTCAGCCAGCAGTCGACTTGAATAAATCTCGGAAGTTACTACCAGCATAACCTTCTGGTTCAGTAAACGATGGTATCGCTTAATAGATGTTGTTGTAAAATCAGGCAAGAATTGCTGATAAACAGAAAGTCGGGTAAAACCAGCGATTTGAATAACATAACCTGTTTTGGCATTAGTATAATAATCATTGTCTACAGTGAGGCTTTCAATTTGATTAATACTTTTATCCGTCTCTTTTTTATCGCTGTTTTGAGCTGGTGTTGGTATTACTTGAATTTGAGGTAATAGTGTCTGTGCCGCTACTTTATTGACAGTTTCAGCAACACTTTCTTTTGGTATATCGCTATCAAGAAAAGATTCAAAGCGCTTTGGCTTTTCATTTACAGAAATATCCTTGACTATTCCCAGTGATTCAGCTGGTTTTTCAAAAGCAGAAATCGCACTGACAATATCAATTACATTAGCTTTTTCAGGTAATTTATTTTCAGTTTTCAGGGATTGGTTAGACGTGATCGCTTGAAAAATATCGCCTGGTTTAGCGAATTCCACAACAACCTTTAAAGGTTGTTCCTCTAATACAAAAGAGTTCTCCCCTTGAGTTGCCTTTTCTATACCTAACTTAGTTTTTAAGCTAAAGGCATCTTGCTGAAATAGCCAATAACTCAACATCGACAAACTAACCACAAAGGCTGTAAAGACCATGCACCATTTCGCTGTAGTGGTAAGTTTGAAAATGGTAGATTTAGCCTTAAATATATTGGCATTCAGTGCTATTAACTGTCCTGTTTTTCCAGATAAAATCGAAATTTTGTTATTAAAAAGTGATTTATGGTTGGCTAACAATATTCCCGTTTGGGGTGTTCCAAGCATTAATACACTTATTGGATAATTGGCTTTTTTCGCAATATCGGTGAGTTGACATAATTCATGCAATATTTGTAAAGACAAGTACTGGGTATGTTCAATAACAATATCAATAAGTTGCTTTTCTTGTTTCGCTAAATTAATCAGGCTGACCGCTAATGATTGTTCAGGATCAAAGAGATTATCGGTGAAAAGTTGTTCGATGATTCTACAACGAATTTGAATATCATTTAATTTTGGTGAAACAGCGATAAACGCTGCATTGTGATCATTTGCTAAAGAGCCAAGAAATTGACTAGCAACTTGCGAATATACCTGTTCGTCTTGGTCAACAACCAATACCGCTTGCTTTGAAAAACGTAGAATATAATCAACACGTGCATTGGCACTGATGGTAGTCACGCTTTGAGATGCATTAGATTCTATGGCATGTGCTAGTGCAGACATGTTTCACCTTTCTGTATTAAAATTACAGAATTTGCTGAAGCATATCCTCACTAATATCATCACACATTTCCGATTGACCAATAGCAGTAGGTACGATTAAACGTATCACACCGGCTAAATTCTTTTTATCACGACGCATGTGACAAATAAATTCTTCAAAGCCCATGTTTTCTGGCGCTATAAGTGGTAAATCGAATGCTGCAATTAAAGTTTCGATACGACGTAGATCTGACGCTTCAAGCAAATTCAATGCTACAGATAACTTAGAGGCAAGTACCATGCCAGTAGCTACAGCCTCACCGTGAAGCCATTTGCCATATCCTTGATCAGCTTCTATTGCGTGGCCAAAAGTATGACCTAAATTTAATAAAGCGCGAACACCGGTTTCGGTTTCATCTGCAGAAACAATGTCAGCTTTACAGCGGCAACAGGTTTCAATCATCTCGATTAATGTTGCTTTATCTGCAGATTTTATTTTTTCACTGTTATTCTCTAACCAAGTAAAAAATTTTCCATCGCCTAAAATACCATATTTGATAACTTCAGCCATGCCTGCATTAAATTCACGAATAGGCAAAGTGGATAGGCTATCGACATCAATAAAAACGGCTTGGGGCTGATAAAACGCACCAATCATATTTTTACCTAAAGGATGATTAACTGCTGTTTTACCACCAACTGAAGAGTCAACTTGAGAAAGTAATGTGGTAGGTATCTGAATAAAGTTTATGCCACGCTGATAACATGCTGCAGCAAAACCTGTTATATCTCCTATCACTCCACCGCCTAAAGCGATTAAGGTAGAATCACGGCCATGCCTATTTTCCAATAGGTGAGACATAATAACGTCAAAATTTGCTAACGATTTTTGTGCTTCGCCATCGGGTAAAATGACTTCATCTACCTGAAAGCCAATTAATTTATCTTTCAGGGCAGAAAGATATAAAGGCTCTACAATATTATTAGAAACGATACAGACACGTTTCCCATGGATATGCGAAGAGAGCAGATTATTTTCTTTTAATAATCCACTATCAATATAAATGGGATAGCTGCGTATTCCAAGATCAACATTTAGCGTGGTCATTTTTTGGGGTGCTTATTCGCTATTTAAAAATCTAAACGCTCAACAATTTTATGAGCGACAACTTTTGCACTTTGATCATCAGTTTTAACAATAACGTCAGCAATTTCTTCATACAAAGGATTGCGTTCTACTGCTAGATTTTCAAGTACAGTTCTTGGCTCTTCTGAGGTTTGTAATAATGGACGACGACGATCTCGCTGTGTACGAGCGACTTGTTTGTCTATCGTTGTTTCTAAATAAACAACAATACCACGTGCCGACAAACGATTACGTACTTGCGTACTGATCACCGACCCACCACCAGTAGCTAAAACAATACCTTGTTTTTCACTTAGGTCTTCAATCACACCTTCTTCTCTTTTACGAAAGCCTTCTTCACCTTCAAGATCGAATACCCATGCGATATCAGCACCAGTACGGCGCTCTATTTCCTGATCAGAGTCAAAAAATTCAAGATGTAGCCTATCAGCTAACTCTCTACCAATTGTGCTTTTACCAGCTCCCATAGGGCCAATAAGGAAAATATTACGTTTTTCTGCCATTAGATTAACTTAAGCTCGTATCAATAATTACGTTTACAAATATGAGGGAACCCCCTCCGAAAATTTTAAGGGCGTAATTATCGCAATTGTTGGGTGTAAATTGCAAGTTAACTGAGACGAAAATAATCTGAAAATGCTCAGTTAATTGCAAATATGTTTAAAAACGCTCGGTTACGATGCGCGGAGTGACAAAAATGAGTAACTCTTTTTTCTCATTATAGTTATTACTGTTCCTAAATAACCAACCAAAGTAAGGAATATCACCTAAAACGGGTACTTTTGATATGGTACTAATAATTGCTTGTTGATAAATACCACCAAGTACGATTGTTTCGCCATTGTTTACTAAAACTTGAGTACCAATACGTTGGGTATCAATTGCAGGTGCTTGCCCATTCTGTACATCAGACACCGTATCTTGAGTTACCACCAAATCAAGGATGATACGATCGTCTGGTGTTATGTGTGGTGTAACAGTTAAGCTTAAAACTGCTTTTTTGAATTGAGTCGACGTTGCTCCACTTGAAGATGCTTCTTGGTAAGGTATTTCAACACCTTGTTCAATATAAGCTTCTTTCTGATTAGCAGTGGTAATTCGTGGGCTTGCTATGATTTCACCTTTGTTCTCTTTTTCCATCGCGCTCAATTCAAGATCTAAAATGGTGCCATCGGCTAAACGTGCGACTTGGAAAGCAATGCTTCCCGCAGGGTTTGCAACAGGTAAATTTACGTTTAATCTATCAGCTAAAGCAGGAACCAGACCAGTTGCTGCGGAATCAGCTCCTTCTAAAGTCCCCGAGCCGGCATATTCTCCATCGGTATCGGTTACTCCCCAACGAATGCCTAACTCTTCATTAATACTGTCTTTAACGGTAACCATTCGAGACTCAATCACAACTTGTCGAACAGGGATATCCAATACACTTACCATACGTCTAATATCTTCAATACTCTTTGCTGTATCACGAATTAATAAGGTATTTGTACGCTCGTCAACGCTAATGCTACCGCGTGTAGATAAAATACTGTTGTCATCACTTTTTATTAAGTTGGCAAAGTCGATAGCTTTCGCATAGTTTACTTGTACATATTCAGAGTAAAGTTGGGAAAGCTCTTCAACTTGCTGTTTAGCTTGTAAATCACGGGCTTCACGGGCTGACAACTCATCACTTGGCGCAACCATTAAAATATTGCCTTCCATGCGTTTATCTAAGCCTTTAACTTTCAATATAATATCAAGTGCCTGATCCCAAGGAACTCCATCTAAGCGTAGTGTGATATTTCCAGAGACAGTATCACTTGTAACAAGATTGAAGCCATTATAATCGGCAATAATTTGTAGCACAGTTCTTACCGGTATATCTTGAAAATTCAATGATATTGCTCGTCCAATAAAGTCAGCCCCCTCTTCCAAATAACCTGGGGATTTGGCATTTTTAGAAACGGTTAAAGAGAAAACACTATTTAACTGTTGATGTTTAAAAGTAAAGTCGCTATCGATATCGACAACTAAGCGAGCATTTCGACCGTCACGAAAGGTTTCAATACCAGTGACAAGCGTACCAAAGTCTGTAACGTCTAATTTATAAAGTAAATCATCAATTATCTGGGTGTTATGAAATTCAATATATAGCTTGCCTAGTTTGTCAGCCACATCTACTGCGACCATGCTATCGTCAAGGTAAACTAAGATTTGTGCTTCGTCATTTTCACCATTTCGAAAATCAATTGAATCAATATTATTTATAAAACTATTTCCGAGTGGGTTTACTTGAGTGACCGGAGAATTAACTACACCTTTATTTAGGATTAATGAAAATATATTTTTAGTTTGATGGACATCAAAAACAGCAAGTTGGTCTAAATGAACGGTTGCAACAACTTTGCCAGACAGTTTCTGAACGCTAACATGGTTAACACCAGCATGCTCAATAGCAGTATTTAATAAGCTGTCATTAAATTTATCAGCATCAAAAGTTATTTTAATTTGTGCAGGATTCATTGCTGTTTTCATTTCGGGCTGAATCACAATATCGTCAGAAAATTCAAATTGCAGCTCTATCTCATCATTTTGCAAAGTATTATATTTGATAGCTACGAGGTCAGAAGACCATGCAGTAAATGCAAAACAATATAATAATAACGCGGTAATCGCTTTAACGTTTATTCGTTGCGAAACTTGACGATAACTTTTAATTTTATTAAATAGCATCATGACTTCCTTTGACTCTCTGTGCCTGACTTGACCATTTTAACAACCGTTTCACGTTCTACCCAACAGCCTGCGCCATCAGGAAT
>Ga0209395_1001608_pt1 | contig 31317 bp, 29 predicted proteins | sample GOMGulsemesocosm_3_FD_184635 | JGI IMG/M metagenome (GOLD analysis project Ga0209395, IMG submission 184635) | Methane-oxidizing microbial communities from mesocosms in the Gulf of Mexico - GOM9D Gulf of Mexico (SPAdes) (version 2) | ecosystem: Environmental > Aquatic > Marine > Cold seeps... | reverse complement strand
AAATTTGGTTGGTTACGTTTGAAGGTACCACAATAGAATTGGCCTTTGATCAAGGAGAAGTTACTTCGCAAGGCCAAAGTGAGACTATCTGTGAAATTGAATTGGAATTAGTTACGGGTAATAGATCGGCATTGTTTTCATTTGCCGCCATGCTTTTTGCAACTTTGAATGTCAGAGCTGGTTTGCAAAGTAAAGCGGCCCGTGGCTATCGCTTGTTCGCTAATCAACCACAGCGAACATTAACACCTGTCACGTTAGATATTAAAAGTAACAGTGAGAAAACCAATCAATACTTTTTAGCTGGCGTTAGCCATTGTTTGCAACAAGTGCAATGGTCGATAGAACAGTATTTACAATCACAACAATTAACTACTTTGTCAGATGTTGTTGATAGCTTGTTTCTACTTCGCCATGGTTTTTGGCTATTTGACTCACATTTGCATAAAGAAAGCCGTCTTATTCGCGATGAATTGAGCTATTTCATTCAACTTTTTTCTTGGATAGATAATGCTATATATTTGCAAGAATTGATGAGTAAGACCGGTAATTATCGGAAAAAACTAGAATACAGTGCCCAACTTATTGAGCAGCTCAGGTTAGAAAAACGCAGGTTTCCTGATCATAAAATGATCATAGAGTTATTGCATAGTGAACGGTTTAACCTTTTACAACTCGATTTGTTAAGGTCGATTATTGGTGATGAAACAAAGCAGAACTTTCTAATAACAGAGCAAAATAGCGATGTTAAAACATTTGCTAAGATAAAGTTATCAAAAAGCTTACAAGAAATTACTCAAGCAATTTCTGATTTAGTTGATTTAGATGCAGAACAGTATTTAGCGCAAAGGAAATTGCTGCAACGTAGTCTGCTAACTGGCAATTGGTTTGGTTATTTATTTTCAGATCAAGAAAGAATGAAGTTTCGAACGCCGTGGTTAGATTTATTGCAAGGATTAAGAGAGTTAAAGAACTTATGGATCATCAAACAACAATTAGAAAAAGTAGCTGAGCCTGATGACAGGGCTAATGAGAAAATAGTCCGCTGGCAACAGAGCAAAGTTGAAAACTTATTGAGTGCGCTCAGTCAGACCAAAGCGGTTGTCTTGTCTATGCCGTCATATTGGTTGAATTCATGAAAATTATCATAGGCATATTATTTTACTTATCCAGTCTATCACTATGCTTTTCAACGGTTTATTCATTACCGAAGGAAAACTCTCGTGTCATTGGTGAAACGATACAATATCAAATTGAACAGGGAGATTACTTTCAATCTTTGGCTGAATATCACGATATTGGTTTACTCGCAATGATGTCAGCAAATCCTGAGGTTGACCCATTTTTACCTAAAGTAGCTTCAACGGTTTTGATACCCAAGCAAATGTTACTGCCCTATGCTGAACGAAAAGGCATAGTGATTAACTTATCTGAACTCAGGCTATATTATTTTCCGCCGAATGAAAATTTAGTCTATGTATTTCCTGTTGGTATAGGTCGAGAAGGGCTATCAACGCCGAAAGTGATCAGTTATATCGGAGATAAAAGGAAAGATCCTACCTGGACACCGACCCAAGCGATGCGTGAAAGGTATAAAAAAGAGCATGGTAAAGCATTAGCGAAAGTTATTCCCGCGGGACCTAATAACCCCTTTGGCAAATATGCTTTAAGAATAGGTACCAGCGAATATCTTATTCATGGTACCAACCAACGAATGGGCATAGGCATGCGAGCAAGTTCTGGTTGTATACGCATGTATGCAGATGATATTGAATGGTTGTACCAAAATATCTCGGTTGGTACCCAAGTAAGAATCGTTGATCAACCGATTAAAATGTCATATGAAACTCGTGGGAAAAAATTAATAGAAATTCATCAACCTTTGAGTGAGCACGGCGATTTATATATTGATGAACTCCCTTTAGCATTAAAGCCATTTGTTGGCGACAAAGCATCCGCTAAACAACAAGTTAGAGAGTTACTTAGTAAACCAACAGGTTTGGTCTATGAACTAAAAAGTGAATGACATTGAGTAAATTCAGTTATTTTTTATAACTGGCAGCAACATTGTCTATTCGTTGATTGGTTTCTGCCTGCGCCATTTTCATTTGCTCAATCGCATTCGCTTGCTTTTCTTGCTGAGCTTTTAGTTTTGATACTTCCATGGTCAGCTTATCAACTTTATTTGATAGTGTATTGACGCGTAGGTCTGCATCATCTGTACTTGAACAAGCTGTGGCTATGACCGCTAAGGCAACTAGTGAGACTTTTTTCAACAACATATTATTTCCTTTTATTTCCTTAGAATATTTATTAAACAATCCTATGGTATATATCTAAGGAAATCAAATAGTTCATTTGCTCTTGATAAGCTGTTCTATTCTTTCTACTAAGGTATCTATTTTTTGTTCAAGCTTTTTATTATGCTCTAAAATTTCTTTATTTTGTTTTCTTAGTTCGCGGTTTTTAACGTTAGTATCTGAAAAACCTACAAATTTATTAACAAATTGTGCGCCGACAAAACCTACCATACCAACACCAATATAAAACATCGCGGCAACGATAATCCTCCCTTCTGGTGTAACGGGGTAGAAATCACCAAAGCCAATGGTGCTGGCACTCATTTGTAGTGTCCAAAACGCATCTCTGTACGATTTGATATTGCCGTGCTCTATGGCAACCTCAACGTGGTATAGCGGTAATGAAAGTAATGCAATAACCAAATAAAGCACGACGATGGTAATAATGAGCAGATAAAAGGAGTTGTAGTTTTTAACGCCAAATTCGTCGACGGTGAAGGTTTTTAAAGAATCTTTTCATAAGTTTTAATTTGTATTTGAGTTTATTGTTTATTATTAACGTGCAGGATCAAATCATCCATCAGTTTTCGTTTGATCTCAAGCTGCTGATCAGACGACAACTGGTATTTCTCCGCCAGTAATTGATAGTCATCTTCAGATAAACTGACGGTTAAGCGAGGGCGCTTTGGTCTTTTATTGGTGGGTAAACCTAAGATATCACGAATTTTATCAGATGGACTAAGCCCTGCTTCAAGCGCTTCTTTGCGGATCTCTAGCTGAATTTTTTCATCCATATCAAAAGCAACTTGTGTTGCTTTTGCCGCTTTTATCGAAGATTGCCACTTTGAGGGTAACTTTCTACTCACCATTAACTTCCCGGATACATATCGATAATATCGGTTGTTGGACGATATAAAGTTAAAAACACATCAGTATCACCGTCTTGCCATACTTCAAGTTCAACGCCGCGTGTTTGATCTTCACTGAGCAGTCGAAAAAGTTCAAATTGCTCACCTGCGTCTTTACCTTCATACGAGGATAATTTTTCACTGCGATGATCTTTTCGATGATAATAACCTACTTTTGCAAATAAGCTTTGTTGATATTGCTGTGCACTCCAACCTTGAGATAATGCACTGTCAGCTTTTTGTTCTAAGAACGCTTCACCAGGCTCATCAAAAATAGTGGCAAAGGCGTCTAAATCAAATAAGGCTTCTACATCGTGGTGCTGGATCTTTAATGAAAACTTTAAATAAGTTTTATCATCAATATCGAGACCTAAATATAATTCAGTATCATTATTGCCCGTTAATACCCATTCAGTTTCTACCTTTTGTTCAAATTCGTAACTATTGACCGCAGTGATCTGAAACTGTTGATGGCGAATATTCTCTGGCAAACCAAAGCTATCGTTTAAGACAATAATATCGCCAATCAGTAAATCTTGCACTTTACTTACTTGGCGATGTGTTTTCTCTTTTTTGAAAATTTTTTTAAAAAAGCTCATTTTTACACCATAAAACCGCAGCTTGGTTATTGCCGTACTGCGGTTGTTTAATGAATCAACTTGGTATTACTTTTGCTTGGCTTTTAAACGCGCTAACACTGAATTTGCGTTATTATCAGCAGCACCAATACCGGCTTCTTTCAATTGCGCAGCTAATGAGGTGTCTGAATCTTCAGACGCTAAAACATCGGCAGCTTTCATTTGGTCATCAAATTTTTGTTGCTTAGCTTTAATGCGTTCTAATGAATCTTTGGCATTTAATAACTTTGAGTTACTTGACGAAAAGTTATCGGTGATTGCCGATGTCGCTTTTTGTACACTTTCAGTGGTTTTTACCATAGAAAGCTGACGTTTATATTCTTGTACTTGGCGTTCACTTTTCTTCACTAACTCTTTTAAACGATTCGCGTTACCGGCAAAACTATCTAAAGCTTGTTGTTGTGTTGCACACTCACTTTCTAGTGCTGATATTTTTTCAGCAACGGCTAACGCTAATGTTTCATCACCTTTATCCATGGCTTGCATAGCATAGCCTTCATGCTCGGTAACTTCTCGTGTTAAACGGTCAACTTCACGGCTTGCCGCCATTTGCTCGGCCATTACACCCGTTAAGTCACGTTTAGCTTTAGTTAAATGATTTTCAGCATCACGAATTTCTTGTTCAAAGATACGGGTGGCGTTTGAATCGACAATCGCTTCACCAACTTCAGTAGCACCACCACGGATAGCGGTCATAATTTTTTTAAAAATGCTCATAATAAAACTCCAATAGGGTGATTAAATTAAAAATTCGCTCATGTCATCGATAACTTCGATGGCATTATTGTTTAAAACGGCCAACTCATGTTCAATATCATCAAAAGTAGAGCTGATTGATAAAGCACCAAAAATTACATACTTATCACCAATTTTAGAAAAAGATGATAACGGCATGGGAATATTCATTTCCAACATACTTTCATGCATTTGAGGCAAACATTCAGTTTTGACTTCTTCTTGTCCCCATAAATAGGTGATACAAAGAATTTGATCATCAGTTACAGAAACAAATAACGGTAGCTCTTCACGTCCCAGAATCGTTATTTGTAATACATCTACTTCGCCTGAAATAGGTTGGCAATCAAAAGTCATACCTGTTTCAGAGCTATCAGCCAGTGTATTTAAATGGTTTGCGATTTTGTGAATATTCATGTGATTCCTCATGTTTTATCAAAAGGCAAAAGGAATTCCTTCTCATTTGCCCGACGACATATTATGTCGATGATGTAAATTTAGCATCGTGACATAATATGTCAAGTGTTGAATGATATTTAATTTAATTATTCTAGTTGAAAAGATTTACCTCAACAAAACAATCATTGTTTGTAAGCACTGTTCAAGCCTTGCTGGTCACGCCATGCCTGTTGATGTAGCTGGTAAATAGTATGATTACCAAGAAAATTAACAGGAATATTATCTTTATGTTGATAAAAGTTTTCAGAGAATTCAAAGGCGCCGATCAACATGGGTAAAGTTAGCCAAGGTTGTTTCACCTGGAATTTTTCAAGGTTTTTCAAGCGCTGCAATGGCGATAAACCTGACTTGGATGCGATAGTCCACCCCCATTCGCCAAAACTAGGTACATTGTCATGAAACTGCTGAACATGGTTAAAATCAGCCGCTTTCACCGTTTTACCGATGGCAATAAAGGCATCTTTTGCGTGGTAAGGGCTAGTTGACTGAATCGCAATCAAGCCATCCCCGGCCAATAATTGTTTTAATCGAGCATAAAAGTTAACGGAATAAAGCTTGTTAAGATCTGGGTGACTGGGGTCGGGCAAGTCGACAATAATACTATCAAAAGATTTATGCTGTTGAAGCAATTGATCAATGGCGATAAACGCGTCGCTATAAATTACTTCAACATTGTCCTGAGACAAACTATTGTGATTAAGGCGAGTGACTTGTCTTGCTAATGAAGTGGGGAGTTTCTCGTCTGGAGTTTTAAATAACTCAATTAATTCTTGGTCCAAATCAATTAATGTTACCTGCTCGGGTTGCCAAGCTAATACATCCCTCAACGCGAGACCATCACCGCCACCGATGATTAGAATATTGTTCTGTCGTGCTGATCCCGCTAAAGCAGGTGTTACCAGATAGCTGTGATAAATATGCTCATCAGCAGATGAAAATTGTAGTCGACCATTTAAGTAAAAATTGATAATGGCAGGTTGGTCAAGGCCCATATTACGTTGGGTGAAATTGAGTTGTTGGTAACGGGTTTTATCGGTATAAACGACTTTATCGAGGTAAAGTAAGCTACTGAGATTATTAAGCCAGTTGTTGCCTTGTTGGTAAACAAAGATAATGCCGATAAATAATAAACCGTGTAAACCCAGCAGCGTTTTTCGCCAGTTCAACTTTTGCCAATAATAAAGAATAAAAACAAAACCAGCCGCTAAATTTAAGGCGGCAGTTATAGCGCTGGCCTTACTGATGTCAATTGTCAGTAAAAAGAATACCCAAATCGCTGCGCCGATCCCTGCGCCAATATAATCAGCACCATAGATAGTCCCAAGATTATTGGCTAAATGTTTTTGATGAATTTGTTCACGAATTTGCGCGATCAAGGGTATTTCCATACCGATAAAAAAGCCCAACAATAAACCAAAAAAGTAAGGACTATTAAAAGCAAGAAAACTTAATTGCTTGAAAAAACCTCCGCGGGGCAGGGCGTCTGGCGGTAAATTAAAGGTATCGGCGATTATCTGAGGCAGTAATTGTGTCGCGGCGATTAAACTGGCAATGATGATGATGGCGGTCGTGCCCAAAAATGCAATGATAAGCTCTAACCAAACAAAGCCATTAAAAGCACATTTTATTTTTCGGGCGGCAAAAGCCCCTAAACCCATTGAAACAATCATTAAGCCAATCATGGTGTAGATAGCACTTTCCATGACACCGAGGACACGCCCAGCGTAATGAGACAGCAGGTATTCGTAAATAAGCCCACAACCGGCTAAAACCGCCATGGTTAAGATCAGTAATACATCATTCCAGAAAAGGTGTTTTTTTTGAGTGGTCATATATGAAATTATTAGAAAGCTGTAACAGAACTAAAATTTCCTCAGGCCAAATCGAGATTTAATTTGGACTGAGGATTGATTTATCTTACACAGTTATGCCATTAATGCCGTCAGTATTAAGGCGATTGAAATACTGATCGCCATCTCAACACTCGCGACACCAATATTGCGCTGTTGATCAACTTCTTCAACTAAGTTGATGCCCCACAAAACAATGCGCTTTGCGATGCTGGTAAGTATGGCAACCAAAAGGGTCATCACGATACTAAAGATTAACCAACCGATTAAGTTGTTCACTAATGCTTCTGGGCTGTAGATGAAAAAATGACTGGCAGCGGTAACTGCTAGCGCAGTACTGATCACTTGTCCGGTATAACGAATAGCAAGGGCTTGTTGTCCATCGGCAAAAGCTTCTTGTAAACAGGCGCCATCATTATTACTAGCATACTGTTTTTCTTTTATACGGGTCACTAAAACTAACATTGTTTGAGAAACGACAAATCCGGCAATAATTGCGACAAAAGTACTGATGTCTAAGCCATGTACCCATAAAAGTACCGCTCTTATGATAATAGCTGTTGCAATAGCACCTGCAGCATCCACTAAACCAACGGTAATATTTTGTGCTTTAATTTGTTCGGTTTTATTAATTTTATTTAACGCTAAACGGTCATGAATAAATCTACCCACTTTGATTAAGATTAAACCCAGTAAACCATAAGAAAGCATACCTAAAACTTCCATTTGGTAGCTTTCAGCATTTTCACCGGTAATGGCGCCTGTCAGTACAATGCCTAATGCAGCAATACTTCCCGCAACACTTATACCAAAAGCAAAGTTATCTTCTTTAGATAGCTCATCGGTTGCATTTACTTTTGCCGATAAACCAGAAACAAACTTCATGGCACCAAGTAATAAAATGGCGATCGTGATATCAATGGCTAAATAAGTCACTAAATCTACGTTCAATCCTGTGATTTCAAACAATGTATTCATAATTATTCCTTGCGATCTACTCTTTATTTACCACGTCTAAAACTACGTGATGTGGTACTAGAGCTATTTCTAAAGCTAGCGCTTTTTGAATAGGATGATTTTTTAGCGTATGAGCTATTTCTTGTGGTTTTAGCACTAAAACGTTTAGCACTGGTTTGGGCACTTTTACTTTGCCCAGACAGGCTAGATGAACCTGTGCGGTTCTTGCTATAGGCACTGTTAAATTTTTGTCCTCTTTGAGCAAAAGACTTTTTGGTTCGTGTATCTAATTGCGTTTGTTTGCGCAATTGAGACGGTGAGCTATAACGCGTTCGACCATAATCGTTGTAATAGCTGTAATTTCTATTCCGGCCCCAATTACCATACGACACACGCCTTGAGCCAAAAACATCACCCATCATTGAGTACATGCCATACCATGCCCAAAACGACATGCCATTGCTGCCCGTTTGCCAATTGCCGTAACTAGGGTTACCAATGAGCTGTTCACCTACACCAAAATCTTGAGCCTTGTTAGCTTGCATACTTTGTGATTTAGAAAGCGAATTAATACGCGGTAACAAACCATCAGACATATCCGCTAGGACATTTAAAGGGTCACTCAAAGCGTCAGAGTAAAGTACCGGATCTGCCGCTTGGTAGATATTGAGTAACTCTTCAAAAATGGCTTGGTTACTGGCAAACATTTGTGGCTGATTCTTAACAGTATTTAAGCGTTCCGTTAATGCTTTATACATTGGACTTTGCGTAGAGGCGTCTTTGTTAAACTCATCGATTAAAGCGCGTAAATGAGGTTTGCTTTGTCTCAGTTGCGTCGCATATTTTTGAATTAATGCTGCGTTTCGTACTTGGCCCTGCTCAAGTGCCTCAGCAAGCTGAGTTATTCTTTGTTCAGTGATCGGTGTCTGTTGAGTTATTTGCTCTAAAACGGGATCCGAACATCCTGATAAGATTAATAACAGTGTAAAGAGTAGTGTTTTAAGATGTTGCATTTCTGCCATAGTTCCCTCAAAAATGCTATGGTTATCATTTATTAATAACATTGATGACATAATATGTCTAATGTTTTAGTGAAAATAAGCTGAGTTATAATGACGAGCATATTTTCCATATCTTTTATTTTCAGTAATGTTTTTAGTTGAGGCACTTGTGACAACCCATACTGGCAAAGTATTTCCCCAAATCTTGATTATGCAGCAAACAAAAAATTGGCAACAATTTAGTGAGCAGTATCCAGAAATTGTTCTTGAATTAACCACCAATGCCAGTGAAAAGTGCTTAGTTGATTTTCAACAGGCATTAGCCCTAAGCGACTTTATTCTACGCAGTGCCATGCAAGCACCTCGCTTAGTGATGGAATTATTTATTGAGGGCACGATTTACCAAACGGTTACGCCCGATTACCCAATCTTATTAGCCAAACATCTTCAAAGTTGTCAATCAGAAAGCGATTTACATCGTCATTTGAGATTATTTCGTTTGCAACAAATGGTGAAAATTGCTTTCGCAGACCTCGTATTAGGGCACTCTTTAGATGATTCATTAATCCGCTTATCAGCATTAGCAGATGCGCTAATATTAACTGCGTTGGACTGGCTAAACAAATTTTGCACAGAAAAGTGGGGAGAGCCGAAAAACCAACAGGGTGAAGTACAACCGCTACTTGTATATGGCATGGGGAAACTTGGCGGCAAAGAGCTCAATTTTTCGTCTGATATTGACTTGATCTTTGTATACCCAGAATCCGGTGAAACACAAGGTACCCGCCGTAGTATTGATAATCAGCTATTCTTTACCCGTTTAGGGCAAAAGTTAATCACCGCTCTTAATCAACAAACGGTTGATGGCTTTGTTTATCGTGTTGACATGCGCTTACGACCCTTTGGCGAAAGTGGTCCGCTAGTACTCACTTTTAATGCCATGGAAGATTATTATCAAGAGCAAGGCCGAGACTGGGAGCGTTATGCGATGTTAAAGGCGCGGTTGATTGGTGAAGGCGCGTATCACGGAAAATTATCGAATATGCTTAGGCCATTTGTTTACCGTCGTTATATCGATTTCAGTGTTTTCGATAGTTTACGCCGTATGAAAATGATGATCGCCCAAGAAGTTCGTCGTAAGCAACTGGTTGGGAACATTAAATTAGGGGCTGGTGGCATTAGAGAAATCGAATTCTTCGTGCAAGTTTTTCAACTGATCCGTGGCGGTAGAGTAAAAGCCTTACAACAACGCAATTTATTGTTGGCGTTAACACAGCTCGTTGAACATCAAGTTATCAGTGAACATAGCCGACAAATTTTAGAAAATGCTTACCGTTTTTTACGTCGAGTAGAAAATATTATTCAGGCACTGGATGATCAACAAACGCAAACATTGCCGGATAAACCATTAGATCAAGCGAGGATCCTGTCAGCATTAGACAATGTAAACCTACAGAGTTGGCCAACGTTTTTAGATTATTTGCAACAGTTGACTGCTGCAGTGCATCAAGAATTTTTGTCATTAATAGGGGAGGAAAGTCCTAGTCATCAAGTAGAAGATCAACATTGGGTTACTTTATGGGACAGTGATTGGTCTGTTGAGGAAGCATGTGAGTGGCTCCATGAACATCAACCGACTTGGCAAGCGGAACAAACTTGGCGGTTATTGACCGACTTTCGAGGTGAAGTGAGTAAACGTTCCATTGGTAATCGCGGTCGGCAAGTGCTTGCTAAATTAGTGCCTTTGTTGTTAAGTCATATCGTTAAAAATAACGGTGACGAACTGACCCTAGAAAGAACCCTTTGGGTCATTAACCGTATTGTCACGCGTACCGCTTATCTCGAGTTGCTCTTTGAAAATGAAGGGGCGCTAAATCACTTAGTCAAACTTTGCCAAGCAAGTCTTTGGGTGGCAGAGCACATTGCCAAGTATCCTATTTTATTGGATGAACTCATTGATCCTAAGTTATTAAATAATACTCCTGCTTTATCAAGTTATTCCGCTGATTTAAGGCAAGTATTGTTAAGGATCCCAGAGGATGATCTTGAAGCTCAAATGGAGATGTTGCGTCAATTTAAACAAGCACAACAATTAAGGATTGCTGCCGCAGACATTGTTGGTATTTTACCCGTTACTCAAGTGAGTGATCATTTAACTGCACTTGCACAAGCAATTGTAGGTGAAGTGGTTAATCTCGCATGGCAGCAAGTAGCTAAAAGATTTGGTGAGCCTAGCAGTATTGCTGAAATGGCAGGTAAAGGCTTTGCAGTAATTGGCTATGGAAAAACAGGTGGTTTTGAACTGGGCTATAGTTCTGATTTAGATTTGGTATTTATTCATAATTGCGAAAGTAATGATGTGACAAATGGGGTTAAATCCGTTGCTGCGGGTCAATTTTATGCAAAATTAGCACAACGAATTATGCATATATTTAATACTCGTATGAGTAATGGCATTTTATATGAATTGGACATGCGTTTAAGGCCCTCTGGAAACTCAGGCGTCTTGGTGGTGAATATTGAAACCTTTGCTCAATATCAGCAAGAAGATGCTTGGACGTGGGAACACCAAGCGTTAGTTAGAGCTCGAGCTATTTATGGTCAAAATGAAATTATTAGCCGATTCAATGAAATTCGTAGAACTATTATTGAAGAAGAAAGAGATGAGGGGGGATTACGTAAAGATGTTATCGAAATGCGCAACAAGATGCGTGCTCATTTAGATAAGTCGACGGCAGAGTCTGCGGATATAAAACATGGGAAAGGGGGCTTAGTTGATATTGAATTCTTAGCACAATATTTAACGCTTAATTACAGCGCTCAACATCATAAAGTGAGTGAATATTCTGATAACATCAGCATCTTTGAATCTTTATCAGCGGCCAATATTATTACCCCGGTACAAAAAGATCGCTTAGTTGCACATTATTGTCGATTAAGAGATTTTGGTCATCGCGCTAGTTTACAACACCAAACTGCAGCAATGCCCTGTCAACAATTTGAAGCAGATTGCAGCGATATCATTGAAATCATTCAACAGTTTTTATATTGATACCCATTTGATTAAATTAATTCTCGTTGAGTGCGCAATATAACTTTATCAAAATGGTACAAGCTAATGTAGAAGTAAACACTCTTCGCCTAAGTAAGATATTTCTTTTTCAATCAATACCAGGGTGCGCTGTTGATAACAAAAGTAAGTAGATAAGCCATCTTGGAAATGCCCTTCAATTGCTTTTCCAACCCGAGAAGCGGTTTCAATTATTTCTTTGTTGATTCTAAAGGCATCTTTGACAATAAAGTCTCGGTCTAGCCACCAAATAACTTCAAGACCATCACTTTGTGCATATTCGACTAATTTTTGATGAAGAGTTTGACCTTTTCTAAAAGGAAAATTTGCTTTTAGACCACGCCAATTCTTACGAAGTGGTCTAGTCACTAAGCGTTTAGCTTCTAATATTGTGACGAGATCACCATCAGGCTCTGGTAAATAAATAATATTATTTCTAATGCGAGGACCGCTACCACCTTCACCATGTAAATTAGCATAAAAGCGGGATAAACCGTCTGCTGCTGAGTTGGATGCTTTTTTACTTACCTTAGCTTGGGGTGTTTTTTTTACTTGAGTTTCAGCAACCACTGTTTCAGTGGCGGCTTCTTTAACTTGTGTAGGAAACAACTCTGCCTCATTAGCGATCAAGTAATAGGCAAGCGCCACAAGTATAATTAAGAAAACAATATTGCGTATCCAAAATAACATAAGCTAAACTTCTGATAAAACGGTGAATCTATTTATTAAGTATATACCATACTGAAAACTCTTTATTTATACAATGATGGATCGTCCTCATTAGGCCTTGTTTTAAAGCGACGATGTAACCACATATATTGCTCAGGTTTCCGTAAAATTGCTTTTTCCACCTCTTGGTTAACTCTAATCACATCAGCTTCATCGTTATCAGTAGGGAATCCTTCAAGTGCGGGGGTAACTTCAATGGTATAGCCGCTGCCGTCATCCTTTCTTTTTGGGATCATCATCATAGTGACAGTTTCTTTTTGTCGGGCAAAAATGAGTGTTCCTGTCGTTGTTGCTGCATCTTTTACGGCAAACATTGGCACAAACAAGCTTCGGTTCCTGCCATAGTCTTGATCGGGTAAATATAGGCAAGACTCTTTATCACGTAATGCTTTAATTAATCCTTTAACATCACGTTTACCTAACATGTATTTATTTGAACGCCCACGACCTCTAAATTGAAAAAATTCCATCAATTGATTGTTGTGTGGACGATAGAAAATAACTAGAGGCTCTGCATTGCCGATACCACGAGCGATGATCTCTGCACTTAAATAATGCATTGCTAGCAGTAAAACCCCTTTACCTTCCTCTTTGGCTTTGGTTATATTTTCAACACCGGTAACGGTAAATTTCCGTTTGATTCGCCAGTCTGGCCACCACCATCCCATGCCTGTTTCAAACAAAGCGATACCGGTATTTTCGAAGTTTTCTTGTAAAATACGTTGGCGCTCTTCTGCTGGCATTTCCGGGAAACAAAGTTCAAGATTCCTTAATGCGACTTTCTTTCTACTTGAACCTATTTTTAGTAATAAGCGGCCTAGTGCTCGGCCCATGGCAAGTTGTAATTTATATGGTAACCAAGAAATACTATATAAAATAATAACGCCTAACCAAGTCAACCAATACTTAGGTAAGAGAAAAGAAAACTTAAAATCGGGTTGTAATACTTTATTTTTACTCACGGGATGATGTCAACTCATTGAATTTCATGTGATACACTATACCCATTATATCTGTTATGAGACATAGGATGAAAGTAGATATTCCCACTTTTAATCAAGCAAGCGTTTTAGTGGTTGGCGATATTATGTTAGATCGCTATTGGTATGGGCCGACACAACGTATTTCTCCAGAGGCACCGGTGCCTGTTGTAAAAATAAATCAAGACGAAGACAGACCTGGCGGTGCAGCTAATGTTGCATTAAATATTGCTTCAATGGGAGGGAAGGTGACGTTAGCGGGTATAACCGGTGATGATGAAGCCTCAACAACATTGCAAACTCATTTACAAGCGGTGAACATTGGTTGTCGATTTAATAAATATCAGAGCATTCCTACAATTACTAAATTGCGCGTGATGAGCCGTAATCAACAGTTAATTCGTCTTGATTTTGAACAGTCACTAAAAGAAATTGAAAAGCGAAGTTTAACAAGCAGTGTTGAAGCAATGGTGGCAGAGCATGATGTTCTGCTTTTATCAGATTATGATAAAGGCACTTTATCTGACGTGCAGTTGTTGATTCAAGCCGCTAAAAAACATCAAGTACCCGTGTTAATTGATCCCAAAGGTAATGATTTTTCAAAATATCGTGGTGCCAGTGTTATCACACCAAATATGTCTGAGTTTGAAGCGGTAGTTGGGGAATGTAAAGACGAAGCAGATATCGTTGAAAAAGGGCAAAAACTGCTACAGGAACTTGATTTAGAAGCGATGCTAGTGACACGTAGCGAACATGGCATGACATTATTACGACGTGATCATGAAGAATTTCACTTACCTACTCAAGCCAAAGAAGTCTATGACGTAACAGGTGCTGGCGATACTGTTATTGCTACTCTAGCTTTAGCTGTTGCAGCTAATGCTGATCATCCACAAGCGAGTGCGTTAGCGAATATCGCTGCGGGTATTGTTGTTGGTAAATTGGGAACATCAACCGTTAGTGAAGCTGAGTTAATAAATGCTGTTTCAACTGGTCAAGAAAGTGGCTTTGGGGTGTTAAGCGAAGACCAATTGAAAATTGCTGTCGAACTCGCTAAAGCACGTGGTGAAAATATAGTGATGACTAATGGTTGTTTTGACATATTGCATGCTGGTCATGTCTCATATTTAGCCAATGCGGCAAAATTAGGTACCCGACTTATTGTTGCGGTTAATGACGATGCATCTGTGACCCGATTAAAGGGACCTGGTCGCCCTGTCAATCCTGTTGATCGCCGTATGGCAGTATTGTCTGGCTTAGGAGCCGTTGATTGGGTGGTGAGTTTTACAGAAGATACTCCTCAACGAATTATTGCCAATATTTTACCGAATACGCTAGTGAAAGGCGGTGATTATAAAATAAAAGATATCGCCGGTGGCGAAGAAGTAATGGCTGCAGGAGGTGATGTGAAAGTATTAAATTTCGAAGAAGGTATATCTACCACTAAGATCATTAATACCATACGTTTAGAAGATTAACTTTCTAGAAGCTTAAAGACCAATCGACAAAGCAGATATTAAAAAGGAGCCAATCGGCTCCTTTATTATTTTTAAAGCTAGTCTATTGAGTTACTGCGGATAACCCTTGGTTAATATCGCTAACATCTTTTTCAGAGATAGTACCACCGGCACGTTTTAACGCTAAAATAGATTGAATATAACTATATCGAGTTGATGACAAATTACGCTTCGCATTATATAAATTACGTGTACTATCTAATACATCAACAATGGTTCGTGTACCTACTTCAAAACCTGCTTCTGTTGCTTTTAATGCACTTTCAGCTGAAACAACCGATTGTTGTAAAGCTTTAATACCTGAAACATCGGCAATAACATTGTTATATGAATTACGTGCGTTGCGAACAACATTACGATGAGTTTGTGCTAAGTCTTGGCTTGCGGCAACATAATTGCTTTGAGCTTGGCGAACGCGACTAGACGTTGCTCCACCAGAATAAAGTGGCACAGTAAGCGTAATACCAATAGATTGACTATCTGATTCTCTTGCAAAGTTTGGCACACTTAATACATCGTCACTATCTTTTGTTGAATAGCTTGCCGCTAAATCTAAAGTTGGATAATGACCTGACCTTGAAATATTGATATTTTCTTTAGCAATATCAACACTGATTTTTTGAGCGATTAAGTCCAAGTTTTTAGCTTCAGCGGTTTGTTGCCATTCATTGGCGCTATCAGGAATAGGACGAGAAGCACTAAAACGTTTAGTATTTAAAGCGTTTAAATTTCTTGGGTAAATGTTAGTGATAACACGCAAAGCTTCTTCTGAATTAAAGACACGGTTTGTCGCACGAATAACTGATGTTACCGCATTATCATATTGAGCTTGTGCTTCATGAACGGCTGTTACCGCAGTTAATCCCACAGAGTAACGTTGTTTGGTTTGCTCTAATTGACGTTCAATTGCGGCTTTTTCTGCTTCGGCAAATTCTAGGTCATCTTTAGCACTTAATACATCGAAATAAGCACCAGTAACACGGACAATTAGATCTTGCTTAGCTGATTGATAACTAATATCGCTGCGATGTGCTGATTTTTTGGCATTATCTAAATTTAACCAAGTATCATGATGATACAGTTCCATATTTAGTCTAGCGCCAATTTCAGCATCCTCAAATTGATAACTACCAGGTAAACTATCGTCATAGGTTTTTTCATATTCAGTATATGAACCATAAGCGCTGATTTGAGGAAGTAATGTTGCACGTGCTTGCGCTATTCCCTCTTTAGATGCATTAAATTGAGCCTGTGCTTTTAATACAGCAGGATCATTCGCTTTCGCTTGTTGATAAACTGAAAGTAAATCTTCAGCATATGCAAAAGTACTTGTTGCAGCACAAGCAATACTTATAATTAGTGAGGTAAGTGTTTTTTTCATGTTTAAGCAATTCCTTGAGTTTGCTATTTAACCTTCTTTAAATTTGGTTAATCATTATACAATAATGTTTCTATCGTACAGGGATGATAGATTAAGCTAAATAAAATAAGTGTTTAACAATGCATTCTAGTGTAACAAAATGTTTATTTCTATGTATTCATAGAAATATATTTACTCCTTCTTAACTTGGTTAAACCGATATGATTAACAAAAGCACTAAACAGAAAGTACTTCGTTTTACCTCCCAAGATGTGAAAATTCATCAGAAAAAAACAAAATATCATGGTTTTTTTAAGCTTGATGAATATCAAGTGAGTCATCAACGATTTGATGGTAGCGAAAGTGAAACTTTGTCACGTGAAGTCTTTGAGCGGGGCGATGCGGTTGTATTGATCCCATACGATCCAGTGCTTGATCAAGTGATCTTAATTGAACAATTTAGACCCGGTGCCATCAGAGCGGGAGATACCCCATGGATGCTTGAGTTCATTGCCGGCATGTTTAAAGAAGATGAACAGCCAATCGAAGTGGCAATAAGAGAAGCGAAAGAAGAAGCCAATTTAGACATAGACAAAAATAACGTAGTAAAAATCATGAAATACCTCTCTAGTCCAGGGGGAATGAGTGAGGCGATGTATTTATACCTAGCTACCATCGACAGCAAAAATGTTGGAGGAGTTTATGGTTTGCCAGAAGAAGGCGAAGATATCTTAGTACATGTATTTAAAAGAGAGGCTGCATTTGATTTGCTCAAGCAAGGGAAAATAGCTAATGCTGCCACCATTATTGGGTTACAATGGCTTGAGCTTAATTACCATTCCTTATAAAAGAGTAAATAGAGGCTGTTTTGGGCAAGCAATCGACACAATATCGACCTAACCTATCAAATTTAATGAACCTCTGTGAGGTCAATTATATGATGTTGTTACGTTTACTCGCTGATAAAGAAAGTGCTGGTGAAAAACGCTGCTTTTTTATTTCTGACTTTTTATCGTACAGCATTTCTGTTGATGAGGTGACACGTTATACCTCATTAATAACTATGACTCAGGATGCCATAGTTAATGGCATGCACTTGGCTGATATTTTTCGTCCAAAGATGGTTATTCGACTCTATCATGATGCCAAGGTTGCTGAAGTAGTCAGTAATCAGGACGTTAGACAAATTAAACCGCGTTATGACTACCCTAATAAAGTCATGCACCTTCCCGATGAAAAGCAGCAAGTGAATACCTTTTTAAAAGAGTGGTTACAGTTAAGTTTGCAGCTTGGACAAACTCGCTTAGAAATCGTTAAATAATATATGTCAGCTGATATCTGTTTTGCTCAAATTAGCGATTGTCATTTATATGCGGATAAAAAAGCGCTGCATTATGGTGCTAATGTCTTTAACAACCTTTGCCTGGTTTTAAAAAAAATTGAGCAAACGCCTGATATTCAATTTATTATTTTTACTGGAGACTTAACTCAAGACCATAGTGAATTGTCATATCAAAACTTTGTTGATGCAATTGAACAGGCGAAGATCACCCAGCCGGTATATTTTTTAGCAGGTAATCATGATGATGCTACCTTATTAGCTAAGTATTTAAATAAAGCACCATTTATCAATAATCAATGTCTAGAGTTTTCAAATTGGCAAGTCCAGTTACTTGAAAGCAAAAGTGAAACTCCTTCAGGATATGTTTCTCAAGACGAAAGTGAACGCTTACTTTTGGCTGTTAATCAAGAAAAATTTCAATTGTTAATGATGCATCATCATGCTGTTGATGTTGGTTATTTTATTGATCGCCACGGCTTAACTAATCAAGCTGATTTCAAGCATATGTTAGTTGGAATAGACCAGTTAAAAGCGATTGCTTGTGGTCATGTCCACAATGCCCTTGAGTTATACATTGCAACAGATCGACTAAATATTCCCTTGTATACGTGCCCAGCAACGTCTATTCAATTTGATATGAGTGCTGACACTGTCGCTAACTCTGGAAAGTCGGCAGGTTATCGTATTTTTAGTTTATCCAATAACGGTAGGGTAGAAAGCCAAGCCGTATTTTTACAATAAGTATTATTCACCATGAAAAAACAGCGCATTTTATATATCCATGGCTTTAATTCATCTCCTCTTTCGATGAAATCAACTGCCACTGAACAATATCTAATTGACCATCACAGTAATGTTCAATTTCATTGCCCACAACTAGCAACATCGCCGAATTCAGCTATAAAGCAGCTTGAACAAATTCTCGCTCAATACCCTGAAGACCATTGGCAGTTAATGGGCTCATCGCTTGGGGGATATTTTTCGAGTTATTTGGCAGAAAAATATCACCTGAAAGCGGTATTAATTAACCCTGCCATTAGGCCATTTGAATTGTTAGCTGATTATATTGGCGAGCAAAAAAATCCTTATACTGAGGAAGTTTATCAAGTAACAGAGGCGCATATACTTGATCTGCAAAACTTATATAATAAAAAAATATCTGAAAAACAGTACATGGTGATGGTACAAACGGGTGATGAAGTGTTAGATTATCAACAAGCCGTAGATAAATATCACCATAGCCAATTAATTGTACAACAAGGCGGTGATCATAGTTTTATAAATTATCAAACTATGTTGCCAGCGATTATGAATTTTTTTGATTTACAGCCAAGTAATAGCAATTGAAAATACTTCCACCATTATAATAATTATTAGAATAGAGTTATGAGCGAACAATACAATTCAGAATCCATTGAAGTCCTGAGTGGCTTAGATCCCGTCCGCCATCGTCCGGGCATGTATACCGATACCTCTCGTCCTAATCACTTAGGTCAAGAAGTCATTGATAACTCAGTTGATGAAGCCCTTGCTGGGCATGCGCAAAATATCGCCGTTATCTTAGATAAAGATCAATCGTTAGAAGTTATCGATGATGGTCGTGGTATGCCGATTGATATTCATAAAGAAGAAGGTGTATCGGGCGTAGAATTGATCTTTTGCAAACTGCATGCCGGTGGTAAGTTCTCTAATAAAAACTATCAATTTTCAGGTGGTTTGCATGGCGTAGGTATTTCAGTAGTTAATGCTTTGTCGACACGTGTTGATGTAGCTGTACGTCGCGACAGTAAAGTCTATGAAATGGCTTTTGAAAGTGGTGAAAAAGTTGAAGAGTTACATGAAACAGGTACGGTAGGTAAACGAAATACCGGTACTAGAGTTAAGTTTTGGCCTGATGAAAAGTATTTTGATTCCCCTAAATTTTCTGCACGCCGATTAGTACATTTATTAAAAGCCAAAGCGGTACTTTGCCCGGGTTTAACGATAAAGTTTCATGACAAAAATGAAGATAAGAAATACGAATGGTGTTATGAAGACGGCCTTTGTGATTACTTAAAAGAATCAGTAAAAGGTTATGTTAGTTTACCCGAAGAACCTTTTGTTGGAGCATTTTCATCACACAATGAAGCGGTTGACTGGGCTGTGACATGGTTACCTGAAGGTGGAGAGTCTGTTGGTGAGAGTTATGTAAACCTTATCCCAACAATCCAAGGCGGTACACATGTCAATGGCATGCGCCAAGGTTTATTGGACTCAATGCGCGAGTTTTGTGAATTTAGAAACTTAGTGCCACGTGGTGTTAAATTAACACCGGATGATATTTGGGATAAGTGTTCTTATATTCTTTCGGTAAAAATGGAAGACCCACAGTTTGCCGGACAAACGAAAGAGCGATTATCGTCACGCCAATGTGCTGCATTTGTGACTGGCGTGGTTAAAGATGCTTTTAGTTTATGGCTGAACGAACATACTGAAAAAGCTGAGGCACTTGCTGAATTTTGTATTGCAAATGCGCAACGACGTTTACGTGCCAGTAAAAAAATTGTCCGTAAAAAAATCACCCAAGGCCCTGCGCTGCCTGGTAAATTAACCGACTGTGGTAGCCAAGATTTAGCCCGAACAGAGTTGTTTTTAGTGGAAGGGGACTCTGCTGGCGGTAGTGCTAAACAAGCACGCGACCGTGAGTTTCAAGCGATTATGCCACTTCGTGGTAAAATTCTTAATACTTGGGAAGTAGACTCTGGTCAAATTCTCGCTTCACAAGAAGTACACGATATTTCAGTGGCGTTAGGCATCGACCCAGACTCAGAAGATTTGGCAGAATTACGTTACGGTAAAATTTGTATCCTAGCGGATGCTGATTCCGATGGCCTGCATATCGCCACCTTGTTATGTGCATTATTCACACAACATTTTTTACCTTTAGTACAAGCTGGCCATGTTTATGTTGCCATGCCGCCACTTTACCGGATAGACATAGGTAAAGAAGTTTATTATGCCTTAGATGAAGAAGAAAAAGACGGCATATTAGACCGAATCGAGGCAGAGAAAAAGCGCGGTAAAGTGAACGTGCAACGCTTTAAAGGTTTGGGTGAAATGAACCCATTGCAATTACGTGAAACCACCATGGATCCAAATACTCGACGTTTAGTTCAGCTAACGGTTGATGACCATTCCCTAACAATGGAACTTATGGATATGCTGCTCTCTAAAAAGCGTAGTGGAGATAGAAAAACTTGGCTACAAGATAAAGGTAATATGGTGGAGTTGTAGTGAAAATGAGTCACCTTACTACTGCTTAATCAGACAAGTTTTTTTATAATGGACCTTATTTATTTTCATCAATAATATTAGGGTATGTCAGCCTATTTGATAATCATTTGTCGAAATAGGTTTGTTAATTACTAAATACGATTTTAAACGGATGTTTAATGGCTTTGAAATATATCTTTTTAACCTTGATGATTTGTGCTTCATTTTCGGTCAAAGCAATGCAAGACCAAATATTACATGTGGTTACGGAGCACAGTCCGCCATTTAATTACCAACTGAAGAATAAAAAAATTGTCGGCAGTGGTACTGATAAAGTTATCAAAGCACTCGATGAAGCCAATATTGACTTTTCACTTGATATATATCCTTGGGCACGAGCATATAAATTGGCTTTAACTCAACCAAACACCCTTATTTATTCAATATATAGGAACAAAGAAAGAAAGAATTTGTTCCAATGGGCATGCCCTCTACTTCCTAGAAACGATTTATATTTATATGCATTAAAGAAAAACAGCTCAGTGAAAGCTGTCAATATAGATAATTTAAAGCAATTTAAAACGGGCATAGTTAGGCAAGGTTTAGTTTCGACATTCTTAAAAGGGAAAGGATTCGAAGAAGGAAAAGAGTTGTACGTTGCCACTGATGACACCACAAATCTGAAATTACTATTAGAAGGGAAGATTGATCTCGTTATAGCGACTATTACTTCAATGGAAAATAGAATGAAAAGTATCAACCAAGCTTTACCATTGCTACGGAGGGTCAATTTTCCTGAAATTAATATCGACACTGAACTCTGTTTGGCTTTTAGTCTAGATACGCCGAGTGATATAGTCGACAAAGTACGCAATGCTTTGCACAATATAAATCATACTGATGTTTAATAATTAACTCTTGGATTGTTAATTACCTAAATATCATTAATAATAAAAAAACACTTCTTTAGATGTAATGTTTAATGCCTTCGAAACATCTCTTGTCATTAATGATGCTATTTGCTTCTTTTTCAATTAGCGCAAATCAAGATTTTATATTGAAAGTGGTCACCGAGCACAGTCCCCCTTTTAATTATCAACTGAAGAATAAACAAATTGTTGGAACGGCCACGGACAAAGTTATAAAAGCACTCAATGAGGCAAATATTAAATTTACTCACTCTTTATATCCTTGGGCTCGATCATATAAATTAGCTTTGACTCAACCAAATACCCTTATCTATTCTATATACAGAAATAAACAAAGAGAGCATTTATTTCAATGGGTATGTCCTTTAGTGCTTGATAGCGATTTATATTTATTTGCACTTAAGAAAAAACATGCCATGAAAACATTAACGACCGAAAATTTGGCGTTATTCAAAACAGGTATTATCAGAGGTGGTCTAGGTGCTACTTATTTACAGGCGCATGGTCTGCGAGAAGGAAAGGAACTCTACTCTGCCAGTAATGACGATATTAATTTGAAATTACTGCTAAATGAAAAGATTGATTTCATCATTGGTACCATCCCTTCGTTATCAAGAAGGATGAAAAATATGAACATGGATGTGGCTGTTTTCAGAAGAATCAACTTTCCTGAAATAAATAAAAACTCAGAACGGTGCATGGCTTTTAGTCTTGATACTCCCTCCTATATTGTCAACAAAGTACGTATTGCTATACAGCAAATAAATAAACAGTAATGTTTAATGATAACACTGCGATTCACTTTAAAAAGCTGGTTTAGTCATTAGTTTTTCAGCTCGGTTTGTTAATTTATTATTTATAAACAATAATTAAGAAATTCCTGTTCAGATTTGATTTTAAATGGCTTTAAAATATTTCTTATTATCATTATTGATATTTGCAGCCTTCTCGGCGATGTCAAATCAAACGCAGTCATTGAAGGTGGTCACGGAGCACAATCCCCCGTTTAATTACCAGCTGAGGAATGACAAAATTGTCGGTAGTGCTACGAATAAAGTCCTTGAAGTACTTGACGAGGCAAAGATTGACTTCACCCTCAATATCTACCCTTGGGCACGCTCTTATAAAATGGCGTTATCACAACCAAACACACTAATTTACTCAATATTTAGAAACAAGCAAAGAGAGCCATTATTCCAATGGGTATGTCCTTTATTGCCAGGAGACGAGTTGTATTTGTTTTCCCTAAAGAAAAATGATGCAATTCAATTAAAAAATATAGAGGATTTGAAAAAATATAAGATCGGTGTGGTAAGAGAAGGTATTGACTCGGTATATTTGAAAAGCCAAGGATTCAAAGAAGGTAAGGAGCTGTATCCTTCCAGTAATGACGGCATTAATCTGAAATTACTTTTACAAGAAAAAGTAGATCTCATTATTAGTGGCACTCCTTCAATAGAAAAGCGGCTGAAAAACATCAGTCAAAATTTATCTATTGTCAGAAAAGTGAGCTTTCCGGAGTTGAATAAGGACATTGAGCTTTGCATGGCATTTAGTTTGAATACTCCCAGCCATATAGTCGATAAAGTACGCACAGCTCTTCACAAGGTTAATTCAAACTAAGACTTATATAAATTAGTCATCATTCTTTTCTGAGTGATAAGTCACTTAATCCATTTATAGCTTTCAAAAATCTATTGCATTTATATTTTATATATATGAAAATCCATATATATGATTTTCCATATGTATAGGTGGTAAATGGAAGCGATAAGCTTTTTCAAAAATTTAGCGGATGAAACAAGGTTGAAAATATTGCTTCATATTCATCAAGAGCATGAACTTTGTGTTTGTGAATTAACTCAAGCACTAGATTTGTCACAACCAAAAATATCTCGTCATATTGCACAACTTAGACGCGAGAAGTTATTAGTTGATAGAAGGGAAGGTAAATGGGTGTTTTATAGCCTGTCTAAATACTTACCAACATGGCAACAGCATACATTGGAACTCTGTTTTGAAAGTAATAGTGAATTGTTGGTTGAAAGCAGCAGCAGACTTAATCAAATGGGTAATAGGCCGCAACGACAACAACAATGTTGCAACTAGAAATGCACTAATTTAATCGGTAAAAAGGTAGAAAAGATGACAATCAAAGTAGGAATCAATGGTTTTGGCCGCATGGGCCGTTTGGTTTTTCGCGCAGCTTGGCACTGGCCTGAAATTGAGTTTATACAAATTAACGATCCCGCTGGTGATGCTAAAACCTTAGCGCACCTTGTTAATTACGACTCTGTTCATGGTATTTGGCAATACCAGGCGAATGTTGAAAATGAGCAAATGGTGATTGATGGCCAACAGGTTAAGATCAGTCATAATCATGCGATTGCCGATACCGACTGGTCAAATTGTGATGTGGTCATTGAAGCTTCAGGGTTAATGAAAACTCCTGAAAAACTACAAGCTTACTTGGATCAAAAGGTAAAACGTGTCGTAGTGACGGCGCCTGTAAAAGTGGATGATAAAGAAGAGAAGCGGGTATTAAATATCGTTATGGGAGTCAATGATGATTTATATCAAGCAGACAAACATTCCATCGTAACTGCAGCTTCTTGTACCACTAATTGTTTAGCCCCTGTGGTGAAAGTATTACAAGATACTATTGGCATCAAACATGGCAGCATGACCACACTGCATAATATTACCAATACTCAAACTATACTGGATGCCCCTCATAAAGATTTACGCAGGGCAAGAGCGTGTGGACAAAGCATGATCCCAACTACAACAGGCTCTGCCACCGCGATCACTGTTATCTTTCCTGAATTACAGGGCAAACTTAATGGTCATGCGGTAAGGGTGCCGTTAGCCAACGCCTCAATAACGGATTGTGTTTTTGAGATGAATAGAGCGGTTACCGTTGAGGAAATTAATCAACTAATGTCAGATGCAGCTCAAGGAGCATTAAGTGGCATTTTAGGTTATGAAGAAAGACCTTTAGTTTCAGTTGATTATAAAACTGATCCTCGCTCGTCAATTGTTGATGCGTTATCGACCATGGTGGTTAATGATACCCAGTTGAAAATGTATTTGTGGTATGACAATGAATGGGGATATGCCAATAGAGCGGCGGAGTTAATGAAAAAAGTCGGCTTGATTGACCAAACAACGGACTAAACCTAGTGTTCGATAAAGTACGAAACTTACCAGCCAACATAAAGCAGTATTTAGTTATTACCACAAATTATTGGTTTTTTACTTTAACCGACGGCGCTTTGCGGATGTTGGTGGTGCTGTATTTTCATCAATTGGGGTATCAGCCATTAGCCATTGCCTTACTGTTTTTATTTTATGAAGCCTTTGGGGTAATTACTAACCTTATTGGCGGCTGGTTAGGAGCACGTATTGGTTTAAATAAAACCATGAATATTGGCTTAGGTTTACAAGTCATGGCTTTATTGATGTTGGCATTACCGAGTGAGATGCTCACTGTGATATGGGTGATGTTTGCGCAAGCGTTATCGGGCATTGCTAAAGATCTCAATAAAATGAGTGCCAAAAGCAGCATTAAAGCTTTAGTTGTTGATAGCTCTGAACATACGACATCTCCTTTATTTAAGTGGGTGGCACTATTAACAGGCTCAAAAAATGCGTTAAAAGGTGTAGGTTTTTTTCTCGGTGGCTTTTTGTTAGCCACGTTTGGCTTTCAACAGTCAATGCTATTGATGGCAGCAGTCTTAATGATAGTTGTCTGCGCTAGCCTAATTTTGTTAAATAAACCGTTAGGTCAGGCGAAGTCGAAACCAAAGTTTACGGAAATATTTTCTCGGGATGCGACATTAAATTATCTAGCTGCGGCACGTTTGTGTTTGTTTGCGGCGCGAGATGTCTGGTTTGTTGTCGCTTTACCAATATTCTTAAATCAAACGTTTCAATGGTCTTATCAGCAAGTTGGTGCATTTTTAGCTCTGTGGGTGATCGCTTATGGCCTTGTTCAAGCGAAAACACCAAAATTGATCACACTTTTTAAATGTTCAAACATCTCAGGCCGATTGTTAAGTTACTGGGCGTTTGGTTTAAGTTTGGTTACTGCTGTCATTGCCGCTAGTCTATATTGGCAGGTTGCAGTGTTTAGCTTTGTTATTGGTGGCTTACTATTATTTGGTGCTATTTTTGCTATCAATTCTTCACTGCATAGTTATCTGGTTGTTTCATTGGCAAAAGAAGACGGTGTTTCAATGGATGTTGGCTTTTATTATATGGCTAACGCTATGGGAAGGTTGTTAGGCACGGTATTATCTGGTTGGTTATTTCAGCAATACGGTTTAGCCATATGTTTAATGGTATCCGTTTTATTAGCCGCAAGTTCGGCAGTCTTTATTCGTAAGGTAAATCCGCAATGATTGAACAACGAAATATTCGCAGTATCTGTCACGCTTCGGTGGGGACAAATGATTTAGTCAAAGCAAAACAGTTCTATCAACCTTTATTGGCAATACTAGGCATTGAAATGGTATGTGATTATCAACATGCCATTGCTTTTGGTAAAGGTTACCCAGAATTTTGGGTGCAAATTCCATTTGATAAATTAACTGCAAGTGCCGGTAATGGCGTGCATTTTGGTTTTGTTGCCACAAATAAAAAACAGGTAGATGACTTCTATCAGCAAGCAATAAGTCTAGGAGCTGTAGATAATGGCAAGCCCGGGCCACGTGCAGAGTATGGCGCCCCTTATTATGGCTGTTTTGTTATCGATTTAGACGGTAATAAAATTGAAGCAAGCTATTGGCATACAGATTGAAAACTTGAATATAAATAATTTCATGGTAATAAAAACCAATCATCTTAATATTCTTGATCTATAAGCGAATATTAACTCATTTCAGTTCTTTTCTTTCATTCAGCTATTTTTTCTAGGATGATAATCAGATAAGCTAAGGGATGGGCCGTATTGCCCTTATCAATAATAATAAAGTTTATACTGGGAACCTTTATCCATGTCAGATGCGCTTGACTTTAGTCTTGATGGAATTGAACAACGACCACTAAGACAATTCACCGAAGAAGCTTATTTAAACTATTCTATGTACGTGATCATGGATAGAGCATTGCCACATATTGGTGATGGTTTAAAACCCGTACAACGTCGTATTGTTTATGCGATGTCAGAGCTCGGTTTATCTAACGCCGCTAAATATAAAAAATCAGCACGTACCGTTGGTGATGTTTTAGGTAAATTTCATCCACACGGTGATTCTGCCTGTTATGAAGCGATGGTATTAATGGCACAGCCATTTTCTTATCGATATCCTTTGGTTGATGGGCAAGGTAACTGGGGTGCGCCAGATGATCCTAAATCATTTGCTGCTATGCGTTATACGGAATCTCGTTTATCACGTTTTAGTGAAGTTTTATTAAGTGAATTGGGTCAAGGCACCGTGGATTGGTTACCTAATTTTGACGGCACCATGAAAGAACCTAAAACACTGCCAGCGCGCCTTCCACATATTATGCTTAATGGTATCACGGGTATTGCCGTTGGTATGGCAACCGATATACCACCCCATAACGTCAGAGAAATGGCTGATGCATGTGTAAAATTGATTGAAGCACCAAAAACCGAAATTGCTGAACTTTTAGAGGTAGTCAAAGGTCCTGATTATCCTACAGATGCTGAAATTATTACTCCAGCAGCAGATATCGAGAAAATTTATCAATCCGGACGTGGCAGTATTAAAATGCGTGCGGTTTATGAAATTGAACAAGGTGAGGTGGTCATCACTGCTTTACCTCATCAAGCCTCGGGTGGCAAAATTTTAGAACAAATAGCTGCGCAAATGACGGCAAAAAAACTGCCGATGGTTGTTGATCTTCGTGATGAATCTGATCATGAAAATCCAACCCGCTTAGTGGTTGTGCCCCGCTCAAATCGTGTTGATATTGAACAGCTCATGCAACATTTATTTGCTACCACGGATTTAGAAAAAAATTATCGAGTCAATCTCAACATGATTGGCCTTAATAATAAACCTGCCGTTAAAAACTTAAAATCTATTTTAACGGAATGGATAGAGTTTCGCCGTGAAACCATTCGTCGCCGTTTACAATTTCGACTGGATAAAGTGCTCGCCAGACTGCACATCTTAGATGGTTTATTAATAGCGTACTTAAATATTGATGAAGTTATCGAAATAATTCGTAACTTTGATGATCCTAAAGCGGAATTAATGTCGCGCTTTGAATTATCGAAAATTCAAGCGGAAGCAATCTTAGAAATTAAATTGCGTCAACTTGCTAAGCTTGAAGAAATTAAAATTCGCGCAGAGCAAGATGAATTAAATAAAGAGCGTGAATACTTAGAAAAGATTTTAGGCTCAAACGCGCGCATGAATACTTTGATGAAAAAAGAAATCATCGAAGCCGCTGAAATATATGGTGATGAACGACGTTCTAAAATTATTGAACGTAGTGAGTCAAAAGCATTATCAGAAAAAGATTTAGTGCCTAGTGAGCCAGTCACCGTAGTGGTTTCTGAGAAAGGTTGGGCACGTTGCGCTAAAGGGCATGATATTGATGCACGCGCATTAAGTTATAAAGCGGGTGATGATTACTTATGTTCGGCAAAAGGGCGAAGCAACAGCCCTGTGGTGTTCATTGATTCGTCAGGAAGAGCATATACCACCGATGCCCATACGCTGCCTACCGCGCGTAGCCAAGGTGAACCATTAACCGGACGATTTAGTTTGTCTACCGGTGAAAATTTTGAACATACGTTGATGTCTGATGATGATACAACGTATTTGCTCAGTAGTGATGCGGGTTATGGCTTTGTTGGCAAATTTTCCGATATGGTTAGCCGCAATAAAAATGGTAAAGCGTTACTCAGTGTACCCGCTAATGCCAAAGTGATTTCACCCCAAGTCATTACAGATATTGAGGAAGCATTGGTATTAGCGATCACCACCGAAGGTCGGATGTTAGTTTTCCCTGTTAAAGACCTACCCGTACTGAGTAAAGGTAAAGGTAATAAAATTATTAACATTTCTTCCGCGCGTTCAAAATCGCGAGAAGAATATGTAACATTATTGGAAGTGATCACCGCACAAGATGCAGTAACCTTGCATGCAGGCAAAAGAAAATTAACCTTGAAAGCCAGTGATATAGAACATTATCGTGGCGAACGTGGACGTCGTGGCAATAAACTACCGAGAGGGTTGCAGCGTGTTGATCGTGTTGAGGTAGACACACCTGTAGTTGATGAAGATGCAGCTCAAGGAGATGAAGCCTCTTCAACGAGTGAAGACTGATTCATCAGTAAAATGAGATTAAGTGCGTTTATTGAGTGTAATAATGAGCGTACTTAGCTAATTGTACGAAAGTCCAGTTTTTTCTATAAATGCTTGTCTTTAGCCTTTGTTTTATCAGGTTTATTTTACAAGTACACTGTGTACTTTAAATGAGGTGATTTTTAGCTTTAAACATGTATTTCGTGTATTTTTTGACTATAGTTAAGGGTATTGTTGTTCTATTGGGGTAGGTTTTACAATTAAACAATCACTTATAATTTTGCTTTTTTTATGCCTTTTTAGTGAAAGCGTTTTTGCTAAAGATGAGAAAGCTTTTTTAGTATTCGATACTAACTTGAATGAGATCGTTGATCAAAATAGAGGCGGGTACGCTGAGTTAGCTTCGTTATTAAAAACTTATCGTAATACTAAAACTCCGACATTTTTTATCTTTGGCGGGGCTAGTCTGTCTCCGAGCATTTTGTCATCATTTGATCAAGGTGCTCACATTATCGATTTACTCAATAGCATAAAACCAGACGTAATGGCCGCCAGTGAAGGTGATTTCGTTTACTCTGAGAGTGAGCTGTTATTGCGTGCTCAAGAGGCAGCATTCCCTTTGGTACAATCGAATATGATTAATATCACTACGGGAAAAGTTGTAGACGGTCTTTTGCCGTCAGCTGTGCTTGAACAGGGAAACTATAAACTGGGCTTTTTATCTTATATGGATAAAGTCATTATTGAAGAATATAACCTAACAAAATTTCGTATAGGTGATCCTCGTCATGTTATTGATAAACAAGCTGAAGCATTGCGTGCACAAGGTACTGATTTAGTTATCATGCACTATCATGGTAATGATATTGATCCAGTAGATTTTTTAGAAAATGGTACGGTTGATTTAGTATTACGTAAAAATATTCATTTAGATGCCAATAAGCATAAAAATATATCTGAACACGATCAGCAAGTATTTATCAAAGAAGGCGAACAAGTAGCGATAGTAGAACTAACTTGGAAAAAAAATCAGCCACAGAGCCTTGTGATCAGCTTACAAGCGCCAAAATTAAATAGTTTTACAAAACATCCTGAAATTTCCAAAAAAATAGCTACTTACACCAGTCAATTAGACCCACAGTTAGATGAAGTTGTTGGCATTACCTCTTCGCCAATGGTTACTACACGTAAATCGTTAAGAACTTCTGAAAATGCTTTTGGAAACTTGATTACCGATGCATTGAAAGAATACAGTCGTGCTGATGTTGCTTTATTGAATAGTGGCATTATTAGAGGTGAGGCAGTTTATGCAACAAACAGTAAAATTACCCGAAGGGATATTGTTAAAGAGCTACCGTTTAAGGGGAAGGTGGTTTTATTAAGTGTGAAGGGCAGCCAATTAATTAGTGCGTTAAAAAACGGCTTTAGCCAAATTGATAACGCTAAAGGTCGTTTCCCACAAGTTTCTGGCATACAAGTGACTTATAGTTCACAGGCGCCGCCTGGCAAGCGTAAAGTTTCTTTATATATTAATGATGTAAAAGTGGAACCAGCTAAAATGTACAAATTGGCGACTTCAGATTATATCGCTAATGGTGGCGATGGTTATCATGCATTAAGGTTAGGAAAACGTATAGATGATAAAGCACAAACAAAATTCATTTATGAAGTTGTTATTGAACATATCAAAGCAAAGAGAGTTATCGGGCCAAAGGTTGAAGGTAGGATTGTTGATATAGACCAATAACATAATATTTTATTGAAATTTAGACATAAAAAAACCCAGTATAAACTGGGTTTTTAGTTTGATAGTTTTAAAGGGTTAAAACTCTTCCAACATATATTCTAATGAGTCCTCGTATGCCTTAAGGTCTTTTTCTAGTTGGAACTTTTCTTTCAGTTGTTCTATTTCACGCCATTTTCTTTTCTTGTTATTACTTGTCGCGGCCTTTGGTTGTTTACCAAGTGACCCCAATACTGCTTCGAGTTTATTCATGGTATGTTCCT
>Ga0209395_1001604_pt1 | contig 31389 bp, 33 predicted proteins | sample GOMGulsemesocosm_3_FD_184635 | JGI IMG/M metagenome (GOLD analysis project Ga0209395, IMG submission 184635) | Methane-oxidizing microbial communities from mesocosms in the Gulf of Mexico - GOM9D Gulf of Mexico (SPAdes) (version 2) | ecosystem: Environmental > Aquatic > Marine > Cold seeps... | reverse complement strand
TGCAAAGGAAAAATAAACTAGAACAAGGCGCTCGATTGAGTAATAGCTAGCTATTAGGATTGAGAGCAACGCCGTTATCGTTAATTTTAACCAGCACAAGTGGGCAGTTATTTACTGTAATTGGTATAACCTATTATGAAGAGACAACCCTGTCATTACTATTAATGTGTGGTGTTAGCTCACTACTTTTGGACTGCTTTTGATCTAGAACAATATTTGGATAGGCAATGGTAACTAAGAGATAACGTAGAAACGAAAAAAGCCAATCTATGGTTAGATTGGCTCTTCTCTAGAATGATGGTGCCTCGACCCGGAATCGAACCAGGGACACGCGGATTTTCAATCCGCTGCTCTACCGACTGAGCTATCGAGGCATACCTACCGAAATAGGATTTTAGTTTTAAATGGTGCCGACACCAAGAGTCGAACTCGGGACCTACTGATTACAAGTCAGTTGCTCTACCAACTGAGCTATGTCGGCACATTTTAAAACATACTATATTAATGGTGCCTCGACCCGGAATCGAACCAGGGACACGCGGATTTTCAATCCGCTGCTCTACCGACTGAGCTATCGAGGCGTCATAAATACATTACCTTGTTGCTAGGATTTAACTAAACACTTAACTTTCTTTTTCAAGGAGTCTGTCTAGGCAACGGCGGCTATTAAATAGATTTTAGCGATTTAAGTCAACACATTTTTCTAATTAGTTGCGAATTATATCGCGTCTGATTGATAAGTGCGCGCTTTGCTTAAAAATCAGCTTAAAAGACGCCGGATTGCGATTATTTAGCCTGTGGCGTGTAACCGTCGATCTGAACTTCTTTACCTTCAAATAAGAAATCAACCATGGTTTTTTCGATCAATACCCGATCATCAGGGTTCATTAAATTGAGTTTTTGCTCATTAATAAGCATGGTTTGCTTCGACATCCACAATCCCCAAGCTTCTTTAGAGATATTATTAAAGACCTTTTTACCTAAATCGCCTGGCAATGTCTGAAAATCTAGGCCGTCTGCTTCTTTGTTTAAATGAGTACAATATATTGTGCGAGCCACTGGCTTCTCCTATTTGAGTTGTTCTAGTAGCGATTGAGTGATTGCCGCCATTCCCACCGCAGGTGGTTTGACTAAGCTATACCATAGGGCATTGTTAGCCTCCATGACCACTTGATCGCTTGGTTGCACCAATCTTAAATGATATGGCGTAATATCTAAATGGTAATGACTAAAAGTATGTCTAATTTGTGGTAATTTTTTTAAGATGCCGCCGATACATTGCTGATCTAACCAGTCTTGCATCAATTGTTTGTCACTAAATTCAGGAAAACAATACAAGCCGCCCCAAATCCCTTGGTTAGGACGTTTTATAAGATGCACCTCATCACCACTGTGAATTAGCAACATATTAGTCGTTTTGACTGGCGTCGTCTTCTTAGGCTTTGAGTGCGGGAACTCTTTTGTGCGGTCGGTGGCATAAGCGTTACAGGTAGCCATCACTGGGCATTGATCACAGGCGGGCTTGCTACGACTACAATGAGAAGCCCCCAAGTCCATCATCGCCTGATTATAGAGCGTGGTGTCAACATCAGGGGTTAACGATTCGCTAACTCGCCATAGCTCTTTCTCTACCTTGGAAACGCCATACCAGCCCTCAATCGCGAAATGGCGAGTTAACACACGCTTGACGTTGCCATCTAAGATGGCATGAGGTTGACCCAAGGAGAGCGATAGTATAGCCCCTGCGGTCGAACGACCAATACCCGGCAGGGCAATAACGTCTTCGATAGTCGTTGGAAACTGCCCTTGATATTGGTCGCGCACTGTTTGTGCTGTTTTGTGCAAGTTACGTGCTCTGGCGTAATATCCCAGACCTGTCCAATGATGTAGCACCTCGTCAGTCGGCGCATTCGCCAACGTGATGATATCGGGGTAGCTTTCCATAAAGCGTTCATAGTACGGAATAACCGTCGCTACTTGCGTTTGTTGGAGCATTATCTCTGATATCCATACTCTGTACGGGGTCTTATTTTGTTGCCATGGTAGCGTCTTGCGTCCGTGCACGTGGTACCAAGCTATGATGTTGTCTGAAAATGTCACGGTGCTCATTATCTATTATTTGGTCAGGAATGGATTGTAGGGGAGTGTACGCATGCCAAGCAGCCTTTGACAACTATTAACCCCCTCAATATCGCGCTAAAATGACTGTCGGTGGCGCAATGCCACATTATTTGGTTGAAATACGCGATAATGTTTGACTATTAACGACGCAAAGATAAAAATGCCGCCGATAAATTAAACCACGACGTCAGACTACGATCTAGATAATAACGCTGACGCCGTGTAAATTAACCCTTTTTACCCATAATAGGTTGCCCCATGACTGATCCAAAATCGACTGATGAAAATAGTAGCGACGTTATCGCGCAAAAGATAAAAGACGGCGTATATATTCGTACAGTTAAGAGCTTTGTTAAGCGCGAAGGTCGTTTGACCAAAGGGCAACAGGCGGCATTGGATCAATACGGGCCAACGATGGGCCTAGATCATGCTGATGGACTCATCAATTTGACCGAAGTTTTTGGTAACGACAATCCTGTTGTGGCTGAGATTGGTTTCGGCATGGGGAAATCGTTGGTTGAAATGGCCAAGGCTGCCCCCGATAAGAATTTCATTGGTATCGAAGTCCATACCCCTGGTGTTGGCGCTTGTTTAGGCTATGCCGGTGAGCAAGAGGTTACTAACCTTCGTGTTTATTGTCATGACGCTATCGAAGTGTTGGCCGACTGTATCCCGCAAGACAGCTTGTCGTGCATGCAATTGTTCTTTCCTGATCCTTGGCATAAAGAGCGTCATAAAAAACGTCGTATTTTACAATCGCTGTTTGCCCAAAATATTCGCGCCAGTTTAACCGTCGGTGGGATTTTTCATATGGCCACTGATTGGGAAAATTACGCCGAGCACATGGTCGAAGTAATGAACGTGGCTGAAGGCTACGAAAACATCGCCGATGATGGCGATTTTATCAAGCGACCTGAGCACCGTCCACTGACTAAGTTTGAAGCGCGTGGTCACCGTCTAGGTCATGGCGTGTGGGATATGATGTACAAAAAGGTCAAGTAGCGGCTAGTAACTCTTTAGCTGCTCGTATAAAATACATTAAGATTTGTCGCCGCAACTTGTTAAGCTGCGGCGATTTAGAAATATTATGATTCTTAAAGAAGGAAAGACCATGAAAGTGAATGCTAAACGTAATACTCGCCTGCGTAAGAAACTACGTGTCGATGAATTTCAAGAATTAGGTTTTGAAGTGACCTGGACTTTTGCTCAAGGCACTACCGATGAGCAAATTGATACCATGGTTGATGGTCTAATCAGTGATGTTATCGACGTGAATACCTTGGGTTTTGCTGGTGGCGGCGATCTAGAGTGGGAAGGTCTGGTATGCACACAGGCAATCGGTAAATGTACAGACGAGCATCGCGCTGCTGTTCAAGCTTACCTTGAAAGTCACAAACTAGAGAACATCGAAGTCACACCATTATTCGATCTTTGGTGGGGATAATTCCAACCGCCTAATCTCTCGGTCAATATTGCCAGTAAGTGGTTATGTTGACCATGTCTTTCTATTCCCCTCCATTACAATCCTTCTCAAGATGCTGTAAACAAAAGAAAAAATATTGTTGGCCTTTGTTTTGCTATAAGTTAGCTATATTAATGATTAACGCACCAGACAAAGGATTCCTCATGAAAACTAAATTAGCAATTGCTTTAAGCCTTCTTTTATCAACCAGCGTTATGGCGCATGAACAGCATAACGATCATCAACAAAGCTGTAATATCAACATCGAGAAAAACGTTAAGGTGACCCCGTCACTTATTCAGGTATTGGATGGTGATAGATCATTATATCGTATCGAAGATGGTTCAACACTTTACTCTGAAGGTAAGCGTGTGCACTTAAACGCAGAGCAGAAAGCACTAATCGAAGAATATAGCGATTTAATTCAAGAGCTTGCACCACAAGTGGCACAACTTATCGCCGATGGATTAGAGATAGCAAAATCTGCCGTTAGCGGGGTCATTACCGAGCTATTTGGTCATGATACTGAGTTACAGACTAAAGTTGAAACGATTATCGCTAAGCTAGAAAGTAAGGCGGCACCGATGATGGATCAGGCTAAAGGTGAGTATTTCTTGACTAAAGAAACCATCGATCAGGCAGGTGATGATTTTGGTCAGGAAATCGAGCAGGAAATTGAAAATCTTCTGAAAGAGTCTAGCGGCCATTTGTTGATGTTAGTCGGGAAAATGTTGGCCTCAGGAGAAGATAACATGCAAGGTTTTGAACAGAAAATGGAAGCCTTTGGCGAGACTATGGAGTTACGTGGCAAAGAACTTGAAGCGAGAGCCGATGGCATGTGTGAGCAAGCACAGCGTTTAGACGAGCTGGAAACGAAAATCCAACAACAGATCCCACAAATCGCTAAATTCGATCTGCTATCTAAAAGCCATATCTAGTTTCAACAAAGTTAGCTCTCTCTCTCTTTAAAAGGCATATCTCGCAATATGCCTTTTCTTTTAGCCCACAAGCTAACATCGCGAGCTATGATACGACGATTAATATACGATTTGAAATAGCGCTGACGTTAACGATACTTTCGCTTTTCTGTCTGAACACGTATGCAGCCGCAGTCATAAAAAACTCATCAACTAGAAGATGGAAAAGTAGCGCCTAGCGCATACTGATTAACTAACCAATCTGCCCAACAGACACTTTTTAGAGCAATTATACTTTACCGAAAAAATGCTCAAGGGCGGAAGATAAAGTTTCTTTAGCCGTGGTGATGGCCAATATCGCTTTAAGGCGGTCAATGATCGCTATGATCATGATGTTGGGGATGGAGTGCTGCGACATTTAGCCACTTTTTTTCCAAACACACCCGTTCTTCTGATATTGTTATTAGGATGGGAGGAGGAGTTTTTATTGTTGTTCCCGGCAACAAATAACATCATCGCAGAAAAGATCTGTAATAATCTTAATTACCAACGACGAGACTCACCTTGTCTGCACGAAGGTAATGAGATTGGTATCGCGCTGGGTTTCGGCATAGCGCTGGCGCAATCGCCTAAAGATATTGAACAATCGAGCAAGCGAGTAGATAAATTGTTGTATCTAGCTAAGCAAAATGGACGAGGCCGAGCGGAGAGTGAAAAATGAACAAAATCATAACAGGAAAGGGAATTGGTATCGTGTTCATGGCAATACTAAGTTTCAATGTATGGGCGAAAGAAACGTCATTGACCGCATTATATAAAGTGGCGAAAATACAAAAAATCGCTAAGAAAATGGATGAAAAGTGTATTGATAATACCACCACCGCTTGCCCACGCATGGCTTATTGGAAGGTCCACTATCAGGCATTGGATCTTTTGGTACCTTATCAAGAGCATATCGTGTCGCTCGATGGTCAGTTGCCGCAAGTGGGGTCTATAAAGCAGTTAACGCTGGCGCTCGGTGATAAATAGGCCGGGAGCTCTCCCGGCCAATGAGGATTGGTATTATTTTTTACTAGCGATGTATAGCTTCACTTGCTGTTCTAAAACATTAAGTGGTAATGGACCATTTTTTAGGATCACGTCATGAAATTCACGAATAGAGAATTTATCACCCAAGGACTTTTTAGTCATTGTGCGTAATGATAGTATCTTAATCATTCCAATTTTATAGGCGGTCGCTTGCGATGGCATCACGATGTATCGCTCAATCGCTTTTACGATATCCCCTTTAGGGTTTGGCGTATTTTGCACTAAATAATCAATGGCGCGTTCGCGAGACCAACGTTGTTGATGAATACCGGTATCAACGACTAGGCGACAGGCTCGCCACAATTCCATCGCTAGACGGCCAAAGTCAGAGTAAGGGTCTTTATAGAATCCAATTTCTTTAGGTAGAAACTCGGTGTAGAGTCCCCAACCTTCAGAGTAGGCGGTATAATGCCCAAACTTTCTAAACTTTGGAATACCTTCTAATTCCATCGAGATAGCGAGTTGCATATGATGACCAGGGATCCCCTCATGGAATGCTAACGCCTCCATTTGGTATTTAGGCATGTTGTTCATATCATACAGATTGGCGTAATATCGACCTGGGCGAGAGCCATCAGGAGCAGGACGATTGTAGAAGGCTTTACCTGCCGATTTCTCTCTAAACGCTTCGACGCGCTTGACCACTAAATCAGCCTTGGGCTTCACGATAAATAGGTCGTCAAGGCGAGTCTTCATTTGTTCGATGTAGTCAGTCGCTTGCGTTAAGTAAGCTTGGCGTCCTTGTTCATTGTTATCATAGTAGAATTGTTTGTCGGTGCGCATGAATTCAAAGAATTGGTTAAGGTTGCCACTAAACTCTACTTTATCCATTATTTGACGCATCTCACCATGGATCCGTGCTACTTCGCTTAATCCCAGTTGGTGGATGTCCTGTGCGGTCATCTGTGTGGTGGTGGTCTTTTCTAACGCACGGCGATAGAACTTTTCGCCTTGGGGTAACTTCCATGCACCATCATCGTGATTGGCGCGGGATTGTTGCTCTCTGAGGTAGCTTATCAATGTTGCATAGCCAGGCTTTACACTTTTTAATAGAGCTGCTGAAGCCTTGCTTACCAATTGTTCTTTTTCGTCCGTGGTAATAGATAGTTTAGCGACCTTGCTTTTAAAATCACTAAGCAGCGGGCTATCGTTACCTTGGGTGAAAGGTGTCCCCTGAATGATATTAACCGAGTCGTTAATCACATAATTGAACACAAAGTGTGGTGCCATAATGCCTTTACCTTCGCGAATTCTGAGCTCTTGAGTGAGATCTATCATTAGCTTTTTTAAGCCATGTAAGCGAGATATGTAGGCATAGGCATCGCTAATATCTGAGATGCGATGAGCGTTTATTAGGAAACTAACCGCCTGCGAATGCAAGCCACGCATTTGGTTCACAGGATAGTTATGAAAACGCCATTGAAAGTCATTAATCTGAGCATCTAGTTTGTTTTTCAACAAGGTATAGCTCAGTGCTGTTTGCTGGTCGAGTAATGCGGGATTGATTCTTTCAAGGCGCGTTATATCGGCAAGGTTTTTAGCATGATCTCTTTGGTCTTGTGCTTGTGTGATATCGTCCCATTTATCATAATCTTGCTTAATGCCCATATAGGTTTGGGTCATCGGACTGGCCATTAAGTTTTCTTGATAGATATCTTCGAATAACTGATTGGCTATCGCAGATTGGGCGATGACGGCTTGGGTGTTGACCTTCTTCCCGTTGACTCTTATACGCTCTATTTTGTTTGTTGGGACCATTTTTACCGCGCTTGACTCATTCTCTAAGCCGCTAGGCAATGGCGTAACATCGATAGGCGTTTGGACACAGCCACCGATAAACAAGGTGCCCATGGCTAAGGCAATTAAGCTGATTTTAGTTTTCATCATTATTCTTCTGTGTAAGTTAGCTATCAATATTGTAGGAGCAATCGGCGATATTTTATACATGTTCACATAAATAAATTCAGTAATTCATTAAGAAATCGTTGCCCTAATGGTGTCACGTGCCAATGACTCGCGGTTTGTGTTAGCAACCCTTTGTTAAGCGCGAGTTCTATTGGTTCTCGAATACTATCCTCGCTCAATCCTGTATAGTTTTCAAAATCACGGCGGGGGCATGGCTCAACTAATCTGAAACGGTTCATAAAAAACTCTAGTGCCAAATCATCACTTTGAGCAGTCCAGTGCTCGAACACAAACTGATTATCACAGCTCAGATAGCCCTTAGGGTGTTTTATCTTGCTCGCCCGCTCGATGCTATTACTACTCAATTGAGTTATTTTTGAATGCGCGCCACAGCCAATGCCGAGGTAGTCACCAAAACGCCAGTAGTTAAGATTATGCCAGCACTGCTTGTGCGGCTTGGCGAACGCCGATATTTCGTATTGTACATAACCGGCCTGCGCTAAGACTTCTCTGCCAGCATCATAGATATCGGCGAGTATCTCATCATCGGGAATGGTTGGCGGCTTAGAATGAAACTGGGTGTTGGGCTCGATAGTTAGCTGATACCAACTTAGGTGAGGTGGTGCCAATTTGATGGCTTGGCGTAAATCACCCAAGGCATCGTTAACGTTTTGCTTAGGCAACGAATGCATTAAATCAATATTAAATGAGCGTAATCCAAGTTGACTTGCCTGTTTGGCGGCGTTAATCGCTTCATCACAATCATGGATGCGGCCCAAAATAGTTAACTTATCGGGCTGAAATGATTGTACGCCAATGGAAATACGATTGATCCCCGCCGCTTGAAATAGCGCAAAGCGACCACTTTCTACTGTGCCCGGATTAGCCTCCATCGTCACTTCAATATCGGCGGCACAATCAATTAATTCTTTGACGCCATCGAGTAAACGCTTCATTTGGGATGGGTCTAATAAAGATGGCGTGCCACCACCAATGAAAATCGACTGTAGTGGGCGTCCTTGAACCAAGCCTAGGTCATTGGTAAGATCGCTCAGTAGCGCATCAACATAGGCTTGATGGGGGATCTCATTCTTTAATGCATGAGAATTAAAGTCGCAATAGGGACACTTTTGTACGCACCACGGGATATGAATATAAAGGCTCAGCGGTGGTAGTACTAACGGAAGTAACGGTTGACTCATTTATAACACCGCTTTGAGTTGCGGTAGCAGCGCTTGTAGTGCCTGACCGCGATGACTAAGTTGATTCTTAATTTCTTTGCTCAGTTCGGCGCTTGTGCATTGCTGTGAAGGCACCATAAAAATTGGATCGTAGCCAAATCCTTCACGGCCACTTTGTTCGAACGTTATCTCGCCATTCCAAAAGCCTTGGCAAATAACCGGGGTGGGATCTTCACTATGCGCCATATAGACCAACACACAGACGAAGCGTGCCTGACGCTTTGATTGCGTCACATCTTTGAGCGTAACCAATAGTTTATCTATATTGCTTTGATCGGTGGCATCTTCACCACTGTAACGCGCAGAATATATTCCAGGCGCGCCGCCAAGCGCCATCACTTCAAGCCCTGAGTCATCGGCGATGGCCGGTAGCCCTGTTAGTTTTGCTGCATGGCGTGCCTTAATTATCGCATTTTCGACAAACGTGGTGCCTGTCTCTGGTACATCGGGCACCTGAAAATCACTCTGTGGTACCACGCTGATATTAAGAGGCGCAAGCATATTGGCAAGCTCTTTGACTTTACCTTGATTACCGGTGGCTAATACGATTTTGGTCATGGGAAATAAACCTAGGGTTGGTGACTTAGCGGCGTGGCTAAGTTAGCTAATTGACAATAGCGGCAGCAATGAGGGCCGCCGCTGGATTAAGTGCTATTCGGCGTAAAATTTTTGTCTGAAATTGATTGTGCTGTTTAGGCCATCACGATTAGTAGACGATACTTGAATGGTAAATTGTTCGTCATTACGAAACGGTAACTCTGCGATGTAGTAGATCGCGTCACCTTCAATCACCTCCTTAAACGTTAGCTGCCGAGTGTTGCCCGTAAGATTAACCGCTTTACCGGTCACGTTGGCGTTCACTGCTGGATTGCCATCGAGGAGAGTGTCTAATATTGCAATATTAACAAAGGCATTATAGCGCGAACGTTTAATATGATAAGTTTTGGCGATTTGCGGGGTCAGAAACGTGCTAGAAAGCGCCATGTAGTGAACTTGAAAGCGCCCAGATTGTTCAAACTGACCACCTTGGGTGGCATGGCTGTGTTTGGTGAAGCCAAGGGCGGCAATAACAAGCAATATAATGGATAGTTTGGTGAGCAATGAACGCATAATAAAAGTCCTTAATGATTTTGATCATTATAAACTGATCTGGCCCATTATTCAGCTTATCAATAATGAAAGGCTGCAAAGTCGATTACATACTTTGCAGCTGAACTTGATTTGCTAACTCAGATTATAGCGCGTACCACAACGGGCCGATAAGATCATTAAGCAGAATGTTGAGGAAGTTGAGGCCGATAAAAACCACTATCATCGATAAATCAAGACCACCCATCGCCGGTAAAATACGGCGAATTGGACCGAGTAGCGGCTCTGTTAATTGTCCCATAACATATTCGACAGGATGTCCGCCTTGGCTAACCCAACTCAATATTGCGCGAATAAGCAGGATCCAGAATAATAACAGCCCGGCTTTCTTGATGACTAATAACGGACTAACAATCGCGATGGCAAGCCATTCGATGCCACTGCCGAGGATTAAGGCTTTGACCGCAAACTTGCCAAAGGCAACAAGTAGCGCCAATACTACACCAGCCCAATCAATGCCAAATAGGCCCGGAATAACACGGCGCATTGGCTTTAATAACGGATCGGTCGCTTTACAAATGAATTGACTCATCGGATTGTAAAAATCCGCTTTTGCCAATTGTAGCCAAACCCGTAAAATAACGATCATCAAAAAGGTATTAAAGATGATATCGATTAAAAATGTAATTGAATTCATTACTGGTAAAATCCTCTAATTAAAATTGTTGCGCCATTTCTTGTGAGCGAGCAACCGCATTTTTCATCGCTTGCTCGATACTCTTATCTAAACCCTGCGCCTTAAACGTTTCAATCGCAGCGTGCGTGGTGCCACCTTTAGAGGTGACTTGTTTTCTTAGCTCTGATAACTCTAGATGACCATTGTGCCTGACCATTTGCGCGGCGCCTAATGCCGATTGCTGGATCAGCAGGCGTGCTTCTTCACCACTGAGTCCCATCTTTATCGCACTCTGCTGCATATATTCCATAAACAAGAAAAAATAGGCTGGTGAGCTACCGCTACACGCGATAACAGTGTCGATATGCGCTTCTTCTTCAAGCCACAGTATTTCGCCCACCGCACTTAATATCTCACCGCTGATCGCTTTGTCCTGCTCGCTGGCGGCTGGTGGAGCATAGAGGCCTGTCATCCCCAAGCCTAATAATGATGGCGTATTTGGCATACTACGTACCAAACGAATATCTTGACCAAAGTAATCACTGTAGCGATGACTGGTGATACCCGCAGCAATGGTGATAAATAGTTTGGTGTCTAAATTGTCAACGTTGAACGCTTGGCAAACTTGTTCCATCAATTGGGGTTTTACCGCCAATACCACCACGTCGGCCCAGGCAACAGCTTGATCATTATCGTTGGTGATCTCAATGCCGAACTCACTGCTCAATTTATCGAGCTTTTGTTGGCTTGGATTCGCCGCCATGATTAGCGAACTTGGATAATGCTTAGCCACGAGGCCATTAATGATGCTACGCGACATATTGCCGGCACCAATAAATGCTATTTTTTTATGTTCCATCGTTATACTTCACTTTTATTTGGTTGCTTTGGCGTGCGCTGTCCGAAGATGGCACTACCTATACGAACCATGGTTGAGCCATGCCCGATGGCACTATCAATATCGCCACTCATCCCCATCGATAAAGTGTCGACTGTGGGGTAAGTTTGTTGTAGCTGTTTAAACAGTTGGTTCATGTGCTCGAACTGGCTATTAACTTGCGAGATATCTTCGCTAGGCTGGCCAATGGTCATTAGGCCACGTAAAACTAAATTGTCTAATGAATTTATGTGTTGTGCAAGTGTTAATACTTGGTCAGGGTTAACCCCTGACTTACTTTGTTCGCCACTAATATTGACCTGAACGCAAACATTAAGTGGCGCCAAATCAGCTGGACGCTGCTCGTTGAGTCGGTTGGCTATTTTTTCTCGCTCGACCGTGTGTACCCAATCGAAATGTTGGCTAACCAACTTTGATTTATTCGATTGCAGCGGACCAATGAAATGCCACGTTAGCTGTCTATCGGCGAAATGTAGCACTTTCTCCACCCCTTCTTGCACGTAGTTTTCGCCAAAGTGGGTGTGACCGGCGGCAATCGCTTGCGCAATATCGGCCGTTGGCTTGGTTTTAGTGACCGCTAATAGCGCTACGCTATTTGCCTGACGCTGATATTTTTTTTCGCCAGATCGTATGGTGTTAATTGCTGATTTCAATCGTTCTGTTATGGTAGTCATTATCATTAAATAAATTGAGTTGAAAGTTTATGGATATTACTGAGTTACTTGCCTTTAGTGTAAAGCATGAAGCGTCTGATTTACACCTTTCTGCGGGCGTACCACCGATGATCCGTGTCGATGGCGAAGTTAGAAAACTGAACGTGCCAGCATTAGAGCATAAAGAAGTACATCGCTTGGTGTATGACATTATGGATGATAAACAACGCAAAGACTACGAAGAACACTTAGAATGTGATTTTTCTTTTGAAGTGCCTGGTATGGCACGCTTCAGGGTCAATGCATTTGTACAAAATCGGGGCGCGGGCGCGGTATTTAGAACCATCCCTAGTGAAGTTCTGACAATGGATCAGCTAGGCTGTCCACAAATCTTTAAGAAAATCGCCGAAAAGCCACGTGGCTTAGTCTTGGTGACCGGGCCGACGGGTTCGGGTAAGTCAACAACGCTCGCCGCGATGATTGATTACATCAATGAAAGTCGTCGTGAACACATCCTAACCATCGAAGATCCTATTGAATTTGTTCATAAGAATAAACAATGTTTGGTTAACCAACGAGAAGTCCATCGCGATACCCACAGTTTTGAAAATGCATTGCGCAGCGCATTGCGTGAAGATCCAGATATTATTCTAGTCGGTGAGATGCGTGATCTTGAAACCATTCGCCTAGCATTAACCGCGGCAGAAACTGGACACCTTGTGTTCGGTACGCTTCACACGACTTCTGCCTCTAAAACGGTTGATCGTATCGTCGATGTATTCCCTGCAGCCGAAAAGGATATGGTTAGAACCATGCTTTCTGAATCACTTGAGGCGGTTATTTCACAAACCTTGATTAAACGCATTGGTGGCGGTCGCGTCGCTGCACATGAGATTATGATGGGCACACCGGCGATTCGTAACCTTATTCGTGAGGCCAAGGTAGCGCAAATGTATTCTGCCATTCAAACCGGCATGTCATTTGGGATGCAAACGCTAGATCAATCGTTGAGTAATTTACTTAACAGTGGCGAGATATCGCGTGAAGATGCCGTACTTAAGGGTTCTGGCAAAATGAGTCTATAGGAATTATATGAAAATATTACAGTTTTTAAGGATCCTCAAAGAACAAGAAGGCTCGGATCTATTTATTTCAGCCAATGCCAAGCCGAGTATTAAGGCGCGGGGGGAAATTACCGCGATCAGTGAACAAGCACTGTCTGAAGAGCAGAGTCTCGAGTTGGTATTGGGCGCGATGAACGAGCGCCAGCGTACCGAGTTTGAAGAGACTCGTGAGTGTAATTATGCGTTGGCGATCGATGACATTGGGCGTTTTCGTATCAGTGCCTTCTGGCAGCGAGGCATGGCTGGGTTAGTAGCTCGTCGTATCGAAACTGACATTCCTGAGATGGACGACCTTAAATTGCCGGCGGTGCTTAAAGATGTGATCATGAGCAAACGCGGCTTGGTGATCATGGTTGGCGCGACAGGTACCGGTAAATCTACCTCGCTGGCGGCAATGCTTGGCTACCGTAATCGTCATTCGAAGGGACATATTCTAACGGTGGAAGACCCGATTGAGTTTGTCCACGATCATCGGATGAGCATCGTTAATCAGCGCGAAGTCGGTGTCGATACTGAATCGTTTGAGGCCGGATTGAAATCGGCATTACGCCAGGCTCCCGACGTGGTATTACTCGGTGAAATACGTTCTCGCGAGACTATGGAATATGCATTAACCTTCGCCGAAACTGGTCATCTTTGTGTCGCGACGCTGCATGCGACTAATGCTAACCAAGCGTTAGAGCGTATTATGCATTTGGTGCCAAAAGAGAAGCATCAACAGCTATTGTTTGATTTGTCGCTTAATCTACGTGGTATTGTCGCGCAGCAATTGGTGCCAACCAAGAATGGCAAGGGCCGACGTGCAGCCATTGAAATCCTACTTAATTCGGCACGTATTTCTGATTTAATTGGTAAGGGAGATCTCCACTTACTCAAAGAAACGATGGCTAAGTCGAATGAATTGGGGATGAAAACCTTCGATCAGGCGTTGTTTGAGCTCTATCAAGCAGAGGAAATTACTTATGCCGACGCATTGCATGCTGCCGATTCACCCAATGATCTTCGCCTAATGATCAAGCTCAAGGGCGGCCAAGAGATTGGCTCCGGTTTATTGAGTGATGTGACACTGGATATGGATTAGTCTGTTGATTAACAGTACGCCTAGCAGCAAGTGCTAGGCGTGATTTTGTTCGAACCAACTCTCTAGAATTAATACAGCAGATACGCTATCTATCTTGCCTTTGCTTAACTTCTTATAGCCACCTAATTCAAACAGCCTTTCTTTAGCCTCTACCGTGGTTAGTCGTTCATCATGACCTGACGTTGGCAGTTTAAACTTGCTGTGGATACGGCGGGAAAACTTACGCGCTCGCGCGGTGATCGGTTGATCTGTGCCATCCATATTAGTGGGAAAACCGACGATCACTTGGGATGGCTGCCATTCGTCAAACAATGCGTCGAGGCTATCCCAATTCGGGATGCCGTTGTCCGCTTTAATCGCCGCCAACGGACTCGCTGTGCCTGTGATACGTTGCCCTACGGCAACACCAATACTTTTTACGCCAAAATCGAAGGCGATAATACAACTCATAAAAATTCTCTATTAACTATGGCCGGCTTGTGAGGTTAACTGCCAGATATCAAAACCTAGTTGTTTGGTAGCCTGTTGCCAGCGCTCTTCAACCGCGGTATTAAACAGGATATTAGGATCCGCTTCAAGCGTTAGCCAAGCGTTATCGAGTAGCTCTTGCTCCAATTGACCTTGTGACCATCCTGCATAACCAAGGCTGATGAGATAGCTCTGGGGGGCTTGCTCCGTACCCAATACTTGTAAAATATCTTTGGACGTGGTGAGCATAATATCAGGGGCGATTGACACGCTGCTAGACCAAGACGTTTGCGGTGAATGTAAAATAAAGCCTCGTTCCTGTGCCATAGGTCCGCCATTGAAAACCTGTTGATTTAAAGGGTTGCCGCATTGTTCATTGGGCATCTCAAGTTTAGCTAACAGCTGTTTCACACTAAGTTGAGCGATAGGCTGGTTGACGATTATCCCCATTGCTCCGTCAGCGTCGTGTTCACAAATGTAGACGACACTACGTTGAAAGTAGGGATCATCAAGGCTTGGCATTGCAATAAGTAAATGGTTTTGCAGGCTGTCCATCGAGTTCGGCGCTCCTCTATTTGGGTCTAATGTTATTGGTTCTGTCACAGTTTGCTGTGACTTTTTTTTCTATTTTAAGTTCAATGACTTAATCGAAACTAACAGGCTGCTCCATTTCCCGCCTTTATTTTCCTTCATATGGAAATCTATTAGGAGAAAAAATCAGGGACGAGTTTTTAGATTTTCGCGCATGGATGCGCATTAAAATCGGCTCCGTTAAGACAGATATCCATATGAAGATCAGCAAATAAACATCGGGTCGCCTTTTTTTTGTAAATCTCTTCCCTGAGATTTAGCGCTGCGCGCCCAGCTGAAGCTGTCCTAAAATGTTCCAGACATTTTAGTGGCGAAGCACCAATTGGTCAGGAACCAATTTGAACAGCCGTAGGCTGGCCCGAAGGGGGAAATACAAGGATGTATTTCATAAAGAAAAGTAACTGGTGTGCAAGCTATAAACTTGATTGGCACCATTAACCTAATGAGCACATCAAATATTCCCCCTCACTAGATGAATATCATCAATCAACGAAGACATTAGCCAATGTTATTAGTTTATCCACCAGACAACTTAACGGTAAAGCCCTTTTTTTCAAGGAAGGCTTTTATTACATCGCGTTGATCTCCTTGAATTTCTATAATGCCATTTTTAACCGCGCCACCGCAACCGCAAAACTTCTTCAGATCTTTACCAAGCGCTTTAAGGGCTTTGGCGTCTAACAGCAATCCATTGACGGTGATAACCCCTTTACCTTTACGCCCTTTGGTTTCGCGTTTCAGACGCACGATACCGTCTCCGTTAGGCAGCTCTTCGGGCGCTTGTTGTGGGTCAATTCTGCCACCATCGGTGGAAAAAACTAAAACTGAGTCATTATTATTCATTTTGTTGAGATCCTAAAAAGCTATTGTTGTTATTTTAACAGAGCTTTTGGCTTACATATATTTATTTGCCTGATAGAATGGTCAAAACTTGGCGTCTTTGAGAGTAAATTATGAAATGGTTTAGCGCAATCTTAGTGATTTTGTTGGTATTACTCCAGCAGCGCTTATGGACTGGTAAAAACAGCTGGCCTGATTATTTACAACTTAAACAAGATATTGTGGTGCAAACCCTAGCTAACCAGAAAATCAACGATAAAAATCAATTGCAATACAAAGAAATCGCCGATTTAAAAAATGGACTCGATGCCATCGAAGAGCGCGCTCGTAATGAGCTCGGTTTAATTAAGAACGAAGAAGATTTTTATCGCTTCGTTGAATAGCTCCACCCTAACGTTCAGTAAGAAAGAGAATCAATTGTCTTCAAATCCTTTATATGCTGTTGTCCCTGCTGCCGGCATCGGCAAACGAATGGCCAGTGAAATTCCCAAGCAGTACCTAACCATCGATGAGCTACCTATTATTCATTATTCCCTCACTACTTTACTTAATCACTCGGACATTGAAAGAGTGGTGGTTGCTCTGCACCCACAAGATCAGTGGTTCAGCACATTAGATGTCGCGAAGCACCCAAAAATTCGTGTTGTTGTTGGGGGGGGGGAGCGGGCCGACTCGGTACTTAACGGCTTGAGGTTACTGCCTGATAACGGCCGGGTATTAGTACACGACGCTGCGCGCCCTTGTTTGTGCGTACAAGATTTAGATAAGCTTATTTCCGCACAGCAAGGTGATGTTGGCGCAATATTAGCTAGTGAAGTACGCGACACCATGAAGCGTGGTAACGCGGAACAAACTATTGAGCATACGGTGGAACGCGCACAGCTTTTCCATGCCCTAACTCCGCAATTATTTGATCTGGCGCTGCTCAGGGATACACTCCAATTAGCAATCGAACAATCGCAAGTTATTACCGATGAAGCATCCGCCATGGAGTGGGCTCAACATCCGGTTAAATTAGTCGTTGGACGAAGCGATAATATTAAAGTTACTCGTCCAGAAGACTTACAACTGGCTCGATTATTTCTAGCCCAACAGGGGCGACTCACAGGGGAGTTCATATGATCCGCATCGGTCATGGTTTTGACGTACATAAATTTGGTGGACAGGGACCGGTGATCATAGCTGGTGTCGCAGTAGAACATGAGCAAGGATTAATTGCGCACTCTGACGGTGATGTAGCACTCCATGCGCTGTGTGATGCACTACTAGGTGCTTGCGCAATGGGAGATATTGGACATCATTTTCCCGATACTGATGCAGAATATAGTGGCGTAGACTCTCGTATTCTGTTGCGTCATGTCTGGGCATTAATCACTGATAGGGGCTATCAGATGGGGAATCTTGATCTCACTATCGTAGCGCAGGCACCCAAAATGGCGCCGCATATTCAAGCGATGCGCGAGACAATTGCCGAGGACTTAACGTGTGAGTTGTCGCAGGTCAACGTTAAGGCAACCACCACCGAAAAACTTGGCTATGTCGGACGTAAAGAGGGCATATCTAGTCATGCCGTCGTGCTACTGATGAAGAAGGAGTGCGCGTAGTGGCTCTTCCACATTGGCAGTATTTACACGGCGAGCCACAACAGCATGGGATTATAAAAGCGCAAGAAAGCGATTTCTGTGTCACCGAAGAGTTAGGATATGAGACGGATGGTCAAGGTGAGCACCTGTTCATTGTGGTTGAAAAGCGTGGTTTAAATACGGTTGCTGTGGCCAAGATGATCGCTATCTGGGCTAATGTTCTAGTGCGGGATGTCAGCTATGCCGGACTCAAAGACCGTTATGGCATCACCCGTCAAACCTTTAGTGTGCAACTTCCTGGCAAAGAGTCTGCGGCGTTAACCTTACTCGAAACAGATCAACTTAAGGTACTTAGTGCCACGCGTAATAGTAAAAAATTACGTCGCGGTGCGCTCAAGGGCAATCGCTTTAATTTATTGATTCGAGATGTTGAAAACGATGATGCTATCGAGAGCCGATTGCGTCAGATCGCTAGTCAAGGCGTGCCGAATTATTTTGGTCTACAACGTTTTGGTCATGATGGCCAAAATATAGATTGTGCTATTGAGCTGTTTGGCGGTAAGAAAGTCAAAAATAGAGATAAGCGTTCTATCTATCTGTCGGCCGCACGTTCGTTAGTATTTAATCAGGTGGTGAGCGCGCGTATAGCCAAAGGGCTACATTTAGCGCCGATTAATGGTGACGCGTTTATGCTCAGCGGGAGCAAAGCGGGCTTTACCCCCGAAACCGTCGATGATGAGATCCTATCGCGCTTTGCCGCACAAGACATCATCTTAAGCGCCCCAATGGTTGGAAAGGGCTCTAAGGTTCATGATCTGGCAGCGGCATTTGAAGCGGAAATTACTGAGCCCTATCAAGGCTTAGTTGACGGCTTAATAAAGCATGGTTTAAAACATGAGCGGCGTGGGTTATTATTGCTACCAACGAATATGTGCTGGTGTTTTAACGAGCACGGCTTACAATTGTCGTTTAGTTTACCCGCCGGGAGCTATGCCACTAGCGTGATGCGCGAGATTGCTAATATAAGTGATGCGAGTCGCTACATAGCTAAAAAGGAAGATAAGTGAACATACTAATTAGTAATGATGACGGCGTACATGCACCGGGAATAGAAGCGTTGCATAAAGCATTATTAGACCAAAATAATTGCCTAACCGTGGTCGCCCCCGATCGTAATTGTAGTGCGGCCAGTAGTTCGTTAACGCTTCAGAATCCGTTGCGAACTTCGATCATGACGAATGGTTTTATTTCGGTCAACGGTACGCCGACAGATTGCGTTCACTTAGCAATTAACATGTTGCTTGATAACGATCCGCAACTGGTTATCACTGGGATCAATGCCGGCGCTAACTTAGGTGATGATGTGATATATTCAGGGACGGTTGCTGCCGCAATGGAGGGGCGATATATGGGACTTCCATCAATTGCGATGTCATTGGTTGGTAAGGAGCTTAAGCATTATGATAGTGCCGGTTATTATGCGAATAAAATCGTCAGTCATTTGAAACAATGCCCGTTGCCCGCCAATCAAATCCTTAATGTTAATGTGCCCGATTTACCACTAGACCAAATCAAGGGTATAAAAGTGACTCGACTCGGGGCACGTCATCGTGCAACCTCGATGGTCAAGACGCAAGATCCCGGTGGACGTGAGATATATTGGGTGGGTCCGTTAGCTAAAGAAGATGACGCGGGTAAAGGCACTGATTTTCATGCAATCGCCACTGGCTATGTGTCAATTACGCCCTTAACCGTCGACTTAACTGCTCATCATCGCTTAGAAAAACTAACACAGTGGGCCGATAAACTATGAGCACCAATAGAGCTACATTACACGGTCAACGACTCGCTAAACGACTGGTTGAAGAGGGAATAAGCGATAAATCGGTGCTTAACGCGATAGCCGCCACTCCCCGCCAGATTTTTATAGACGAGGCGCTCGAATATAAAGCTTACGAGAATACGGCTTTGCCGATTGGCCATGGTCAGACAATATCTCAGCCCTATATCGTCGCCAAGATGACCCAAATATTGCTCGCCAACGGTCCGCTTAGTAACGTGTTAGAAATAGGAACTGGCTCTGGCTATCAGTGTGCAATATTAGCGCAATTGGTCGATAATGTTTACACGGTAGAGCGAATAAAAGCGCTCCAGCGCCAAGCAAAGCGTCGCCTTAGGTTAATGGATTTACACAATGTGGCCATGAAGCATGGTGATGGTTGGGAGGGGTGGCAAGCGAAAGGCCCGTTCGATGCCATCATGGTAACCGCTGCCCCCAACGAGGTGCCTACGCCGCTGCTAATGCAACTCAAAGAGGGGGGCCAAATGATTATTCCTGTCGGCGAAAAAGAGCAACTATTACTGCTTATTACACGACGCGGCGAACGATTTGTTAAACAGACGGTCGAAGCGGTGAAATTTGTTCCGCTGTTGGCTGGAGAGTTATGCTAACGCGCTATTTAAATTGTTACTAATGTAGCTGGAGAGTTGTTTTTGAAAATTTTTACCCCTTTATATGACTGGGCAATGCGTGTATCTCGTCATAAGTTTGCTGCCTATTACCTTGGTGTCATGAGTTTTGCCGAATCTGTGTTCTTTCCGGTGCCAGTTGATGTGATGTTGGCACCAATGTCATTGGCACGGCCCCATAGAGCTTGGTACTATGCATTGAACGCGACGGCATTCTCCGTCTTAGGTGGCGCTGTTGGCTATTATCTTGGTTACGCGATGTATGACACTGTTGTTGTGCCACTAGTCGAATCTGTAGGATATCAAAGTAAGCTCGATATAGCTCATTTGTGGTTCACTGAATACGGCATGTGGGTCATCTTCGTTGCCAGTTTTACGCCTGTTCCTTATAAAGTTTTTACTATTACTGCTGGCGTGATGGGAATGTTATTCCTACCCTTTATGCTGGTATCTTTTATCGGGCGCGGTATGCGATTTTTTCTTGTTGCTGGTTTGATGAAGTGGGGCGGCAGCGCAATGGAAGCTAAGCTTCGTACTTGGGTCGATGCGCTAGGTTGGGCGGTTGTTGCTATTATTGTTGTTTTATTTCTCGTTTATAAGTAATTAACAATGCCTAAAACCGCATGGCTCACCCTCATAAAAATATTGATGATTGTCGTATTTTTGGCTAGCTGTGCGTCACCGACGGGCCCTGCTCCCGTTTCTTCTGTTTCCAATGTGTCAAAAAAATATGATCGACCAAAAATATCAGGTGCGAGTTATAAAGTTAAGCGGGGGGATACCTTATTCTCGATCGCTTTCGCTGCTGGATTGTCACATAAGGCACTGGCTTTAAACAACAATATTAATAAACCCTATACCATCTATCCCGGCATGAAGCTTGACCTGTCGAAAAAAGCACCACCCCTTAAGGTAGTCAAAAAAACTCAGGTGTCAAAAAAATGGCAGAAAAAGCTTGATAGTCAAAAAAAAGACACGTATTCTAAAAATGTAACTAAGCCAAGGCGCTCCACCAAGAAACCAAGTAGAAAAAGTAATAGAGTTTCGCTTAATGGTGGACAAGCTAAAAAAATCGCAAAATGGATTTGGCCAGCTAATGGGCGCGTAGTATCGGTGTACTCTGCAACGTCGCAGGGAAATAAAGGGATAGATATAGCTGGATTGAAGGGAAGTAATATTATTGCTTCCGCCGCAGGCAAAGTGGTTTATGCAGGCAGCGCACTGAAAGGTTATGGAAATTTAATAATTATTAAACATAACGATGATTTTTTAAGCGCGTATGCTCATAATGATAAACTTTTTGTCAAGGAAAAACAGCAGATTAGACAAGGGCAGCTGATAGCAAAAATGGGTAAAACAGAATCAAAAACTGTGCAACTTCATTTTGAAATACGCTTCCGAGGAAAGTCTGTTAACCCAGTCAATTATCTTCCCAAACGATAACTTACCACTAAGGATTTAATCGCAGTCTTTAACTGTTGATTACTAAGGAAGAATATTATGGGACGCAAAGCTACTGCTTCAAATCAAATCAATTCAGGTGTTGTTGAAACAGAAAAATCTTTAAATTTAGATGCAACGCAGATCTACCTTAGCGAAATTGGTTTTTCGCCACTATTAACCGCAGAAGAAGAAGTTTACTATTCGCGATTAGCTTTGCGCGGTGATATGGCTGCACGTCGTCGTATGATCGAAAGTAACCTACGTTTGGTGGTAAAAATATCACGTCGTTATCTCAATCGCGGTCTGGCATTGCTCGATCTTATTGAAGAAGGCAACTTAGGTCTTATTCGTGCGGTTGAAAAATTTGATCCCGAACGTGGCTTCCGTTTTTCTACTTACGCAACGTGGTGGATTAGACAGACTATCGAGCGTGCGATAATGAATCAGACTCGTACTATTCGATTACCTATTCATGTAGTTAAAGAACTTAACATATACTTACGTGCAGCTCGTGAATTAGCGCAAGAGCTCGATCATGAGCCGACGGCCGAAGATATTGCAGTTAAGCTTGATAAGCCGGTTGCCGACGTAAGCAAAATCCTTAAGCTCAATGAAAAGATCAGCTCGGTGGACAACCCAATGAGCGGCACTAGCGATAAAGGCCTGTTAGAGGTGATTGCTGCAGGAGATCATTACGCCCCCGAAGTAACCAACATGAACGATGACATCAACAATAGCTTAGTGCGTTGGTTAAACGAATTAAACACCAAGCAACGGGAAGTATTAGCACGTCGTTTTGGACTACTAGGTCATGAGCCTTCAACACTCGAAGTAGTCGGCCGAGAAATAGGGCTAACTCGCGAACGAGTTCGTCAAATCCAAGTTGAAGCGCTAAAGCGCATGCAGGATATCTTAAAAAGCCAAGGGCTTTCTATTGAAACATTATTCCCTGCTGGACACTAATCATCATAATGCCTGTTAGTTTCGACTGACAGGTATTTAGCCGATTAAAACTGGCGTATTGCATCCAACCAAATCATACAGCTCAATAATATCTTCGTTGCGCATTCTTATGCAGCCATGAGAAGCCGGACTGCCAATGAGGTATTCTTCATTTGTTCCATGAAAATAGATATATCGCTGGTGGCTATCGACACCATCGCCTAAATTAATCCCTTGTTCGAGTCCTTTAAGCCACATTATTCGACTGAGTATAAAGTCTCCCACTGGAGTTTTTTTCGGCGTGCTCTCTATAATAGGTGCTATGTTACCGACAGGCTCTCGGCCCTTAAACTGCATTCCCAAGGGCTCATTCGTGCCTATACAATCACTAATGACATGTAAGCCAGGCGGCGTGCCACCACTGTTCTCTGTCGCGCAGACACCGTTGCTTGCGGTGGATATAGGATATCGTTTATAGACGTCACCCGCTCTATCGAATAGGTAACATAACTGCTGGGCAACGTCGACTTGCACGGCAAAGTCAACATCAGGTGTCGATTGCAATTGCTGGTTTAGTTTTTGTAAAATTTTCATTACGTCCCTAAAGATGGACAATACGAGTCAAGCTGATCCGTATTGTCTACATTTTATACTAATTGCTTCTTCAATGCATAGAGTAGCTCTAATGCCTGTTTTGGGCTCAGCTCATCGGGTTCGATAGTCTTTAGCTGTTCGATGGTTGCCTCGTTAGGAGAGTGCTCGATAATGGTTGGCAGTGGCGCCGGAGCGTCAGATTTACTTTGCCCCATTATTTCCAACTCGGCGAGTTTGGCTTTGGCTATCTGGGTAACAATTTTTGGTATGCCAGCGAGTTGTGCGACTTGAATTCCATAACTCTTGTTAGCTGCACCTTCTTCAACGTGATGTAAGAAGGCAATGGTGTCGTCGTGTTCTATCGCATCAAGATGCACGTTAATGAGGTGTGGTAGTTGGGCTGATAATTGGGTCAGTTCAAAATAATGGGTAGCAAATAAGGTCAAAGATTTAGATTTCGTTGCCAGATAATGAGCGCTAGCCCAGGCTAAGGACAAGCCATCAAAGGTGCTGGTACCACGGCCTATTTCATCCATTAATACCAAGCTATTTTCTGTCGCATTATGCAATATATTAGCGGTTTCGGTCATCTCAACCATAAAGGTCGAGCGGCCACTGGCCAAATCATCGGAAGCGCCAATACGCGTAAAAATACGGTCGATGTTACCGATGTGAGCGCGCTGTGCTGGAACATAGCTGCCAATATGAGCCATTAAGCAAATGAGCGCGGTTTGACGCATATAGGTCGATTTACCCCCCATATTAGGACCTGTGATCACTAGCATTTGTCTCACGCTACTTAAGTTCACAGGGTTGGCAATAAACGGGTCCGACATGACTTGTTCAACCACGGGATGACGAGCATCGGCGAGTTCTATACCAATTCCCTGATGAAAACTGGGCGCATGATAATTATAATCTTCGGCACACTGGGCGAAGTTACTTAACACGTCTAACTGCGCTAGCGCGCCTGAGCTTCGTTGCAGTGCCGCGAGCTGAGGCATTAATTGATCGAATAGTTGTTCGTATAACTGTTTCTCAAGCGCTAGCGCCTTACCTTGACTCGATAGTACTTTATCTTCATGTTCTTTTAATTCAGGAATGATAAAACGTTCATTATTCTTGAGCGTTTGACGTCTAACATAGCTTGCTGGCGCGTGCTCTGCCTGAGCCTTACTGATCTCAATGAAGTAACCATGGACGCGATTGTAGCCGACTTTAAGAGAGGATAAGCCTGTACTTTCTCGCTCTCTCATCTCAAGCTGTGCCAAATAGTCGGTTGCTCCTTTACTAAGCTCGCGCCATTCGTCGAGCTCAATATTGTAACCTGGCGCGATGACACCGCCATCGCGAATGAGCGTTGGGGGATTATCGACTACTGCGCTCGCTAATAATTGATGTAACAGTGGGAACTCACTGATTTCCTGAGCAAGCTGCATCAAGCGATCGCATTCATTATTTTCTTGTAGTAGCTTTTGACAGGCTGGCAAGTGCGCTAGCGTATTGCGCAATTTTGCAAAATCTCGTGGTCGGGCGGATCTAAGCGCAATACGTCCAAGTACACGTTCGATGTCACCAACCGATTTTAGTAAATCTTGCAGTGGCTCGATATTTTGTTGTTCTATAAAAGAAGCAATTGTCTTATGGCGCTGGCCAATTAAATGATGGTCGCGTGATGGCTGATGGATCCAGCGTTGTAACAGACGAGATCCCATCGCGGTTGACGTGTTATCGAGCACCGACATCAAGGTATTGTCCCAGCCGCCGCCAATATTTTGGGTTAGTTCTAAATTACGGCGGGTAGCGGCGTCTAATATAATACAATTGTGCTGATTAGTTAGCTTGATTTGCCTAATTTGTGGCAATGCTACGCGCTGCGTATCGTTGACATACTGCATTAAACAGCCGGCCGCAACCAAGGCCACTTTAGCTTCATCAACGCCAAAACCTTGCAGTGAATCTGTTTTGAATTGACGATTGAGTAATTCAAGCGCCGTTACTAATTCAAAATCCCACGGAGGGCAGGCTCGTAAGCCGCTGCGCTTGGCGATTAAGTCGAGGTTATTCCATTGTTCTTGGTATAATATTTCCGCTGGGTTGGTCCGGTGTAGCTCGGACTCGAATTCTTCAATGCTATTGAGCTCACTGATATTAAACTCGCCACTGGCGACATCTAGCGTGGCAAAGCCAAACACCGATTTATGTTGGTAGACACTGGCGACAATATTGTCTCTGCGATCGTTAAGTAGCGCTTCATCGGTAATGGTGCCAGGCGTTACGATGCGTACTACTTCACGCGCGACGGGGCCTTTACTGGTCGCGGGATCGCCAACCTGTTCACAGATAGCAACAGACTCCCCCATATTAACTAATTTAGCTAAGTAATTATCGGCGGCATGATAGGGGATCCCAGCCATCGGAATCGCATTACCGCCACTTTTACCGCGCGCCGTAAGAGAGATATCGAGTAATTGAGAAGCGCGTTTGGCGTCACTATAAAATAACTCGTAAAAATCTCCCATCCTATAAAACAACAATATCTGGGGATGTTCACTCTTGATTCTTAGGTACTGCTGCATCATTGGAGTATGAGAGGCGGCATTCTCGACAGTTAGCGTAGGCGTTTCCATAATAAGGCTAGTTTTTCCAGTAAAATATACTGGTCAAGGATACGTGATTGCGTGGCAAACGTGAAGCGACAAAGGGTAATAATCGTGCTCGGTAAGGCTTTTGGGCACTGGCGTAAAAAAAAACAAAAATACACTTGATGCTGTATGACTATACAGTATACTTACTGCATAAATTAATACATCGGTTTGCAATGGAGCACTCATGGACACGAATAAATCAAAAGCGTTAGAAGCGGCGTTAGGCCAAATAGAAAAGCAATTTGGCAAAGGGTCAATCATGCGCCTTGGTGAAGCTAAAGCGTTGGACATTGAGTCTGTGTCGACCGGTTCATTGGGTCTAGATATTGCGTTAGGCATAGGCGGCCTACCGATGGGGCGTGTTGTTGAAATTTATGGTCCTGAATCTTCAGGTAAAACGACTCTAACCTTACAGGTTATTGCCGAAGCACAGAAAGAAGGTAAAGTATGTGCCTTTGTCGATGCTGAGCACGCACTAGACCCTATTTACGCGGGTAAGTTGGGTGTTGATATCAATCAGCTATTAGTGTCACAACCTGATACCGGTGAACAGGCACTAGAAATCGTTGATATGCTAACGCGCTCTGGCGCTGTCGATGTCATCATTGTCGATTCGGTGGCTGCGTTGACACCAAAGGCTGAAATTGAAGGTGACATGGGGGATTCGCACATGGGTCTTCAGGCGCGCCTAATGTCACAAGCGCTGCGTAAGCTAACAGCTAATATTAAGCGTTCAAACACGTTAGTTATCTTCATCAACCAAATTCGTATGAAAATTGGTGTAATGTTCGGCAATCCTGAAACCACGACCGGTGGTAATGCACTTAAATTTTACGCCTCTGTTCGCTTAGATATTCGACGTATCGGTGCCGTGAAAAATGGCGATGAGATTGTTGGTAATGAAACGCGAGTTAAAGTGGTTAAGAACAAGGTTTCACCACCATTTAAACAAGCTGAGTTCCAAATTTTATACGGCGAAGGGACGTCTAAATATGGCGAGCTAATCGACTGGGGTGTTAAAGAGAAGCTAGTTGAGAAAGCAGGTGCATGGTACAGCTATAAGGGCAGTAAAATTGGTCAAGGTAAAGCTAATAGCATCAAGTTCTTAAAAGAGAACCCAGAAATCTCGAATGAGATAGAAAGGCTATTACGCGATGCGTTGTTAATCAAGCCAACTGATGAGCCTGATGTCGAAGAGCCATTGGCTGAAGAATAAGTCTGTTTCGCTAAATACGAGCGCAATATAAGGACATCGGGAAAGCAGCCATTGGGCTGCTTTTTTTTAACTAGCATGCTCCTTACTGAACAGACACAAAATTTAGCTGGATAATGAGATTGACAGCAACGCAGTTGCCTACAGGACGTTTTTAACGTCTACTAAAACCTATCGATATTATTCAGAATAAAGGCTTTAACACAGAACAAATTAATTACGCTTATCAACAGTGGTGTGAGCGCCTTGATTAAGCATATTTGGCTGCTATTTCGACAAAATTAACAGATTTTTGGTCAATGACTAGCTCAAGACCCCTCAGAGCAAGTATACTAGCGAAAAATTTCATCAAAATTCTAGATCTAGGAAAAACCAATGCATATGACGACGGCAGAGATTCGAAGCGCATTTTTAGCTTATTACCAGAGCCAACAACATAAAATAGTTGATAGCAGCTCGTTAATTCCAGGTAATGATGCGACGTTATTATTCACTAACGCTGGTATGGTGCCATTTAAAGACGTATTCCTTGGCACTGATAAGCGGGTATATAATCGTGCGACCTCTTCACAGCGTTGTGTACGTGCCGGTGGTAAGCATAATGACTTAGAAAACGTTGGTTACACTGCGCGTCATCATACCTTCTTTGAGATGTTGGGTAATTTTAGTTTCGGCGACTACTTCAAGCGTGAAGCGATTCAATTCGCGTGGAAGTTCTTGACCGTTGAGCTTAAATTACCGAAAGAAAAACTCTGGGTTACCGTCTTTGAAGAAGATCGCGAGGCTGAAGCTATTTGGCTTAACGAAATCGGTATTGATCCTGCGTGCTTATCACGCATTGGTGCCAAAGATAACTTCTGGTCAATGGGCGACACAGGACCTTGTGGGCCTTGTACCGAAATTTTCTTTGATCATGGCGAAGATGTTCCAGGAGGACCGCCGGGTACGCCTGAGGAAGATGGCGATCGTTATATTGAAATATGGAATCTTGTTTTCATGCAGTATAACCGTCAGAGCGACGGCACGATGGAAAACTTACCTAAACCGTCAGTTGATACAGGTATGGGTCTTGAGCGTATCGCTGCTATCATGCAAGGTGTCCATTCTAATTACGAGATTGATATATTCCAAGGTCTGATCAAATCAGCAGCCTCTATCATAGGCACTACTGATTTAACCAGCAAATCGTTAAGAGTAATTGCCGATCATATTCGTTCTTGTGCGTTCTTGATATCGGATGGTGTGATGCCATCAAACGAAGGTCGAGGTTATGTGTTACGCCGTATCATTCGCCGTGCCGTTCGTCATGGTAATAGCCTTGGTGCACAAGGAGTATTCTTCTATAAGCTATTAGACGAACTCATTGTACAAATGGGACAAGCATATCCTGAGTTGCAGAAGAATGAAGCTATTATTGTTAAGATGCTTAAAGCCGAGGAAGAACAATTTGCACGCACTCTAGATCGCGGACTCTTGATCCTGGACGAAGCGTTAACTAAGCTTTCGGGTAAAGTGATTGGCGGCGAGTTAGTATTCAAACTATATGATACTTATGGTTTTCCAGCCGATCTTACTGCTGATATTGCACGCGAACGCGGTCTTGAGATAGACCATGATGGTTTCACCGCCTCAATGGCAGAGCAGCGTAAACGTGCTCAACAATCGAGCAGCTTCGGTATTGATTATAATGAGGCTATTACGCTTGATGGCAATACTAACTTCGTCGGCTACACCGAGAAAACGTCAACGTCAATCGTTTCTACGTTGCTAGTAGAAGGTAAGGAAGTTGATTCAATCAGTACCGATCAGAAGGCTATCTTAGTGATGCCAACGTCTGCCTTTTATGCTGAATCGGGTGGTCAGGTTGGCGATACTGGTACGATTACCACCACTGGTGGTGTGTTTAACGTGACTAATACGACTAAATTTGGCGCGGTGTTCGCCCATCATGGTATTGTTGTTTCGGGTGAAGTTAAGTTAAATGATCAGGCGATAGCTGAAATAGAACATCAACGCCGTGGTGATATCGCGCTAAACCATTCGGTAACTCATATCCTTCATGCCATTTTGCGTCATGAATTGGGCGATCATGTTATTCAGAAGGGCTCACTGGTTGAACCGGATAAGCTGCGTTTTGATTTTTCTCATTTTGAAGCGCTCAGCGCAGATCAGATTAGTGAAGTCGAGCGTATGGTCAATGCGAACATTCGCTTAAACGCTCCTGTAGAAACTAAGATCATGGATCTTGAGCAGGCCAAAGGTGCTGGCGCAATGGCATTATTTGGTGAAAAGTATGACAGCGATGTTCGCGTCGTCAGTATGGGTAATATATCTGTAGAACTCTGTGGCGGTACGCATGTCAGTAGTACAGGTGACATCGGTCTATTTAAGATCACTTCTGAAGGTGGCATCGCCGCTGGTGTACGTCGTATTGAAGCGGTCACTGGATCCGCGGCGATTGAATTTGTTCAACAGCTTGAGAATAAAGTCACGATAGTCGCCAATGTATTAAAGGCCGATTCGTCGAACTTTGTTGAAAAGGCGCATCAGATTGTTGATAAGAACCGCCAGTTAGAAAAGCAGGTAAATGAGTTGAAAGCGCAAATCGCCAGTCATAAAGGTGCAAACTTACTCGACGATGCGATAGAAATAGCGGGCACTAGGGTACTCATCGCACAGCTAGAAGGAATTGACGCCAAGAGTCTACGTGGCTCCGTTGATGAGTTAAAGAACAAGCTTGGCAGTGGTATAGTGATGGTTGCGGTCGCTGATGGCGATAAAGTCAGTTTAGTTGCGGGTGTTACTAAAGATTTGACCGCTAAAGTCAAAGCTGGTGAGTTAGTTAACATGGTTGCTATGCAAGTCGGCGGTAAGGGCGGTGGTCGCCCTGATATGGCAATGGCCGGAGGAAATGACGTTAGCGCATTACCACTAGCCTTAGCTAGCGTCGAAGCTTGGTTAACTGAACGACTTTAGTTGCCGTCTTGGTTAAGCTATTAACGCCAGCATAATGCTGGCGTTTTACGTTATAGATCCTTTTAGATCACCTTTTTGAAAAAAAAGGTAAAAAATCCGACAGATAATCAAATCTAGTTATATAATTTAGATATGCGACTGAGGTATAATTCGCTGTTTTTTAAACTGGGGTCAATCGGAATTATTAGTTACGGAGTAAACTATGTTAATTTTAACTCGCCGTGTAGGCGAAACATTAATGGTTGGTGACGAAGTTACAGTTACTGTACTAGGTGTTAAAGGTAATCAAGTACGCATTGGTGTTAACGCGCCAAAAGAAGTTGCTGTGCATCGTGAAGAGATCTATCAGCGCATTCAACAAGAAAAAGCAGCAACAGATAACGAAGAATAGATTGTAGAACGTGAAAGAGGGCATCCATTGGGGTGCCTTTTTTTTTACCCTGAAAAACATACACAGCCCTATAATAACAACTGCAGTAAATAACCCATTACTATTGGTTAAAATCAATGACAACGGTGTTGCCCTCAATGCTCATGCTAGCGCGTTGTTCTTTCTCCCTTAGCAAGACAAGATCACGTGATTATACCATTTTCAATAATTAATCATGCCTATGCACATGATTCAGGTTGTAGTCAAAGTGAGAATAATAATGAGGTAAGTAGGTAAAAGTAAGCCAACTGTTACTAGCATGGAGGCTTGAACTGAATCCACTCCAGTAACAATTTGCTTACTTTAATCTGCTCACCTATTTATTTAATAGTAACCTGAGTAAAGAGCACAGGCATGAATGGAAATGGTATTAATACCAATCTAGCAAAGTACCTGATCATTTTTAACGGCCTAAATTGACGATGGCTACGTTATTTCTTTTCTATGGAGAATAACTACATACGTAAAAATGCCTTGCCCTAGTCAATTTTTACTCGTAAAAAAGTAGACCACTTACTTACCTAGATTGGTATAACGTCAATAGGCATCGATCTAATCCAAAAAAACGTTTCGTTTCGCTATGATAAACAAGTATACGTCGGTCATTTTAGCTTTGAACCAAAAAAGTACTGCAATAAGAATACCTCAATAACAATCTATCGACTAGATTATGGCGCCAAATTTCATTGCTCCATTAATTTATCGTCCTTAGTTTAGCTACTCGTTGTAGGTTTTTACATCAAATAGACCTTGAGTCGCTAGTTTATTAATCAGGTTGTATAAAAAGGCTACATTCAAAAAGAAATCGTCAAAAAACTGTTTGACTTATTTTCGCTAGCCAGTATTATACGCCGCATACCGGAGAGGTGTCCGAGAGGCCGAAGGAGCTCCCCTGCTAAGGGAGTATGGGCTTTAACTCCCATCGAGGGTTCGAAT
>Ga0209395_1001603_pt1 | contig 31403 bp, 28 predicted proteins | sample GOMGulsemesocosm_3_FD_184635 | JGI IMG/M metagenome (GOLD analysis project Ga0209395, IMG submission 184635) | Methane-oxidizing microbial communities from mesocosms in the Gulf of Mexico - GOM9D Gulf of Mexico (SPAdes) (version 2) | ecosystem: Environmental > Aquatic > Marine > Cold seeps... | reverse complement strand
CAGCATTTGCGCTTATTAGGTGTTAAATTTCAGACAATCAGAGTTTGTTAAAAATCTAAATGTAAACCGACAGTTGTCCTCTAACATTTAAAACTTAGACAAAGCACCCTTCTAACGCCTTATAGACCGGTGTCCATTTTTTACGTAAATTACATTAAAAAGTGAGACATTTAAAAAGCAATTGTCAGACGAACACTTCTTTGTCAGCAGATGCCTTCATCCATCAGTTTAATGTTCAATGAATTACCCGCCCTAATGATGATTTTCTAGTTCCTAAGCATTACCGTCTCAGAATATACGCCTTCTACATTACCCCTAAAGCAAAAATTTCACCTTAGTTATTTGTCTTTTTTCGCTCTAAAAAAGACAAAATAATACCTTGGCTTTCATGATCTGCAACATAATAAAGCATATATAAAACAATAACATACGTGAAATTGTCTCTTCGATATTCTTCGCCATCCCGAAATCTATTTGTTAAGGTAGTTAAACATCAACTATCAATCGAATAAAAACTGAAAACAATGAATAACAGCCCTGACTTAAAACCCACCCAAGCAGACCCTTTCAGTAAACTGATCCTTTCTTACCCTGAGATTTATGCTCAGAACTTCACTTTTTGTGTTCCAGACAACTGGTTTGGGAACCTCAATCGCCTCTCTATCCAGATCAACACACTACTGGCCAAGCATCCCGAATATTCGATCGAGGTTTCCGATGTAAAAGAAAAATATGGGCGACTGAGATTTTACTTCACCCTGGAGGGGCCTGAGTTGGACTATGAGCAGCTTGATAAGCAAATTGAAGCACTTATTGAGCAAGCTAACCTTCGCATTCAAAGCGTCAAAGGCGCTCAGGTTTGGTAATCATGGATATCAAATCCTTTGTTTGTCAGGCTGGTCGCGTTTTCAACCGTGATGGTGATCCCTGCGACTTCGGCTGCCATGAAAGTGCTGTGCCGAAGATGATCGAGCACGTAAAAGAACACTTGCCCAGTTATCGCTACTGCGTGATTGCAGACTGGGTGTGGATTGATATCAACGTCACTCCCGAGGAGCTGAAACACTTTGACGAGAGGGGGGGTAAAGCCCTCTGTAATCTATGCACACAAAGTAATCGACGACGAGGCTGGGAGACCCTTCGAATTCCTACGGACGACATTCCTGCAGAATTTTCAACAGAACTGCATTTTCCTGTCGCGAAACACTGCCTATATTCTCCATGCCTCTGGCACCCGAGTCTCGATAGATCCCATTGTTTTTGCCACCGTTTTTTCCTAGCTATTTGCCGAACCTTAGATAATGACCAGCCTAGCAAGTAACTTTAAAAGCCAGCCTTACTGGTGATCACTTTGATGAGGAGTAACAATTAATGACTTCATATATCTATCTTTGCTCAGACATGCACCATGAAGCTTGGGGTAATGATGGGCCTGTCGAGGTCCCTGATGCTACGGACATTGTAGTCATCGCCGGTGACCTCGAATACATGCCAAAGGCTTTGGAAATATGTGCTAAAACGGCTGATAAGACGAGACTGCCAGTCGTTTTTGTACCAGGCAACCATGAATACTATCACCGCGATTACCAAGCGATGAATGAGCTGGCAAATATCTATGAACACAACAACGTACATGTCCTGATCAACCAGACCGCTGTCATCAATGGTATCCGTTTTGTAGGGACACCATTATGGACCAATTTCTTGGGGCTTGGCGATGAAACCCAAGAAACCTATATGGAAGCCGCTCAGCGGTACATCAATGATTTTCGAGTGATCAAACTCGACGGAAAGCCTATTACGGCTGAAATAATGCTGGACTGGCATCAAGAAGCTCGCCATTTTCTTGAGTGCGAATTATCAAAAAGCCATGACGGAAAAACTGTCGTGGTAACCCATTTTCCGCCTAGCTATCAGCTTTGCCACGATCGATTTATCGGTGAACGGTTGTCACCCTATTTCAATGCGCGCTGCGATGATCTAATCGAAAAATACCAACCGGGTGCCTGGTTCTACGGACACACCCATGCCGCTGTTGAGAAGAAAATCCACGGCGTGCCTATGTTTTCCAATATGGGCGGCTACCCGGGCGAAAGGCCAGAAATTACTGCCTTCGATCCCAATAAGCTGATCCCCCTATAGGGAGAAGCACAACCGATGAGGCATTAACGTGCAATCAATTACATATAAGTGTGCGAAAAAGTACTTTGACGAAGTACTCAGGTTGGTACAACGAGAACCCATCGCAATACAGAAAAATGGCAAATCAGTTGCCATTGTAATGTCGTATGAAAGCTATCAAGAATTAAAAAAAATGAAACTAGATTTACTTAAATTTAAATCTAGGAATATTGAAAATCAAAAACGTGAAGAAGCGGTATCTTCAACTGTAGATGCAGACGTAGTTTTTGATTTACTTGAAACTGATCGTCAATCTCAGCAGTTCAGCAAAGATATTACAGGCTCAACAGTTCGTTACCAGGCTTCCCGTGCATACCCTGGTCTACTTGAAAGAATTGATAGAGAAGGGCGCATAACCCATGGCACCTTTAAGAATGGAATTTTTATTCCCAAAAAACAAAAATAATATGTACTAGCTCAGCCCCGTATTTCGTCACCAATAACATCACTTATTTCTTTGTAATTAAGGTACAACTTTTTGTTGCTCCTACTCATTCATAAAGTTTTCAGTTTTCTGAACTTGGGGGCCTACAAGTTTCTTGGATCTCCTCAATTGACCAGAAATGCGGTACTGAATAGCCCTCATTGTAGTGATCATAGGATTGCTGTGTCCGTTCTCTAGCTCCGAATACAAGCCTTTGGGTCTTACCCCTAGTGTAAAATTTTCACCATAGGAATTTGTCTTTTTTTGCTTTAAAAAATACAAAATATCGCCGCCCCCCCAGCCCTTATGGCTGAGCTCTAGTTCGGAGCGCACCACATTGATATTACGGATATATTCAAAAGAATAATTAGCACTGCCTTAGCTCAGATCAACAATCACATCCTGAGTTGGTTTGTCGTAATTTTTCGGGTTGATGTAGTCGAGTCGCCGAGTTTACGCACCATTTTAAGCCTGATACCGTATTGATCTTGTATACCTATATAGTGATATTGTTTGTATATATACAGCGTAATATTACAAATCAACAATTTATATTGTATGATCATACAATGTTTCTCCGATTTCGGGATGCTCCGGAATATCGCAGCAGGAGCTGTGCGATAAAATTGGATGGGACTGTTTCGTGGGATCCTAAATTAGGGTTTCTGTGAAAACTTAAAATTGGTAGTTGGATGGTTTGTGTTTGTTTGACTAACGCTGAATAAGCATGACTGTTCTTAAAAAATCTAAATAGAAAGAGGGGATGTCAGAGATGGCTCGCGATCCAAAACACGATATATTGTTCGAACCGATTAAAATTGGCCCAAAAACACTTCGTAACCGTTTTTATCAGGTGCCGCACTGTATTGGTGCGGGTACAGAAAAGCCTGGTTTTCAGGCCGCTCACCGTTCGCTTAAATGTGAAGGAGGATGGGCCGCTGTTAACACAGAATATATTTCTATCCACCCTGAGGCGGACGATACCATGCGTGTTTCGGCGCGTATCTGGGATGAAGGCGATGTGCGTAACCTGCGCGCGATGACTGAAGCGGTTCACAAGCACAACTCTTTGTGTGGTGTGGAGCTGTGGTACGGCGGTGCGCATGCGCCATGTCTGGAAAGCCGTCAAACACCTCGTGGTCCCAGCCAGTACGTGTCCGAATTTGAAACGCTGTCCTACTGTAAAGAAATGGATCAGGACGACATTAACATGGTTCAGCAGTTCTACGTGGATGCGGCAAAACGCTCACGTGATGCTGGCTTTGATATCATCTATGTCTACGGCGCGCACTCTTATATGCCGCTGCAGTTCCTGTCGCCTTATTACAATAAACGTACTGATGGCTACGGTGGTTCTTTTGAAAACCGAGCACGTTTCTGGGTTGAAACTCTGGATAAAGTTAAGCGTGCAGTCGGTGATGAGTGTGCGATTGCAACTCGTTTTGCCGTTGATACCATTTACGGTCCAGATGGTGTTGAAGTTGAAGAAGACGGTATCCGGTTCGTTGAGCATGCGGATCCGTACCTCGATTTGTGGGACGTTAACGTGGGTGATATCGCCGAATGGGGTGAAGATGCAGGTCCTTCTCGACACACCAAGCAAGGCCATCAGTTGCCATGGCAGCGGTTTGTGACAGAAGTGTCCAAAAACCCAGTAGTGGGTGTGGGTCGTTTCACTGATCCTGAGAAAATGGCTGAAGTTATTCGTTCTGGCCAGCTGGACATTATCGGTGCTGCACGTCCATCCATCGCTGATCCATACCTACCGAACAAGATTGACGAAGGTCGTCCAGAAGATATCCGTACCTGTATCGGTTGTAACGTGTGTATTTCTCGTTGGGAGATCGGTGGTCCTCCAATGATCTGTACTCAGAATGCGACTGCGGGTGAAGAATACCGCCGTGGTTGGCACCCAGAGAAGTTCCCGAAAGCGGGCTCCGATGATTCCTTCCTTGTTGTGGGTGCAGGTCCTTCCGGTTCGGAAGCTGCACGCGTACTTCTGGAGCGTGGCTACACAGTACACCTGACAGATAAAAGCGAAAAAGTTGGTGGTCATGTGAACGATGTTGCTACATTGCCAGGATTGGCTGAATGGGGTTATCACCGCGATTACCGTGAGTTCCAAATCGATAAGCTGCTGAAACTTAAGTCTAACAGACAAAGCCAGATTGCTCTGGGACAGAAAGAAATGACCGCTGATGATGTGCTTGAATACGGCGCGGATAAAGTGATTATCGCAACAGGTTCACATTGGAATACCAATGGTGTCAACGCCTTGACGCATGATCCAGTTGAAGGTATCGATGCAAGCTTGCCTTACATCGTAACGCCTGAGCAGATCTTCGAAGGCAAAAAGGAAATTGGCAAACGCGTTATGATCCTGAACTGCGATACGTACTTCATGGCACCAAGCCTGGCAGAAAAACTGGCTAAGGATGGGCACGAAGTAACTATTGCAACCGGTGTTGAGGTTGGCGGTTACATGGAGTTCACGCTTGAGTATCCAAACCTACATCGCATGATGCACGAGCAGCACATTAACATTATTGGTGATGTTTGGGCCTCTAAGGTTGAGGAAGGCAGAATCGAGTTGTACAACATCTACGGTGAAGGCTCTGTTCGTCAGTACAAGGGTCCGGGCGCGTACCCGCGTAATGAAAACAAAACTCATGCGTGGCACGAGTTTGATACGCTGGTTCTGACTACAGGTCGTTCTTCAGAGGTTGGTCTGTACAACGAGCTTAAAGCGCGTAAAGACGAGTGGGCTGCTAATGACATCAAGGATATCTATTTGATTGGTGATGCATGGGCTCCTAAGCTGATGGCTGATTCAACCTTCGACGGACATCGGCTTGCTCGTGAAGTTGAAGAAGATGCTGCTCAGTATCCAAAACCATATCGCCGTGAAGCGTCTGTATGGGGTACCCCATATGAGCCGGGCGGTGATTATGAAATCAAATATGAAGAGTAATCTTTATTGTAAGTAACTGAGTATTGCCTTTGGGGCGGCATTTTTATGCCGCCCCTTTTTTTCGAGCCTAGCGGCAGAGCTGAGCAATAATTCCAGACTGTAAATTAATAGGCGCAATAAATGACTAAAATCCTGATTATCACTCTATTGTTGATTTTACCTTTGGCGCAGGCCAATGCGAGTTGGAATGAAGAAACTCCTGTATGGGAGGTGCTGGAGTTCTTCGGCAACCCGGTGCCGCAAAAGCTTGAAAATAGCAGAGTACTGGCGAGAGATGCGTTGGCGGTAGAAAAGGGGCGTCAATTAATCGAGCTTGGTAAGCTTGATGAGCCCGAGGGCATGCCAATATCGAAACACTATCGTTGTATTGACTGCCATAATACAGAGGCAGATGCTGTTGGTTTCAGTGTTTCTCCCGATAGGCGTTTGCGAGCGCTTGATGGAAATATGAGGATGACTCAGGGGTCTAGCTTTAAAGGTATCGTAAACCGTGAAGCTTGGTATAACGGTATTTGGGGCATTAAGTACGGGAATTATGGCGAGATATTCGGTGTTGCCAGCCGGGATCTCCCAAAAGCAGTCGAGCTATGCTCTAGCATCTGTTCTCAGGGGCGTATGCCATCAGAATTGGAGCGTGAATTTATGCTGGCGTATTTCTGGTCCCTTGAATTAAAACTGTCTGATTTGAACTTTAGCCAGCAGGATTTTGAGTTGCTGGAGATGTATAAGGCCAAATATCAAAAGACGGTTGAAGATCAATCTGAATTTAAAGCGATGTTACAGGTTTCAGCTACTAATTTTTTAAAGGACAAGTACGCAAAAACTTCTCCCGCAGTTCAAGGCGATTTGGCGTTAGATGTTGAAGTCGCGGGGAACGCGGTAAATGGCAAAATAGTTTATGAGAAAGCCTGTCGGCAGTGCCATGGAGCACAGGCTAAGCATATCAATATGCCGGCTGGAAAGGGCGTTATGCCTATATTGAATGCTTACCAGAATGGAATGTTGGTTCACTACATTCGCAATGGAACACTGCGTGGCTCAGATGATGAGTTTTCGTATATGCCTCTCTTTACCCGGCAGCGGTTGAGTGATGGACAGGTTGTGGATTTGGCTGCCTATTTACGCGAGCTGACTGAAAAGTAAAAATTAACGGCGTTATCGTAAGCGGTAAAGCGTGGGGTGGTGTGTACCGTTTTATCTTGGAAAATTGGAAAGCATATGAGTACTTTATTCGAAAAGCTGGGTGGTGCTGAAACCATAGATTTCGCAGTAGATAAATTTTACGAAAAGATATTGGATGATGGTCGTATTAACCGTTTCCTTAACGGGACCGACATAAAAGAGCAGACTCATCAGCTGAAGATGTTTTTAACCTATGCATTGGGTGGGCTCATTTCGCGTCCTGGTCGAAGCATGCGAGCGGCTCACCAGAAGTTGGTCGATGAGCGGGGTTTGAGTGATGAACACTTTGATGCCGTGGTTGAGAACCTGGCGGCGACGTTGACGGAAATGGGCATTACCGATGACCTAATTGCAGAGGTTACTGTTATGGTTGAGAGCATACGCGATGATGTGCTGTGTCGTTAACGGTTATATGGGCGCTTGTTTGTAGAAACGTTATTTTGCGGAGGCGTAAATCTAAGGGGAATAAAAGCCTTTTCCAGAAAGCTCGAGTTTATAGTTTAACCTCGCATCTATGAGAAAGGTCACAAGGCTTGGGTTTTGCCTCGCTGCTTGAACAGAAGTTGCTTGCCCGACGTCTCTGTAATTGAAATGCAGCCTCGCTATTCGTTGAGCAATATTTTCTGCCTTTCATGCTTAATCGAAAAGAATTACCTGTAGTGGTGCTCTTTTGGTGCACTGTCAAATGAAGTCTGAATTATTACTTATACCAATTATCAAGCCTCCCTATTGCAGTTAAGCTTTTTCGATGTTTACTAGAAATGACTTATTGGATCAATTGAGTTACTGCCCGGTTACTCGATTTCGAGTAACCGGGCAGTAATGGGTTACTTGTCGAAGTGAATTACTGTGCGGATGCTCTTGCCTTCATGCATTAAATCGAAAGCTTTGTTGATGTCTTCAAGTCCCATGGTATGGGTGATGAAGTCATCCAGTTTGAATTCTCCGCTTAGGTAGCGCTCAACGTATTCTGGTAGTTCTGAGCGGCCTTTTACGCCGCCAAACGCAGAACCGCGCCATACCCGTCCGGTGACCAGCTGGAAGGGCCGCGTACTGATTTCCTGGCCTGCGCCAGCAACCCCGATTACCACGGATTCTCCCCAGCCCTTATGGCAGCACTCCAGTGCGGAGCGCATCACATTGACGTTACCGATACATTCGAAGGAATAATCAACACCACCATCGGTCAGCTCAACAATTACATCCTGAATCGGTTTGTGATAATTTTGAGGGTTAATGCAGATGGTTGCTCCGAGCTCTCGTGCCATCTCAAACTTGCTTTCGTTAATGTCAATAGCAATGATGCGGCTGGCTTTTGCCATAGTGGCGCCAATGATTGCTGACAGGCCGATGCCGCCCAAACCAAAGATGGCAACCGTAGCGCCTTTTTCTACCTTGGCGGTATTCATTACCGCACCCATACCGGTTGTGACGCCGCAACCTAGCAAGCAGACTTCTTCAAGAGGTGCTTCGGGATTTACTTTGGCAAGCGAAATTTCGGGTAACACTGTATATTCTGAGAACGTCGAGCAACCCATGTAGTGGTAAATTGGTTGTCCGTCTTTATGGAAGCGGGTGGTGCCATCCGGCATTAAGCCTTTGCCCTGAGTTTCACGAATTTTCTGGCACAGGTTGGTTTTTCCGGATTTGCAAAACTTGCACTCGCCACACTCCGGTGTGTACAAAGGGATCACATGGTCACCTACTTTTACGCTGGTGACACCTTCGCCAATGGATTCAACAATACCGCCGCCTTCGTGCCCCAAAACACTGGGGAAAATGCCTTCCGGATCATCACCTGAAAGAGTGAAAGCATCGGTATGGCAGACGCCAGTTGCTACGATGCGCACTCGCACCTCGCCCTGTTGTGGTGGCATCACGTCAATTTCTTCGATCGACAGTGGTTGGTTAGGCCCCCAGGCGATGGCAGCCTTGGATTTGATCATCTGTGTCATTAAGATTCTTCCTCTATTTTAGTGTAAATTCTTGCGGCATTAGCACCGCTATTTATCGTATTGGGCATATTGCATTTACATCTTTGGAGATGACAATTCGCTTTAATGCCAAATAATTTTTCCGTATGGAAATAATGGTGGGGTAGCTGTTGTGCTTTATCATCAGGCTCAAATAGCCGTAGTTAAGATCCTGGCAAGCATGTATCTAAAGCCTTAAGCTGCAGTTTAATAGCGTGAGTTGCAATGGCTTCCATCAGAGCAGATGGAATATCGTCATATGGTTCAAGGCCTAGTCCTTTCAGGGTGCTGTGAACTTCACTTATAGACTCTTGTTGTATGCCGGTTTCAATAAGAGAAGAGGCAAATGCCGCGAATTTAGGCGCTGACCAGCCAAGTTGGAAAGATAACTCGGTGTGGATAAAATCCAAGCCGTGGAATGGATGGTTGGTGTTTTCTATGCGACCGTACATGTGGGTGCCGCATTCTCTACAGGCATGGCGCTGAATGGCTGTTGACTCATCAACGATAGCCAGTTTGTAACCATTTGCTGTTACGCTCAGTTTGTCGCGTGGAACAGTGGCAATTTGTGAGAACAATGCGCCTTTGGGCTTCCAGCATTTGCTGCATCCGCAAAGGTGGTTGTAGGCGGACTGGCTACTTACAGTAACCTCAACGGGATTGATGCTGCAGTTGCAGATAAGTGTGCCGCCAGAAAAGTTCCTAGCGGTTGCTGGGATGCCGTTATCAATCTGAGGATGAATTAACAATGGATTAAAAATTTCCGTTAGTTTGCGCATTAGTATGAAGTCCATGAGTTAAGCGGTAAGGCCATGCGTTGATTTAGTGGAGCGCAGTTTTTGAAAATAAGTTGATCACCACTACGCCTACTATGATAAACGCCATACCTATCAGTGCTGGCGTGTCCATAACCTGTTTATAAACAATCCATGCGATACAGGTTACCGCCACAATCCCAATACCAGACCAAATGGCATAGGCGATGCCAACATCCATTACTCTTAGCGTTACCGATAACAAATAAAATGAAGCGGCATAACAAATGACGACCGCCGTGCTTGGTATAAGCTTGGTGAATTCATCTGTTATTTTTAGTAATGAGGTAGCGACAATCTCAAACGTTATCGCGCCTGATAAAAGTAAATAAGCCATCTTCATGTTCATATCAGTACCTTGGTAAATTTATTTGCAATCTAGTGGGGGTGAAACTCTATGCTGGTTTAAGGTCGTCGTGTGTCTGTAAAGAAGCTTGAGACCAGTTCGGCCCCTACGTCGGATTACATGGCTGCTTCGACCCAGGGTTTCCAAACGTGGGTATTTTTATTAACCCACGCTTTAGCTACCGATTTTTCCTCTCCGCCATCTACATGGACGGCTTTCAGCATTGTTTCCTGTTGGGTGTTTTCAAGCAGGAAGGCTTGAAGGAGCTTATAGGCACCTGGCCACTTGTCTTTTGTGCCTGCCCAGACAAATTTATTGATCCATGTGTTTGCAAAGCCACAGTCATAAACTTCCTTGGAATTGCTGCCCCACTTTGGATTCTCCGTACAGGCAGGTTTGTGCTCTGGAAATTCTATCCAGTCGCCTGGATAGACGTTATGTGCCCAATGCGGTCCCCAGAACATCATTACAAATGGCTGTTTGGTCAGCGCGGCTAATTTAAGTTTGGCAATGAGTGCGTCCTCAGATTCCGCGTTGATGACATCGAAATCCAAGTCCAGAGCTTTAACACGCTTGTCGTTCTTAGATTCCCACTCAGCGGGGTAATCGATAAGGCGGCCTTTTGGTGTGGTGTCAGCCGTGGCAAATTTTACTGCGCACTTATTTAATGCCTTGTAGTCGGGTAGTCCGGGGCATGCCTCTGCCACATAGTCCGGGTAATACCATCCTTCGATGGGTGTGAGGCCCACCGAGCCTAAATCTTCTACGTTTCCCGAGGCAACAGCGCTTGTTGACGTGTCGCCGATACTGGATTCCCGAATCTCTAAAGTGGCTGTAACGGTGCCTTCTTGTAGGGCTATAAACTGAGGTATATAGCCTGCGGTTACATACTCGACGTTGTATCCCATGCGCTCCAGTATTTCTCCCGCAATATAGGTTGTGAGGTGCTGGCCGGTCGATTCATTGAGCGCTAGTTTTATGGGATTAGATGATTCCGGAGCGTTTGTTGTGAGTGCAGATACGAAAAGTTTCGGCATGGCTGAGAAGGATACTGCAGATGCAGGTATGGCAAAGGTTGAAACCAAGGTGCCTGCGATCAAGAAACACAGAGGTCGGCGGGGTTTGGATAAACGAATTTTTTGCCAAATGTTCATAACTCTTACCTTTCGTTTTGCAGGTCGTCTGTTGATGGAATAAATATCTTGATTTATTAGGGTTCTCAGCAGTTTCGTTTGTCGCTATCACTCTGTTTATGAATGTGATGCGTTATTATTGTTGAATGGTATTACAACAACTGAGAATATTCTATTATAGATGGGGATTTTGTAAATATTTACCAAGGTGTACCTTGAAGGTGGTAGCTTATAATATCGGAAAAATATAAATCATTGAAAAATCAACTGGTTGTAATATTTCATTGCTTATTTATTTTGGCGTTGTGCAGAATTACGCATGATTTTAATTGTTTCTTGTTTTTGAAATAGCGTGCAAATTTTATTTATATGTGTATATTATTATTATTATTGTATGGCGATACAGTTTACGAGTGGCAAGATAAGAGCTGCTTATAGTAATCATGGAGGGTGATAGATAGGCAGCTTCATAGCTGTTAACGCTGACAATAAAAATAGAGTTGTAGTTTTTAATCGCAAGAGGGGAAAGACATATGTATGTATCGAAAAAAGCAGTATTTAGTATCGCGTCTGGGGCGCTTCTGACGGCTGGAGGCGTTTCAGCCGGACAAGTATATGACGGCGAAAAAATTGATATAACAACAAGCACCACAATCATTGGCGCTGTTCAGCAAGGTAGTGATGTTAATTACGGTGCTGGTGGTGCCGGCGGTGATAGTAGCAACACCAATGTGGAGGGCTCCTTTGAGGTTGGTGGAGGTCTTACTTGGGATCTTGGTGATAGTAAAAGCGCATATGCTAATGTCTCTGTCGTTGGGGCGGTGGAAAGAAGCGATGGGGAATTAAGTGGTTACTTTGGTACCGGCGATGACTCTGATGTTGGCAAAGAGTTAGCTAACGTTGGTTTCACTAATGGCGTATTTGATATTTCCTTCGGTGCCCAGGATTTCATGGTCGGAGATGGATTCCTGCTGGGTGACGGTAATTTTGATACCGGTGCACGTGACGGTACTTACTGGGCTGCCCCACACAGTGCCTGGAACAATTCAGCCATTGTGCGTTTGAACACCGATCCTGTGCGAGCCGATATTTTCTGGATCCAGGCCGATGATGATAGTTTTGCGCAAGAATATACCGGTGCCAATATTGAGTATGCCCTGCCAAATGAGGGTGGCACATTAGCGGCAATGTACTTCAAGGTCACTGATGACGACGGCAGTGGTGATGTTGGTATTGGTGGTGCCGATACTTTATGGACCGGTAACAGCGGCGCTGAATACTTTGACCTGCGTGCAAATAACATCGTGGTGCCCGGGACTGAGAATCTGACGTTTCATGGTGAATACACCAAGCTTGGCGGTGAGCACGATGAAACTGGCCAGGAATATGATGCAAATGCTTGGTACGCAGAACTGAACTATGCCTTCAATGATGCGCCATGGACACCGGTTGTTAGCTATCGCTATTCCCACTTCTCGGGTGATGATTTAGCCACTTCTGACAATGAAGGGTTTGCTATCCCTAACTACGGCATTGGCCGTGATTGGGATACCTGGTTCCAGGGTGAAATCACCGGTGAGTATCATCTGTTTAACAACAACCAGAATACTCACATGATTAAGCTTAAGGCTTACCCTCATGAGCAATGGGCTATTGGTGCCTATTACATGAACTTCAAACTTGATGAGAATCATTGGGGTGGTTTAGCTACCACATCTGACGATTGGGCTGATGAGATTGACCTGACCGTTGAATACTATCCAACCGATAACTTCTATGTCTTTGCTTCATTAGCATATGCAACACCAGGCGATGCAGCTAAAGAGATGTTGGGTGATGATGATGCCATGGTGGCTGAAGTTTGGTTTACCTACACCTTCTAATTTGTTCCTTTAACTGAGTTATTTCTGCTCATAGGCATCTATCGTCAATCATAGAAAATGACTAAAAGGTAGGTGCTTATGAATGGAAGGGTTTTAAAAATAATAATTGGCGATGGATAGCCTGAAGGTTGATTGCTCTTAGTCCCCTAGGCTGAGTTTGATCAAGGGTGATTGGATTTCCCCCTTTAACTGATTACGTTTGGCGCCTCCTCGTGCCAAGACGACGTGATCATTATTCCCCTGGGGCTACTTGTCCCTTGTAGCCCCGGGGTTTATTTTTTGTTAATTGAAAATGCGACGGTGTTAGCTGTCGTATAGCCGATATTGGTCTCCCCGATATTCCGGTTGGCCGTAACGGAATCATTTTGTAGAGCTACAAGTCGAGGTTTCAGCTAGGGTCTGAACTAAGTACAAATTATGATAAATTACACTGTCAGTATTGCATCGATTTTCGGTTGGCTTGGAACCATATTGTACCTATTAAGCCACAGCTATATTTCCTATAAAGCAGATTGGAATAAACGACTTTACTATGCTGGCAACCTAATTGCCGCGATGCTGCTTATAGCCACTTCAGTGGTCTTTAGCTCTTGGCAAGCTGTTGTCATTAACTGCTTCTGGGCGGTGATTAGCTTGTTGTTAGTATGTGATGTGAAACTTAGATCTTTGCCTGTTAGCCCATCGATGTTCCGGGCTGCTATGGTGCTTTTATGGGGTTGGATTGCGGTTCTTTGGTTTGAAGATGGCGATGTTAACTTGGGGCTATTAGGGTGGTCTTCGGTATTCGTCTTTTCGGCGGCATATTTACTCTTCAGCGTTGAACGCATGCGACCGGGGTATTATTTTTTATGGAGTGCTTACGCGGCATTAGCGTTATTGCCCCAGTTATGGCTAGAGCAAAATTGGCCAGTTTTTGTGCTTGAAATCATATGGGCTGGAATTTCGCTGTTTGGCGCGATCCGAAGGTTCGGTCAGTTTCGTTTAATCGGCTGATTTAATTCTACCTGGTTCTTTATTAAGCGGGGTGCAGTATCTTGTTGTACCAGAGGGCGGTGCTTTATATCGTTAGCAGCTTGTGTGGTAACGCTTAATCCATCAGTAATGCAGGGTTTTGTTATGCGTCGCGCACCATAACTGAGGCCGAGTCTCTGCGCTTGCTATTAAAAAAGGGCTGCATCTAAAGTTAAATAAGCCTCTGCACTTCCTGTTTTAGTGAAGCTTCATTTTCGGTTTTACCGCGCTGCCGATTTTCTGTGCCAGCATTACCGCGCCGGCTTTAAACCAGCCATGAATGGCCACTTGGTGCATACGGTACAGTGAGATATAGACCAGCCGCGCAATCCGTCCCTCAACAAACATAGACCCCTTGCTCAGGTTGCCCATCAAACTGCCAACCGTACTGTATTTGCTCAAATTAACCAACGAGCCGTGGTCTTTATAGATATAGTCACGCAACGGCTTGTTCTTCTCAGCCAACACAATATTGTCATACACTAGGCTTGCCATCTGATGCGCCGATTGCGCACGTGGTGGCACCCAGGAACCATCCGGCTGCTCACAGGCGCAACAATCGCCAATCACGTAGATCTGCTCGTCAACGGTACTTTGTAAGGTTGGTTTAACGATAATTTGACCGCCACGATTGGTTTCGAACAACGCCAGCTGCTGAATAAAATCCGGTGCTTTTACGCCCGCTGCCCATACCATCAGGTTTGCCGCAATAAGCGCGCTTTCATTGTCTGCGGTACTGGCAAGAAAGCCCTGTGCGTTTGCGCTGGTGACTCGCACTTTCTCGTGGACGGATACGCCCAACTTGGCCAATTCATCTTTAGCTGTAGCCGCTAGTCTTGCTGGTAGCGCAGGCAGAATACGCGGTCCCGCCTCAATCAAATCGATTTTAAGGCGCTTGGCTGACATATCCGGCATACCGTAAGTTTTTAGCAAGTCAGCCACGTGATATAGCTCTGCTGCCAATTCAACGCCGGTCGCTCCGCCACCGACAATGGCCAGCCTTAACTCACCATCAGGCGATTGCTGATTGATACGCATAAACTGATTCAGTAGTGCACGCTGGAAACGCTCGGCCTGTTGGTGTGAGTCGAGAAAATAACTGTACTCGGCAATGCCTGGCGTACCGAAATCATTACTGACGCTGCCCACAGCCAATACCAGTGTATCAAATGCCAGCTCGCGCTCTGGCAGCACCTCTTTACCTTCTTCATCAAGCAGCGCCTGTAACTTGATGCGCTTGGATTGCTGATCCAATCCCATCATGGTGCCGAGCTGAAATTGATAATAGTGCGCACTGGAGTGCGCGCGATACACCACGCCGTCAGTATTAATATCAAGTGACCCGGTTGCCACTTCATGCAATAGCGGTTTCCAGATATGCGTTCTGTTGCGGTCAACAAGGATAATGTTGGCCAGCTTCTTTTTACCGAGTTTGTGACCAAGCCGGGAAGCTAGCTCAAGTCCGCCAGCGCCGCCGCCTACGATAAGGATGGTTTGCATGGGAAACCCTCAACATAAAGTCAGGTTGATACTCGTAACCAAGTCTTAATCTGACTCATCGTGTAAAAAATTTTCAGTCGCGTTGTGCAGGTGAATGTACTTACGCCTTTAAGTGAATATAAAAACCCCGCTGGAGCGGGGTTTTTATATCGTCAATACCTTGCGATTCAAGCATTGTGAAAATGCCCAAAGACACCTTAGTTTTTATGAGTCATTAGCAGTATGAGTTGCAATGGCATCCATCAGGGTAGGAGACAGGCAGTCATAGGGTTCAAGGCCAAGTCCTTTCAGGGTGGTGCGAACTTCGCCCATTGACTCTGGCTTAGTGCCAGTTTCGATAATAGAAGAAACAAATGCTGCAAATTCTGGCGCTGCCCAGCCTTTTTGTGTCGACAGTTCGGTGTGGATGAAGTCCAGACCGTGGAAAGGGTGGTCAGTGTTTTCGATGCGACCAAACATGTGTGTACCACATTCTTTGCAGGCATACCTCTGAATTGCAGCAGACTCATCAACGATTGCCAGTTTGTCAGCTCTCGCTGTTACGCCCAGGCTGTCACGTGGAACAACAGCAACTTGTGAGAACAATGCGCCTTCAGGCTTCCAGCACTTGCTACAGCCACAAACATGGTTGTGAGCGGATTGACTGCTTACAGTAACCTCAACAGGGTTGCTGTTACAGTTACAGGTGAGCGTGCCGCCTGAGAAACCCTCGGCAGCTTGCGGGATGCCGTCATCAACTTGTGGGTGAATTGAAAAGGGGCCGTTTAAGCTGCTTGAATTCCAGATCTCGGAAGAAAGTTTCCATGCGCCAGCGTCGTTTTGTTCCCAGATTCCAATGAAACTACCTCGTTCTGTCGACTCAGCGCCTCCGGCTGTGGGGGCTGATGTCCAGGCGTATTTGCCGCGCTCAACACCGCTTTTCCCAGATACAGAGACATCTCTGTCATGCAAATTAACTTCAACCGCTTTAGCTTCGGCTAAGGCGGCCTCAAACCATTCCTGAATGGCTGCTTTGCCAATGACCTGTGCTTCACCGGGCGGCATGAAAATAGCGTCGTCCGTAATCTCTGCGATGATGGCGCCAATATCGTCTGCCTGCATGGCGGCTAAGAAGCGATCGCGTGCTGCATTGATTGTTTGATTGTCAGCATTTTCAGAGCTGTTCCAGATCTCAGATGATAATTTCCATTGGCCCTCGGCCGAGCGCTGCCATATGCCAATAAAGTTGCCTCTTTCTTCAGTTTCAGCGCCGCCTGCAGTAGGAGCTGATTTCCAAATAAATTTACCTCGTTCAATGCCGCATTTTCCGCTGACGACAACATCTCGGTCATGCAGTTTTACCTTGACAGTTTTAGCCTCGGCTAAAGCATCTGAAAACCATTTTTGGATGGTTGTTTTGCCGCTGACCTGGCCTTCACCAGGAGGCATAAAAACGGCATCCTCGGTGAGTTCCTCAACGATTGCGTCGACATCATCTGCGAGCATGCCGGCTAAGAACCGGTCACGTGCTTCGTTGATTGCTTTTTTGCTCATGTTTATCTCCTATTCAACGCAAGCAGCGTTGAGGCTTCTATAAGATATTTTAGTGCCTGTTAGTTTTAGCTTGTATGTGCAGCAATAGCATCCATTAGCGCGGGTGACAGGCAATCATAGGGTTCAAGTCCTAATCCTTTCAGGGTGTTGCGTACTTCACCCATTAGCTCCGGCTTTGTTCCGGTTTCTATGATGGAGGATACAAAGGCGGCGAATTCAGGCGCTGACCAGCCTTGCTGAGCAGACAGCTCTGTGTGAATGAAGTCCAGGCCGTGGAAAGGGTGGTTGGTGTTTTCGATACGGCCGTACATGTGTGTGCCGCATTTTTTGCAGGCATAGCGCTGGATGGAGGCTGACTCATCAACGATAGCCAGCTTGTTGCCGTTCGCTGTTACGCTCAGTTTGTCGCGTGGAACAACAGCAACTTGTGAGAACAATGCGCCTTCAGGCTTCCAGCACTTGCTGCAGCCACAAACGTGGTTGTGGGCAGACTGGTTGTTAACGGTCACCTCAACAGGGGTGCTGCTGCAGTTGCAGGTAAGAGTGCCACCTGAAAAGCCTTCAGCCGTTGCAGGAATGCCGTTATCAACTTGAGGGTGAATTGAAATAGTCATGATTTTTCTCCATTGTTTTGCTGTAATTGCTAATCAGCAGAACAATTATCTGCTGATGGATAAATCGGTCGCGCTAGAAAACCAATATAAGTACTGGCTTGAGTATCGGTAGCTGGCCAGTAATTTATAATTGTATGAGTATACAGTTATAAATACATGTGTGTTGTTTTAATGGTGCTATAGAAAGTATTTAGTGTTGCTAAGCTGCAACAGTGACTGTATAGCTATACAGCTACAGGGGTTTGTGCTTTTTTTGAGCCAATAATGAGGAGGATCGCTTGAGCGGAAGCGCTCGATTTTTTGCGCGTAGGTATCGTCGCGCATATCTGCGCGTAAAGAATATTGCTTGGTTGTCAGTAAGTGACGATGAGAGTTTTGGTGTTTTACACCGCGTGTTAGTCGCTCTTGTTGCGTATAAAGTCAGCAAGATTGGCGAAGGCTGGCATCAATAATTGTTTTGTTTCTTTTGTGGTCTCAATGGTATCAAGTGCTTTTTCCATACACTTCATCCATTGATCGCGTTCTTTGCTTCCGATGCTGTAAGGCGCATGGGGTTCGGTAAGGCAAATGGTGTTATAACGCTCGGAGTAGAGGTTGGGGCCACCCATCCAACCGGATAAATACTCATATAGCTTTTGCTTGATATCCACTAGGTTTTTGTTGTGCATAGCTCGAATGTGGCTGGCTTCGGGTAGTGAGTCGATGGCGTCGTAAAATGCGTTACATAAATCGCGAATGGCCTGATCACCGCCTAATAGTGCATAGGGTGTTTGACTGGATTGATCTAGTGAGCTCATGGGGCTTCTCTTAAGGTTTGGTTGTTGTGTAACGGTTCAAGGTGGGCGGTGTCTGAGATTATAGAGGAAATCTTGTGTTTATTGAATGCTTGTACAATAAAAATTTAGCGCTATAGGTTGGGTGATTAATGCGAAATTATTGGCATCTAATCAAGTTTTATTGAAGTGAATTCTGGTGAGCCTAGGGGAGTCGCTATATGAGGCGAGTCATTAATCTACCGGTGTTGGGTGTCTGGGGCTGAAAGTGTCTGGATTTTTTCTGATTCAGGTCATATTGGTTGGGGGTAGCCGGATTTGTGCTAATTTAATTCTTTCAATTAGATTGGCTGTTCAATATTATCTGTCTGTACAATTAATAATTTTCTGGTGAGATATTAGGATGCCCAAATTAGGTGTTGGACCTATTAGAAGGAAGGAGCTGATCGCGGCGACTATCGCTATAATACATGAGTCGTCGCTCAATGAGCCTACGCTTGCAGCGATTAGTGCGCGAGCGGGATTATCGACAAGTATTGTAAATCATTATTTTAAAACTAAGCAGAAATTACTGGAAGAGACTTTTCGTGAGTTGGCTGGTGTCTTTATTGGTGAGTTTGCGCTCAGTATTGCAAGTGCAAAGACGCCGATAGATAAAATAAATGTAATTATTGATGCCAACTTTGCCCCCTCTCAGTGTACGCCAGAAGTTGTGTCTGCGTGGTTATGGTTTTGGGCGCGCGTACCCATCAATGATGCATTTGCTGAAATTGAGCATACTGTTGATAATCATGTTGTCAATGAGATTAAAAGGGCGCTGCAGCCTTTGATGTCTGAGGGAGATGTGGAGGATTTCGCTGAAGGAATCATGGCCATTATGTACGGTTTTTGGCTGCGCTTTGCCTTTGATCCGAAAAAATTACCTGTAGAAACCGCATGTCGTATAACCAAGGATTTAGTTGCTAGTCGGATTAGTGAATATCAATCTGACATCGCTTGATGTTGGGTGATGCCATCCTTTCAGTATTTTAATTATTTTAGTGGGTTGCGGTTTTTGAGGGCGAGTTGATTGCCTGCGCACCCGCTATGATAGTTCCTCTCCTTGTTAGTACAGTGGTGCTCGCGCCAATCCCTTGTTTATAGAAGATCTAGGTTGCCGGTATTGAGGCGCAAGTCATCTCGCCCTTGATCAGCAGGCTTATTCGATGCGAGTATTCATTGTTCGCAGCATCGCCTGTGGCAATTAAAGTGAAAAGGCTTAAAAAATGGTGGTGGCCAGACTCGGTGTGGGGGCTGGTAAATTTATCGGTTGTTTTGAGGAGGGTGTTATAACTTCAAATTCAGCCGCGCAGGATGGTGGTGGGTAAGCGATTTTGATGTTTTTCGCATAGATTTCTTGCTGTTTGCGGCTTTTCTGCAGATATAAAAAAGCCGGGGTTAAGAGCGTGTGCCTCCCCCGGCTAAAAACTATGTATGCATGGGTGTTTGTTGCTTAGCAAGGTAAGTTAACTACGCAACAGCACGCAAGCCTACACTACGTGACAGTGCACACGCCTGTCTTGTCTAGTTAATCCAGACTTGCCAAGTGTCCTTGTTATTATCGACCCAAGCCTTGGCGACAGCTAGTTCTTCTTCGCCATCAACGTCAACAGCTTTCATTAACGCTTCCTGTTGGTCGTTTTCAAGCTGGTAAGACTTCAGGATTTCGTAAGCGCCAGGCCATTTGTCTTTGGTGCCAGACCAAGTGAATTTGTTGATCCATGAGTTGGCAAAACCACAGTCATAGACTTCGTTAGGGTTTTCGCCCCATTTTGGATCATCCATACAGCCCGGCTCGTTTGCTGGAAATTCAACCCAGCCACCTGGGTACGCGCTGTGGACCCAATGTGGGCGCCAGAACATCATCACATAAGGTTGTTTGGTTAATGAGGCGGCTTTGAGCTCTGCTATCAGGGCGCCTTCTGAGCCAGCATTGAGAATTTGGAAATCAAGCCCCATTGCTTTAATGCGTTTGTCGTTGCCGGACTCCCAGTCTGCTGGATAATCTATCATACGGCCTTTTGGGATAGTTTCGGCGGTGGCAAACTTCGCTGCACACTCGTTCAGTGCCTTGTAATCCGGCAGGCCGGGGCATAAATCAGCAACATAGTCTGGGTAATACCAGCCTTCGATAGGCTGAAGGCCGACTGAACCCAGGTCTTCCACTTTGCCGGTTGCAACTGCTTTTGCGGGTGCGTCACCGATGCTGGATTCCCAGATCTCCAGGGTTGCTGTTACCGAACCGTTTTGCAGCGCAATAAATTGAGGGATATAGCCAGCGGTTACATACTCAACGTTATAGCCTGCACGCTGAAGCACTTCACCTGCGATGTAGGTTGTTAAGTGTTGTCCTGTCCATTCGTTAAGCGCTAGCTTAATGGGGTCGGATGATTCTGGTGCTGCGGATGCGGACATGCTCATGCCAGCGGCTAAAGTGCTAGCAACGCAAAATTTTAGAGCGTGACGAGCTTTGGGTAAGTAATCTTTTAAAATAGTCATGGTCTATTGTTTCCTCTTTCTCTTGTTGAAGAGAGTGGGCTACTGGTAAGCGGTTAAGCTCTCCGTAGTAGTTGACCGCCTCTTTTCCCCTAACATGATAATGTGTCTTTTTTAACTTCTGCGCAAGACTGTGAGTTGGCTCTGAGTTTTTATTGTTGAACCGTACAACAGTCCGCCGACTAATAGTCTCTCGGGGTCCCTCGTCCTGTAAATACCTAATTGTAGGTACTCAGTAACATGTGCTCCAGTTGTTTGAAGTAATTTAAAATCTATATAAAACATATAGATAGAGATTTTATCTGGCTATATTGAGCTGTGTTTATGTATTGCTGACTATAAATTTCAATAGCTAGTCTTATTTTATGCGCTGTAAAAAAATTGATTTTTTAGGGATTTTCAATATTATAATTGTACAGTCATTCAATTTAGTGTTTTCGAAAGCTAGGGATATTAATTATGTCGGAGCGTTCTGTTGCGGATGTTTGGTTTGGGGTTGAGGTCTATGATCAGACTGGAATTATTCGATTGCGTGAAGATTATATTGATCCTTATCTGTCGGGTGATATGTGGTTTATTCCGGGAGCTGAGAAAAGCCTGTTGATTGATACGGGGACGGGCACCTTTCCGGTAAAGCCAGTCGTTGATGCGCTATCAAAGGGGCCTGTTCTGGCTGTAGCTTTAAATTGCTTTTACGATCATGCCGGTGGTTTACATGAGTTTGTCGATAGGGGCTGTCATCGTCGTGAGGCTGAAGTGCTGGAAAATCTTGACGCAGAAAATTCTCTTGCATCTGTTTATGTGAACGATGAAATGTATTCGGCTTTGCCTTATCCGGGGTTTAGTGCTGCGCAATATAGGGTCAAAAGTGCTGCGCCAACGGTTCTGTTTGAAGATGGCGATATGCTTGATCTTGGGGATCGATGTTTTGAAGTGTTGCATCTGCCGGGTCGATCTACAGGTGGTATGGCGTTGTGGGAACAAGAAACTGGGTTCGTTTTTACTAGTGATATGCTGTTTGATGATCCGACAGAGCAGGACTGGCCGCCAGTTGATCCAGATGCTTTTGTGGCTAGCCTGGAGAGGTTGCGTGATTTGCCTGTGACCTACGTCTACGGCGGTCATTTTGGCCGATTTGGACGGCAGCGGATGCATGAGATTATTGATTCTCTTATAGTCGCCTACGGCAGCGTCCAGTCGGCGCAATAATAGAAATTGCGCCGGCTGGGGCAGCGTGACGGTTTTATGTGTTAGGTAGTTCGCGACTTATTTGGGCGGCTGTTTTTTGCAGTCGAGGCAGTAGCATTTTAACCATTGTCTCTTGGTCGAGACGGTGAGAGGGGCCGTGGATGGCTAACGCGGCTACGATGGTGCCAGTCTTGTCCGTTATAGGAACGGCAATTGAGCTGATGCCTTCTTCCCGCTCCTGGTGGATATAGGCCCAGCCTTTTTCAGCGGTCTCGCCGAGAATAATTCTTAATTCCTGTTTGTCGGTCACTGTGTAGCGAGTGAGCGAAGAGATTCTGGTGGTACGGAGATACGTATTAACTGCTTCTGTTGGCAAGGCAGCCAACAGAACACGGCCCATTGCGGTAGCAAAGGCTGGCAAGCGCGTACCAATGGTGTGTGCTGTTGTCTGGATATGGGGTGGTTGGATGCCGGTGATGTAGACTATTTCGCCTTCCTTAAGCACGCATGCGGAGCAGGACTCGTCTAGCTCATCGCTAATATCGGTGATTGCTGGCTCGGCGAGTTCGGCAAACTTTTCGGAGGAAATGCTACCAACATAAATATTTAGCTTTCGGTGTTCATGGTAATGCTTCATGTGGTGCTCCTGTCGTGAAACTGTTGTGGCTAAACATTGGCGCTATAGGTCGATCACTAATAGTTTGCTTCTAGAGCGAGAAACGCAGAGCGTGCACTGGTTATTGGCATCTTTTTCTCTTCTGGTTAGTACTTTATCCCGGTGATCTGGTTCGCCTTCCAGAACGGGTGTTATGCAGCTGCCGCAAATGCCCTGTTCACAGGAAACATCGACGTTAACACCGTTTTCCGCAAGAACCCCTGCGATGGTTTTATCCTCCGGGATGGTAAACGTCTTGCCCGACTTGGCCAGTTTGACTTCAAAGGGTTTGTTGTCGCCCGAAAGTGTGCTGGGGTCGGCGGAAAAGTATTCCATATGGATAGCTTCGGGCGGCCAGTTACCTTCTGCGGCTTCTTCGATGGCTTGCATGAAACCCTGTGGGCCGCACAAATACAGATGTGCACCTTCCGGACGTGTGGCAAGCAGCTCTTTCAAGTTTAAGCGGGTGTCGGGGGTGCCTTCGTCGAAGTGAAAAGAGACGGTGTCGGCAAACTCTGGAGTTGATAGCGCGTCATAGAATGCCGTGCGTTCGCGGGAGCGCGTACAGTAATGCATTTCAAAGTTTGCGCCTTGCGATTGTAGTTTTTGTGCCATTGATAGCATCGGGGTGACGCCAATACCGCCACCCAGTAATAAATGTTGAGTGGCTGTTTCGTCAAGAGGCAGGTTGTTGCGGGGTTTGCCGATTTCCAGCAGATCGCCTTCTTTTAGTTGATCGTGCATGGCCTTTGAGCCACCTCTGCCATTTTCTTCTCGTTGCACGGCGACGACATAACGGTTGCGTTCGTTCGGGTCGTTGCTCAATGAATATTGGCGCATTAGCTGACCATTAATATGGACATCAATATGGGCGCCAGCAGTGAATGGGGGGAGGTCGCTGCCGTCGGGGTGGACAAATTCAAAAGAATTTATGTCTTTCGCCTCGGTAATAATTTTATTTACTTTTAATTTAAGTTTGGATGGTAGTGCTGATTTGAACATACCCATGTTGTTACTCCTTCGGTCTGTCTTTGTGCTGCATACCTGGTCGGTGGTTCGGGTAATCTAACTTGGCCCGGCATTTGTCGTTTTAAGTGCTATCGATGGCAAGCAACCATTAGCGTTAGCCATCATCTGCGCATTTATTTGGTGGTTCATATATAGAGAAGGCGGAATAGAAGTCAGCATGTAAGGCTGTGGTTCAGTTTCTTTCTTTCTCAATTTTCCTGGCGTCCTTCATTGCAATATCTACAAACAAGGTGCGTTGCTCTTGTTTTGGATGATTGCGTGTGATTCTATTATTGTATAGCCATAAAATAATAGCTTTTAATGTGAAAAGCAACTCTTGATTGAAGCTTGCGGGGATATGAGGTTGTGTTTTCAAAATAGTTTCTATTATACAAGGGGTGTTTATTATAACTATCTGATATTTAAGTCATAAATCATACTATTTTTAGCATAGATCACAAAAATACTCATAAGGTGGTACCTCTTTTTATAGCTTTACTTGATTAAAATCTAGGCGTATAAATAGCCTTACTAAATTGTACAGTCATTCAATTAAGTTATTTTATTAGCTCTATAAAAGAGCAGGAGAGGAGATATAAAGATGAGTAACAATTCTTCGCACGCCAGAACTAACTATAAGTTCACGACAGACCCTGAATTTGCGTTTACGCTGCCTTCAGAATTTTATACATCCCCGGCCATTTATAAGAAAGAGCTGGAGTGTGTATTTGCCCAGTCATGGAACTATGCGGCCCATGTGACCCAGGTTGAGAAAGCCGGTCAATGGGTGAAATTTAAAATTGCTGAAGAAGAGCTGTATGTCGTTCGCGGTCAGGACGGCGAGTTGCGTGCTTTTTATAATGTCTGTAAACACCGAGCTCACCGCCTGGTGACAGAGGACTCTGGCGAGTCCAGCATGATTACCTGTCCTTACCATGCTTGGAGCTATGATCTGGAAGGTAATTTAAATCAGGTGCGTAATGAGGCCAACCTCAAAAACTTCTGCAAAGACGACTTCAAACTGTCTGAAGCGAAGGTTGAGGAGTACATGGGCTTTGTATGGGTTAACCTGGATATGGCTGCGGAGCCTCTGCATGAGCAAGCCCCAGGCCTTGAAGAAATGATGCTGGAGTACGTGCCTGAACTGAAAAGCATGAAGTTTGCTAAGCGTATATCCTGGGATATTAACTGCAACTGGAAAACAGCCATCGAAAACTTCAGTGAATGTTATCACTGTGCGCCGGCGCACCCTGCGCTGGTCGAGCTGCTGGACATGGAACAATACAATGTCACCTGTCATGACATCTGGAACGTGCATGTTGGTCCCGTATACGCACCTGAAAATGCATCGATTAGTTATACCCCAACCGAGCGTCCGCAGGATTATATTGGCGGCATGCTGTGGCCAAACGTGACCATATGGATTATGCCTGGCAGCGCTAATATCGCTTTTCTGTACATGGTGCCTACTGGTCCTGAAACCTGTCGTGAGCACATGGACTTCTTCTTCGTGAATGAAACGCCTACTGAAGAAGAGCAGGAATATATTGACTATATGAAGAACGTGCTACAGCCAGAAGATATCAACCTTTGTGAGGAAGTACAGAAGGGTCTGAGATCTCGTTCTTATGATACTGGTCGCGTTTGTGTTGACGCCGAGCGTTCTGGTATCAGCGAACATGCTGTTCACCACTTCCAGGAGTTGGTGCGTAGGGCGCATGCTAAAATGCCTGGTGTTGAGATCTTCAAAACGGACGGGTAAGAAACGCTTGGGTAGTTGATATGCCAAGTATGATTAGCTCCAGGTTGGGTATTATGATCTGGGGCTAGTCAGCCTCTGGAGGAGAGGTCGTATCAAAAAAGAACCCTTTTGTAGGTTCGATCCTGACAACTCAAGTTGTGCGAACTTCGATAGGATTCATAAAATTATTATAAAACGAACCGGTTGAGAAATGATGAGCAGCGTAAATGAGACATCTGTAATTGAAGATTCCAGCCGGCAACGAGACGTTAAAATTTCGTGCCGCAATGTTTGGAAGGTCTATGGTCAAGACCCTTCCCAATTTTTCCAATCTTCAAGTGGCCAGGTAGAGGATCCGCAGCAACTCCATCAAAAAATACTCGATGCGGGTCATGTGCCAGCAGCCTGTGATGTAAGTTTTGATGTATATGCCGGCGAGTTGTTGATCATCATGGGCCTGTCGGGTTCCGGCAAATCGACCATGGTGCGTAGTATTTCCCGTCTGGTGGAATCCACCGCGGGGGAAGTTCTCTTTGATGGTGAGGACTTATTGGCAGCGAATGATGAAGAGTTAAGAGAGTTTCGCCGTCATAAAATGGGCATGGTATTCCAGAATTTCGGCCTGTTACCACATCAGACGGTAGTCGAAAACATCGCCTTTCCTCTCAAGGTTCAAGGTGTTCCAAAACAAGAGCGTGAGGCGCGGGCCCACGAAGTGTTGGAACTGGTTGGCTTGAAGGGACGCGAAAACAGTTTTCCTCACCAGCTTTCGGGCGGTCAGCAGCAGCGTGTCGGTATTGCCCGCAGCCTTGCCGTTGAGCCTGACGTTTGGTTCCTTGATGAGCCTTTCAGCGCGCTGGATCCACTGATTCGTCGCCAAATGCAGGATGAATTTATACGCCTGCAGCGCATGTTAAACAAAACCATTGTCTTCATTACTCATGACTTTCTCGAAGCGTTGCGATTGGCTGATCGTATTGTGATCATGAAAGATGGCTGGGTGCAGCAAATTGGTACGCCAGCTGAAGTGGTGATGAACCCTGCGACGGATTATGTGCGCGAATTTACCCAGGATGTGCCCAGGGTGCGTGTAATTACGGCTGGCGAAATTCTTGAGCCGATGGTCGATGGGGCAGATATGTCCCGTACAGTTGATCCTGCCATTACTCTCGAGGAATTAATCCCGCACTTCGCTGATCGTGATGATGGCATTCCTGTTGCCGGTGAAGATGGCAAGACCATGGGGATGGTAACGGAGCGCGGTGTAGTCAAAGCGTTGGCGCGCGCGCTTATGAAGAAAGAGGGTTAGTGCTATGGGCGTTGTTACAGAATTAGCACCTGGTGCCAAATGCACACAAGAACTTTTGCCTGGTCGCAAACTCGAGAAAGGCCTGATTGTCTGGATTGTAGTGGGCTTCGTTGTTTTTACCTGCTTTATATTCAGTGAAAAATTACCGTGGATGCTGGAATACCCGGAAAGTTGGGTGATACCTTTCGCTGATTGGTTTAATGCGGCTATGGATTGGTTTGTCCCAACCTTCCAGTGGTTCTTTCAGGCTATGGCATGGTTGATTGGCTGGCCGTTAAAAGCCATTGAGGCGACCTTGGGTTGGTTGCCGTGGCCAGCGACAATAGCCGCCTTTTCCATGGTTGCCTTTGTGGCCAATGGCTGGCGCTTAGCTCTGTTTACCGCGTTAGCCTTCTTTTACATGGTCGTGACGGGGTATTGGGACGAAAGCATGAAAACGCTTTCGCTGGTGTTCGTTTCAGTGCCGATGGCCGTTATTTCCGGGCTTTTTATCGGTATCTGGGCAAGCAGTTCCAGGCGGATCAATAGTGTGGTTCAGCCAACGCTGGATTTGATGCAAACTGTGCCGACGTTTGCCTATTTGATTCCTATTTTATTGTTGTTTGGCTTCGGTCCAGTGGTGGGCATGATCGCCAGTACTATCTATGCTATTCCGCCGATGGTACGCAGTGTTATTCTGGGACTTAACCGCGTGCCCAGCGACATTATCGAATCAGGCATGATGTCGGGTTGTACGCGGCGTCAGCTACTCTGGTGGGTTAAGGTGCCAACGGCGCTGCCCACCATTATGATGGGTGTTAACCAGGCGATCATGCTGGCATTAAGCATGGTGATCATTGCTGCCATTATTGGTGGCTCGGACGATATTGGCTGGGAAGTGCTGAGCACGATGCGCAAAGCGCAGTTCGGTGAAAGTTTGCTTTCCGGTACCGTTGTTGTTCTGATGGCCATGGTGATGGACCGGGTGAGCCGTAAGTTCGCAGATCGATCACACCTTACGCACGCTACGGAAGCCACTTTTCTGGAGCGCCATCGTCACCTGTTGATTGTCGCAATTGCCGTCGTGGCATTTGTTATCCTGTCGCAATTTATCCCTGCGCTGCGTGACTACCCTAAGAGCTTGCAGTTTTATCCTGCAGGTCCTATTAACGATGCGCTCAGTTATATCACAGTCAACTATTGGTTCGTGTTGAAGGCGGTTAAGGAGTTCTTCGTTTTTTACCTGCTGTTTCCCAGTAGTGTTGGCCTGCAAGGTGCTGTGCAGACATATACCTGGGGGTTTGCAATGACTCCGGTCTTGTCCTTTGGTTTTGCTGCTGTGACAGTCGCGCTGGCTATTTTCACGGGAATTAAATGGGGGTGGCGTGTTGCCGTAGGTGTCATTATTTTGTTTGGCAACTGGTACTTTGGTATCACAGCAACACCTTGGCCAATCATTATTCTGGTGATTAGTGTGCTGGCGTGGCAGGTGGGTGGTTGGCGTACGGCAACGTTTGCCTGTTTGGGGTTGCTTTTCATGCTGGTGTCAGGGGTTTGGGTGCAGGCAATGCTATCTGTGTACCTGTGTGCAGCGGCTGTGGTGACCTGTTTTGTTGTTGGGGGCATTATTGGCGCCTGGGCAGCGCAGAATGATCGTGTATCGGCCTTTGTGCGACCTATCAATGATACCCTGCAGACAATTCCGTTGTTCGTGTTGCTTATTCCTGTGCTGATGTTTTTTCAGATCGGGGAGTTTACCGCGTACCTGGCGATTGTCGCCTTTGCGGTTGTGCCTTCGATTCGCTATACGGAGCATGGTCTGAGAAATGTTTCGTCGGAAATCATTGAGGCGGGTACGTCTATGGGCTGTACCAAGCGGCAGATGTTCTGGCAAATTAAATTGCCACTGGCGCTGCCGGAAATCGCACTGGGTCTTAATCAGACCATCATGTTCGCGTTGGCAATGCTGGTAATTGCGGCATTGGTAGGCACCCGCGGGCTAGGTCAGGAAATTTACGCGGCGCTTGGGCGAGCTGATGCCGGAGCGGGAATGGTTGCTGGCTTGGCGATGGCGCTGATCGCGATGGTAGCGGATCGTATCTGTCAGGCCTGGAGTTCCAAGAAAAAAGCCGAGCTGGGTATGCCTAGCTAGGTTTGGTTAAGGTTTGGCGGCGCTTGTTAAGCTAAATGCTTGTACAAGCGTTGCCGGTCTCCTATCTTTTTATTGTCGAAAAATTCACTGCTGTATCCTAATTGTTTTCCAATTCCGCCTATTGAAACTCATCGGAAATCCTATTTTTTGAGGCGGCTCTGCGTTCTTTTGTTGTAGCTTTGAGACGCAAGAGTTAATGACTTGGATGTAGTGATAATGCCGGCAACCTGTTGTTAATACGTGGTTTAAATTTAGTATTTCGTGTTTTTAGTGCTGTGAATTATGTGTAAGTCTGACGATTAATCGCAATACTTTTGAAGCGATTTAGTGCGGACTGGAGCACTAATAAAAAGCTGAGATTAGTATATCTAACGAGGTATTGTTAAGTTTTGTTTGCGCCTGTTTAATTGAATGGCTGTACAGTTATGTAGGTTTGTTTTGGCGGGTTGGTAGAGCTATATCTTGATGGCTTTCCTTTTTGTCAATTGAAACGCATCGAGCAACAAGGTGCTCAAGGCGGCTTTACACCCTTTTAATGTGACAGGATGAAATGGCAATGAATGGTTTAAAACAAACAGAAAATATGGCCAAGTTGGCCTGCGGCTATGCCGGTATTGTGTGGGGGTTGTTTTGGTTGCCGCTGCGCGCAATGGATGAGGCGGGTATTACCGGTGCCTGGTCGACGGCGATGTTTTATATCGTACCGTTGGTAATTTTGCTGCCGATGGTTATTTGGCGTTGGAGGCAGCTGATTGCCGGCGGCATCAATCTTCATATTACCGGTATCATTGCCGGGTTTTCTCTGGTGCTTTATGCCAATGCGTTAATTCATACTGAGGTAGTGCATGCGATGCTGCTGTATTACCTGACGCCAGTATGGAGTACGTTGCTTGCCCGTGCATGGTTAAAAGAGCCTATTACAGGTATCCGTGTTGTAGCTATTGTGCTCGGAATCAGTGGTATTTTAATTATCTTTGGTATTGATGCAGGTATCCCTTTACCTAAAAATTTAGGTGACTGGATGGGGCTTTCTGCTGGCATGCTGTGGGCTGTGGCTGCGGTTCGTTTGAGAGATGATAAGACAAATAAGGCGCCTGAGTTCACCTTTGTCTATTTTGCTTGGGGTGCAGTCGCTGCGGTTGTGGTGGCGTTGATTCCTTACGAGGGAGCGATGCCCGTGCCCGCGCTAGATACTGTTACGAGCGTTTTGCCGTGGCTCATTCCTGTGATAATTGTCATCGTAATACCATCGGGTTTTGCCATTTTTTGGGGGGCACCACTGCTCAGTCCAGGTATTGTAGGTTTATTGTTCATGGCTGAAATCAGTGTAGGCTCAGCGACTGCTGCAATTTGGGCAGGCGAGCCGTTTGGTACGCGCGAAGTGATCGGCATTCTTCTGATTACTTCGGCGGGGCTGGTTGAGTCGATACCGCTGCCAGCCAGATTTAAAGCTGTTGCCGCTGGATAAAAAGGGCTGAATTCAAAGCTGTCCGGCCAATGTATATCCTACGGCCGAATGGCTAATCGTGCTCGCTAGATTGTTGGTTACGACGATTTCACATTACTTGAGTCAAGGAGCATGCGGTGTCTGATTCAGCTGAGACTATAGGCTGTTGCCTTTGTAAAAAAGTTAGGGTCACGGTGCCTGGCACCGATCAAAAAGTGCGAGCATGCCGTTGTGAAAAGTGTATGCGTTGGGGCGGCGGACTATTAAGTGTGAACTGTGGTTGTACTCCCAGCTTTGCAGGAAATAAACATATCGCTGTTTATGACTCTTCTGATAGTGCTGAGCGCGGTTTTTGTAAAAGTTGTGGCAGCCACCTGTTTTACCGTGTCAAAAAAAGTGGTGTGTATTATGTGCCGGCTGGGATCTTTAATGATGCTTAGGGCTTTTAAACCGATATTCAGGTTTTCACCGATACAAAAGCCTGGATATTACTGCTTTGCGAGCGTCACCCTAAAATGATGACCACAGAATTTTTTGAGGGATTTTTAAAGAAGTGGCAGATCGCTAACTCAAAACACCGGTGGTATTTTGAGCAAAAAAGCGATTGAAAAATCCCGTGACCGTGTCCGCAGGTGCGGTATACAGCAGGAAAAGCTTTAGCCGTCAGGTGCCTAGGGACGGCATAGTGTTTGGAGGAAAGTTAGGAATACCTGGCCTGATCCTTTTGTGATTTGGCTAGTGATTTTCTAGTGTTTTTTTATTGGAGAAAGTACGTATGAAAATACTCGTAGCAATTAAGCAGGTTGCTAATCTCGATGATGAATTTGAGATTCGCGAAGACGGCAAGGACGTTGATCACGATTTTTGTGATTTCGAAATCAATGAGTGGGATGACTACTCACTGGAAACTGCGCTGCAGATTCGTGAAAACAACGGTGACGAAGGCGAAATCGTTGTAGTAACGGTCGGACCTGATGACGCTGAAGACGAGCTGCGTAAGTGCCTGGGTAAAGGTGCTGACCGTGCAATTCGTGTTTGGGATGACGCTAT
>Ga0209395_1001601_pt1 | contig 31412 bp, 42 predicted proteins | sample GOMGulsemesocosm_3_FD_184635 | JGI IMG/M metagenome (GOLD analysis project Ga0209395, IMG submission 184635) | Methane-oxidizing microbial communities from mesocosms in the Gulf of Mexico - GOM9D Gulf of Mexico (SPAdes) (version 2) | ecosystem: Environmental > Aquatic > Marine > Cold seeps... | reverse complement strand
TTCTTCTGAATAATATCGGCGTTTGCGATAAGTCATATTCAACACTCCAATCTTTTACTATAAAGATAGCGTGTTGCGCTGACCGATTGAATTCACAGTCGTTATGAGACATTCGAGCCAGCTTGAGGTATTCATACTTCAAAGATTATTGCTGGAGTGTGAGGGGATGTCTTGATGGTTTTGGATTTCACTTTGAATAGAGCGACAAGGTTTATGGTGTTTGATCCTTTTTATTTCTAGTGAGACCGGCCTATACTTTGATTTGCATCAATAAAAACAATAAAGGTATTTGCCTGTGGATCTAGTGACCAACTACTACGAACGTCTTGTCGAAAACTACCTAATCGAAGATGCTGCTCCGAAAGCTGAGATTGTCGACGACTGCTTACTAAAAGATATTACCTGCCTCGCTTTGAACATGCTTCCTCCTCGCTATATCCGTCACGAGGTCGATATGTCTTTCTTTCTTTGCGATGATGAGCGCGAAGTAATGCAAGCTAAAGTCTACCAAGCTGTCGATAGTGCAATCGAAATGGTTATAGATAACCCAAGGTAAGCTCCAATAGGGTTTGCTTGTGTTTACTCGTTACTCAATTATTTAGGCATTCATGCTTCAAAGATTATTGCTGGAATGTGGTGGGGCTTTGGTTATCGCCACTGTCTGGAATGTGCCAAGAGCGGACATGGCGAGGACTCTGCCACCAAATATTTTCGGCTTTGTAAATTTGGTGTTATTAGATTTCTACTTTATTTCCCGTAGCAAGCATCAGGGCTGATGGTCATATTCAACAGCCCCCTTGAATTTGAGCTTCATAGGACTTTAAAACAAGAAAAGCATTGTTAATTAGATCACTTTTTTGCGTCGGGTGAAGGATAACCCGGCAAGACCGATCCCGATTAGCAACAGGGTTGAGGGTAAGGGAATACTTCCATTGCCTCCATCTGGGTCGTCAGTAGAAAAGCTTCCCGCTTTTATGAAGACGCCCGCATCCAGTATGCCATCGCCGGTATCGGCTACAGCAAACTTCATGGTATGAGTCCCTGGGGCGAGATTTAAAGCTGTAGCAGTCAAGACCGTTGTTAGTCCATCAAAGGCAGTATCTAAACCAAGATTTAGGAAACCGTCAGTATTTTCCACATTGTTCAGGTAAAAGGCAGAATTATTGCTGCCATTTACATTATTTATCGTAACGGGGGTAACACCGTCCGGCAATAGCGCAATATTCACTCCGTCGACGAATAAGGCAAAAACATCGTTAAACGCACTGTCGACAAAATCGATATATTCTTCAGAGGCGAAGACGTATTGAAAGAATAAGTTGCCTCCGCTGCTACCATCTCCGAACTGGAAATCAAATACCAGCACTGAAGCATCGAATGTGCTATTTCCCACGATAGCACTAAGATCTGCATCTCCAGGTTGCCCTCTATCTTGGGAGGGGTCTGCAGGTCCACCGGAGAAACCTGCACCCTCGGTTTCCTGGCTGGAGTTGGTTGGGTTGGGTCCCGGTATATCGTTGACGTCTCCTGTCATTAAGACTACCCCGCTGTCGAAGCCAACAGGGTCGGTGCCGCCCGTAAAGGTGCCGGCCATGTTTGTTGTGCCCGTATAACTGTCAGTGCCCCCGATGAGATTGACCCCGGCGCCAAGGATATTATTAACAAGATTTGTTGAATTTGTATCAGGTGTAATGATTATTGCTTGTACATTCCCAGCACAAAATAATACTGCGATTCCTATCAGTTTCAAGAGAGTGGAGAGTTGCATATTACGTCCTCCTTGTTTAGCTCACTATTTTTTATTTTTAAACCTCTGATCCTCTATGTTTTATGCCGCAAATAATATGCCAAGCAACATTTAATGCTTTAAAAACAAATTGTTAGCGCAAGCTGGAGGGTTTATCATAATTGGGAGTGTAAAAATTCCTGACAATCGATAGCTGCCATACGGGAACAAAAAGGCGCAGAACATCCCTAGTAACTCCTATGAGCCCTTTTATCTATATTTTGTCTACGAAGTTCTGAATAAACACCTAAATCTAACACTGATTCCAGATAGTCAGGAGCAAGATGGGCATAGATCATAGTTGTCTTAATATCCTCATGTCCTAACAACTCCTGAAGCACCTTTAAACTTCCACCATTCATAACAAAGTGACTAGCGAACGTATGACGCATAACGTGTGTTAATTGACCCGCTGGTAACTGTATAGCAGACCTATCGACCGCAGAACGGAAAGCACCTTTGCATGACGCAAAAAGCCTATCTTGAGGTGCAGGAAATGCTTTTAAGCGAAGGTAACGAATCAATGATGGTTTAACCGGAATTACTCTATTTTTCCCATTTTTCGTATCAGTAAAAACAACACGATCTGAAAGAAGATTCCGACGTTTTAAACTATTCGCTTCACTAATTCTGGCACCCGTTGCAAGCGATAAAAGAACAACTGGATACAGATGAGAGTTAGTCGATTTTTTACACTCAGAAAGCAGCAGATTAACCTGATCAACCGTTAAGAATGTTAGCTCTGATTGAGGGAGCTTAAACGTCCTGATTTTTGATAGTGGGTTAACACCCTTATAGTAATCAAGACGTACCAACTCAGAGAAAACAGCGCGTAAATAACGTAACTCATGGTTTAGCGTAGACTTAGATTTACCCTCTTTTAACTGAACCTCACGATACCTAGCAAAATCTTTAGCCGAGAATTTATAAACAACCGGGTCACCCAGTTTTTCACATAAAGCCAAAGTGCGAGAGTATCGATATTTATGATCTTTAAGCGTTGAACCGTGTAACTGATACCAGAGCGTAACAAGGATAGATAATTTACGTTTATCTCTTTCAAACTGTTCAGGAGCCTTTGAATAAAGAGATATATACTCTGCCTCTCTTAACTTAGCTTCCTTCCTCGTATCGTACTTACGACGGATACGTGGGCCTTCCCTACCAGCCGGGTACATATCTAATCTAAAACCACCATTTTCAGGCTTGATACTCATTAAGCAGCAACACCCCTTAACTCAAGTATCTGAAACTTTTCTCGTATAAATTCCCTAACGACAACGGGTAAAGCCTCCCTACCCTCATATCCCCATAATCCGAAGTAATCCATTAACTCCGTCTCTAAACCACACTGAAGAATATTAGAAACAGCAAAATCTAAGGTAAAGCGACGTCGACACATAAGCTTTAAGTGATTACCTAACCAGAGACCTACATTCCTTCGAGTAGACTCCCCTGGAGGCTTAGGTTTGCGCGTATATAGGAAGTCAGGAGCAGGCGCATAAATTTCCACATCCTCCATTAATAACTGCCATACCGGATCAACGTAAGATGTGGAGTGTTGAAGACGAAAATTATTGAGGGCATAGCGCCAAAGTGCGGTTAAATGCTTAGCCAGATCTTCGAAATTGTTGATCTGTATAAACTCACCATTATCATCCTTAGTACCATTACAAAATTGCTGAATTATCGAGTGGTGAAAGCGCATTTCAAGCCGTTTAACAGAATCACCATCCTGATACTCAGGTTCCATAAAATCATCTACAGAAGGCGTTTGACGCCATTTTTCTTCCCAATAACCAATCTTGTCAGTCTTAATCGCTTCAGTAACTTTATCGTAAAGTTGCATCTGTAACCCACCGACACTACCAAAGGTAAACGTTTGACGATCCCCATACACAACAGCCGTTTCTGACACTGAAAAATGAGAATCAGAAATACCCAAATGACGCATTTGTCGCTTAGATTTGGTTACTAATCTGTATTCAAAATCTTCTGGAATTTCAAAACCTTTGATATCAACTGCAATATGAGCAGCAATGCCCGTTTCATTCAATTGAGTAGCAAAGCTAGACGCTATTTTTTTAAGGTAATCAGAAAGCTCTTTAGGCGTATTACGAGCAATAAGTTGGGGAGAGACTTCAATTTTTACATGTGAAGCATGTAGGGTTTCATCCGCATAGAATGATTTAAGCAGCACCACTAGCCCTTCATCCCCATTACGTAGAATCCATTGATAACCAGCGCTTTTACTTGATCTAGATATAAGCCAATTAACACCACCCAGCTCAATTACCTGATTGAACCCAGAGTCATAGATACGTTGAAGCTCAACAAGGAGCTCAATCTTCAAAAGACACTTATAAAGCTGTTTAACCGTATCAACACCAGTATGCAGGTATCGAATATCCGATAGGTCGAAAGAGGTTTGAGAGTTAGTTAAAAATGATCCTTCACGGTGCCACAGCTTAGACTCATAGCGCATGGTAGGTAGACTCCTAAATGATGCTTATTTTGTTTCTATTTGAGGGTATGTAGTGGAGTACCCCCCTTATTAATAACGTGTTACAAGAACGTTAGCGCCAGCCGGGCGGCGACTGCGCATAGCTGTGTCTTCGCCCGGCTGGCGCTAAAATTGATTATGAACATGCTGAGTTTCTAACCATTCGATTCTAGGAATATCACGCTCCATAAAGTCCTGAGTAGAATCAACAAGCGTTTCAGGCTCCAACTGATCGAAACAAGGAATAAAACGCTGACGACCGTTATATTCAATACGTGCAACACAACCAACAGCCTCAACAGTAAAACCTAACTGTTTTAATTCACCGCTAGAGATTTGAAAAAAGCGCCCGTCTTCATCATAAAACCTAAAGAAATGATTCCGCTTATGACGATTATCAAGAGTGCCTAAAAACTGGCCTTTGTAAGTCATCACAGGATGATTCACATAATTAACGGCAGAAGTTGAACGAGTAATAACCGGACGAGTAACGACCCCATCACCACCATTAGAAACAGGACGAGCAATTTCCGAAGGATTGGAAACATTAGACGATAAAGAGACTTGAGCAGGTTCCGTAACATCTTCACCGGAGTCTTTAATAAGCCAAAACCAAACCTGATAACTAACAGCAAAAGCGAATACACAGGCAAACATGATGATTTTAGGAGACTTAAGAATCGACGGCGTTTTAATATCGTTGGTGGTTGTTCCAGTTTGGGTTGATTCGTAGCAATTGAAGTATCTCTTGTCGGCCTGTTTGATGATTGGCTGACCGATACTATGGGAGGCAGATTGGCCGTTGTTTGATGGGTCATGTTGTACCTCTTTCCATTTATCTTTATACCAAGGCAATAGACCCGTTAAATTACGGTGCCTATAACCATATTCACAAACCTGTCTAATCTCAGGATGGACTTTGCCAATATTGGGAGTCGTTATATAAATATCCCAGTTGTGGTGTCTGTGCTGATCAAAAGCAATTTCAAGAGAGGACGGGCGTTCATCAATTTCTGCTTGATCCTGACCACCCGGATAGTCATACACACCTAGATCTTTTACGCGTTTAGGAAAAGCACGCTGACCTTCATCAATAAAAATCAACGCGCCCTTAGGTGCCCAATGAAAAAAGCGCGAAATTAAACCAAAACCCTCATTATTATGAGGAACAGAAATCAATTCAGCTTCATCAGGTATATCAATACCTAAAGCATCTTCAATACGTTCAATTGAATCAAAACCGCGCAGATTAGTAACAACCTTACGACCAGCTTTTAAGGCGTTAATAGCTTCAAACTGAAGAACAGCAAAACTCTTGTAAGAACCTGGCGGGCCGTGATGAATGCAGGCAGTCATTACCAGCCAACCATATTCAATACAAAACGAGTAACCTTGGCTGACAAAATAATGCTAAACGCTTCTGGGATACGAAAAAAAGACATATACCCCATCAATTCACCATCGATAGAACCCCACGCAGAAGACAAAGCACTAGATAAATTAAGCTGATCTAGAACCACTTCAGCAATAGACCAAAACAAAGAAACAGCCGCTGTCTGAAGCTTAAGAAACCAGATTTTCAACCAATCTAGAATATATTCAAAAAGCCCTGGACCCTCACCATCACCAGTAAAAAAATCAGTAAACCATTCAAGCCAATCTAATATGAAATCCATTATTAACCCCTACCAGACAAAACAATACCTGCAGCCATAATCCAAGCAGCCGCAATTATTAGGTTTGCAATTATTTGTAAATAAGGAAGAAAACGAGAGATAGAAAAATCGATATTAACGCCAAAAACTGAAGTGACACGCGCTGGAATTGATCCACCAGAAGACAAAGAAGTTGAAAACTTACTTTCTGCCTCTGATTTAACGCGATTCCATTCTGTATTAAATTCGGCAGTAACTTCTGCTAGTTTTTCAGCAGTAGAACCCAACGTAGGCTGCTCAAAATTCTCATTGGGACAACGCTGCAAATACTGCTGCATCAACTGAGCGCATAAAACATCATCACCATCACAAACTGGAGGCACATCACAAACTAGGCCACCCTCTACAGTGCCGTTATTAGTTTGAATACAATCAGGCTGCGAAGGGTCGCAGGAACCGGTATCACCATCACCGTCTAAATCAGAGGTCGATTGACCCGAAGAAGTGGCACCGCCCCCACCAGAAACAACAGTTTTACCACCAGCACCAGTATTAGTTTCAGTACCATCGATTTCCGCTTGGGTATCTAAACCAGAAGTAGAATCAACAGGAGGAAAATTAACGCCGGAATCAAAAGAAATACAACTATCACCAGAAATTTCGCAGGCAGTTTCACCAGATTCTGAGGAAGGAGCCGTAGTTCCGGGATCAGGCTGACAAGCACTACCAGAAAGAGACCAACCAGAAGGACAAGGTGTCGGTGCAAACTCATCCCCCTCAACGCCATCTAAAATAGTCTCACCAGCTATCCCAGTAGCAAGCCCACCAGAACAAGTACCCCCCGAATAGCGCCAATTACCTGAATAATCAACAGACCCATCATCGTTAAGAAGACCTAAGGAAATACCATAAGGCTCAACGGTACAGCCATCTTTGCAAATATTATTATCATGGTTTGTCTGACGCATACCAGAACCATACTGAGTACCGCGTCTTGAATAACAAGAAGGTGGGCTCATACAGCTTTGAGTGTCAACATCCCATTCCTCATCACCTGTACAAGGATCAGGTGTGCTATAGCAATAGTAATGATAAACATAATCATCACCTACGATCTGATAATATCGGCGATTAGAGGGACACCCAGAAAAAGAAGGTGTAGACGAACAGCTAGAACCTTTGGCTGAAGCACAAGCCTCAGACGCAACAGTCAATGATGGATAATAACCTTCGATTAAATTAACGGTACCGGCTGACACATCCAAAGAAAATAAAAATAAAAAAGATAATAAGAATGAATTAACTAACCGAAACATAAGCGACCGCCGTTACTACAAAGAACAAAAGTACATAAAAAAAATCAGATATAACGAACGCAAAAAAAACCACAAAAAAAAGCGGATAGAACAATCGCCCTACCCGCTTTGATACTCTATGCAATGCGGCCGGTATAAAAACCATGAACAAAGCACAGAGAAAAGGCCATAGCGTAGAGCATAGCCAGTAGCACGATTAGCTCTTACGAAGAACAGAGATAACGAAGCCAACACCAACAACAACCGCCAGAATACCCAGAATAGCCAGTACAGCAGCACCGGTATTCGTTTCGCCATCTGTTCCAGCAGCGCCAATAGCTACGGAGTGATCAGCGGCAGCAGCACCACCGGCTACAACAGCACCAGCAGCAATACCAGCAAACTGTTTTCCTAAACGACGAGCTTGAGCCAATTTACGTTGAAACATTTTTAAATCTCCTAAAAAGATAAAGTTTAATTACGCCAGTAATCGCATTAAGTACGGCCGAGAATTCTAGCTACCTTCCCTGCCCAATGGCCTGTTATGAACGCCACAAGAAGCGACCCCATCACAACGCCAAAAATATCTAAATCGAATGAATAAATATCATTCAAAATTAAGTTCAATTGGTCTAATTGGCTTGGTTCTTCGGTGATCGTGCCCAAGCAACGCAGATCACCGTTACCCGTCTGAGTCCAATTAACACTGCAGCTAACCATCGCCATAAAAACCACCTAAATGCGCCACGACTAATGACCGTATGCAACTGACTGGCGTGAAAGTTAAACAAGCCAAAAGTCGCGGCAACAACTTAAAAAAGAACTTCAAACAACCCCTGATAACCACTACCAGCAACGATAAAAACAACAACGCAACCGAGTAACCAAGGTACATAAACAGCTAAAACATGATTTATATTTTTACGACTCATAATCAGCACTCCGCAAGCTTTACCCACATACCCACAATCACTGACCTTAATCCTACGGGGTCTGCTCATGTGGATATGATGGATAAAGGATCATTACTAGCTTTTAGCTTGTGGAGTTTGGACGTTCTTAGCGGGTGTAATGCCAACAACCTTCTGAGTCATTTTGTTCTGACCGCCACGCATAACCTGGACTTCGATATCACAGGGATACGGATAGCTAGGGAGATCAAGAGATTCAAAAACAGCAGGGTCAGTGGTGATGGACATAAGGCTAATGCCCTTGGTAGTTTCATCTCCACCTTCCGTACCGATGAAAGTCTTACAGTACTTATTGCTCTCTACTTGAACTTGCTGAACACCATAAACAGTGGCTTTTAAAGTTTGATTTAACATGGTCATTTACCTTTGAGTTGATGCTTCCAGTTGAGTTAGTTGTGCAGAGGAAGCTACTGCACGATTTGAAAATCCGGCACAACGAAAGGGCGAGTCTAATTCCCTTGTGAGGCTCGAAGGCCGGATAAAGCGGATCAGGTATTCGCGGGCAGCAAACACCTTGAATTTTTGTTTAGCTTTAGACTGAGTTTCTACGCGGAAAAGGAGCGTTCGCACTCTAAAAACTCGTTTATAAACAAGAGGTGACGGATTAGCCGAAATCATCGTCCGCAGATACTCATGTACTGAAAGCAGGTTTGTTAAAGACTGTTCGGCAAGGTAGGTACGGAGCAGAATCATGAGCATGGAGCTATTCATCAGAGCCTTCCTTCGAGCGAGGAGTACGAAAGACAAAGTACGTAAAAACAGCTCCAATGCAGACGCCAGCTAGAACACTGAGAAGAAACTCAAACATCGTCGTAATCCCCACGCTGAAAATGGGCTTTACCGTCACGGAGATCAGCACATAGACGCTCAAAATTGATTAGTCGAGAACCCCCTACTTTGACAGTAGGAACAGCACGAGTAGCAACCCAACCCGTTACCGTGGATTGAGGCTTACCGATGAATACAGAGAATTGCTCTTGTGACATGAGCGGCGGGATAGCAACCAAACTAATTGAGCTGTTCAAATCCATTTTCCTTTCCCTTTAATGATTAAAAGCGCCCGCTGAATAGGGTTGTGCTAGAATCAAATAGCGTTAAATGAAGATAACTTAATTCCTTATTGGAATTCCGTATAGGAATAATACCAATAAAATTCCAAATTGGAAGTTTTTTGTGATTGAAAATAGAATTAAAGAAGCTCTAAAGAAGAAAGGTCTTAAATATCAAGACCTTGCAAGAGAAACAGGAATAGCAGAAGGGAAATGGGCTAAAGCCCTAAACGGACACAACGAACTAAAATGGAAAGAAGTAGAAGCTGTCTGCAATCTAATACCTGAATACGAATACTGGATAACCAGAGGCAAAACAGCCCCTGAAATCGGACAGACCAGCCCAGAATTAGAAGCAACAGCCCAAAGTTACCAAGAACAGGGATAGTCTTCAACGAACGTTGTACTCATAACGCCTTACTCACCCAAGTCCGGTGGAGCTACTTGTTAGAGCTTTTACCATGATCTTTAGGGTTTTTTAGCTTAACTTTGAGTTTCTTTGCTTTATTAGAGGGCTTAGTGTCACATACATGTACTTCTTTGGTGCTTAAATTTTCACCGGATATTTTTTTCTTAAAATGACGAAGATCCTTAGAAACAAGAATCACTGTGTTACGCAACTTTTCATAATCTTTAAAAGTTTTATAGGCCAAATTGGCAGAAAACAGCTCTACTAACGGGGCATTTTCTAGCGTTAGTGTTATCCATTCAACTAGACTTCCTCTACTCCAATATACTTCTGTGCTAAAAAATTCTGAGAGGCCATGTTTTTTGAGCGACTTCTGAAACTCATCAAAATATGCATTTGCCATCTCTTCGAGTATTTCATCACTCAGATCTTTTCCAAATAAGTTGCTATGAATAGTTATTGTAAATAGATGCATTATTTATACTCCATTATTTTCTGATACTTGAGACAAAAGCGACCACCCTTTCGCATAACTAGAAAAGGGCACGCATTTATGTTTCATACCCCTCCCCCCTTTAACGCTTTATCACCTCTGAATGATTAATTTTCAGACACAGAAAATTAATCCCTAGCAGTAGCCCGTAGAGCGCAGAAACAACATTGATTAAAGAAGAAAAAATACGGAGATAACGAACGGGAGAAACCGCCCGAAAAAGCGGAAATACAGGTAACAGCACGAACAAAACAGCGCCGGTCTTCATCACCTTCTCCCTAGCTCATCACTTGAGCGTATAGTTTATTATCGCTGGTGAGTTCTTTATTTATACGCCTGCCAGAATCCATTGGCAAATGTGCACCTTTCGGACAGGCCAGCACTGATATAGAATCAACCAGTAACAATTACCACGGACAAGGGAAGGCTGAATAGTAGCCAATAAGATCATACGGAGGTGGTCAGGATGATCAGAACAACACTTTTTATATCAGCAATACTCATAAGCACTACAGCTAATTCAAAGCCACAAGTATCAATTGAACAGTGCGCAAAATGGAATAAACAAGTAGAAGAGTACGAAGACTTACGCCTTAATAGTGGCTACAAAAAGTGGTATAGAAAAAAGCAAAAAGAAGCCAAAGAAAAAATGATGCGCTATAACTGCCCTACTCGCCATAACGAATATTTCAAATAAAAAAGCAAGGATTCAAGGATGAAACGACTCCCTCTATGGGCACACATAACCCTAGGAATAGTCCTCGGTTTCAGCGTACTAGCAATAGGCTGGACAGTAACCGCTGGATACATTGCAAAAAAAAGCATGGAAGCAATTGCCGAACAATTAGAAGAAACAAACAGACAAGCTAAAGCAAACCGAGCCCTAAAAGAAGCAAGACGAAAAGCTGAAATTGACGCTAAAACCAGAGCCCGAGAAAGAGCAAAAGAACAAGCCAGGCTCTATGCTTTAGCTGAGCAAAATAGAAAAATTGAACAAGCCAATTTCAAAAGAAAACAAGAATACAATTTTGGACAATGGTACGAAAAAAATATGCCTGATGAATGCAGAGAAGAAAGCAATGGTGATTTAGACGTAGAATGCATTAACGCAAGAATCAGAGCTGAAAGAGAGTTTAAATCGAAGTACTAACAAACCTATTTCACCTAATGAATAAGGAAAGCTAAAAACGTGGTCGAGCCAGCTACATCAACAATCGAACAGCTTAGTTTAGGTGACTACGCCAGCATCATAGGGCTAATCATTACTTTAGTAGGCTTTGCAGTAACAATTTACAACGTTAAAAAATCCAGATCATCTTCTGAACAGGCAAAAGAATCAGTAAACAAGATGCAAAGTGACTTAAGAAGAATAGATACGGTCACAGATCTAACATCAGCAATAAACCTAGCAGATGAAATTAAGACACTCCAAAGAACAAATGCCTGGGAACTGGTACCAGAAAAATACTCTGAACTACGAAAGAAACTGATCTCAGTTAGAGAAAGTGAAAAAGCACTAAACGAAGACCACCAGAAATTTATACAAGGATCAATAACACAATTCTCGTCTTCAGAAAAAGATATAGATGTACACCTGAAAAACAAAACGAGCCCTGACTCATCAAAATTAAATTTCTTAGTGTCCAAACACGCTGACAACTTACAAAGTGTTTTAGTCAGCCTAAAAGTAGAAATAGGTAATAATTATGAGCTATGAAAAATTAGCAAAAATAGCAGAACTACTTTATGAAAGAACAAAAAACAATAATATAAAGTGGGAAGCAACAGAAAGTCATGATGTATTCCAAGCATCTTTCTCGCATTCGTCTGTACGTATAGAAGAGACTCAAAACAAATTTAACCGTCACGAAACTGACATAGAGATCACTGTAATAAACGAGGACGGGGAAGTCGTAGAACAATTTACAGATGAAGACATATCAGAGCTGCTCGAAAAATCTTATCAAAAAAATGGGGGCTACACTAAGAAAGCAAGAAGAGATGCATTAGGTGTAGATGTAACATTAGATGAAATTATTGAAGTGTTATCATCTACAGATAACAATTTAATTGATGATGACGATTTTTAAAATGAAAAGTGCCCACAAAAACGACCACAAACAACCACTTTATTTGATTCTATTTAAATAAATAGCTGGTTTTTCCCTTTATTTACAGCCACTTAGTTTAGATCACAGAATTCATAATGCTGGGGTCGGCAGTTCAAGTCTGCCCGTAGCTACCATATATCAAAGGGTTCACAGCAATGTGAGCCCTTTTTTATGTATGAAGTGTCGGCACTTTGTCCAAAAAGTTCTGAATAAACCCTGAAATCCAGCACCTAAACCATAAACCCAGTCAATACTCCAACTTGCTACACACCATAGGCCGCTTAGTGGCCGTGAGCTCAATCGGTCATTACAGCTAGTTTTCTAAATTAGTACTGCCTAAATTTCGTCTCACCTTATAGAAAAGACATTATCTAAGATAACCGACAAATAAAGGTTATGATTCAGACCCTGTAGTTTAATATGCCACTTTTGGCTGAAGCTAGGTATCAAGCTTATTTTTATTTGGCAACAGCTTATCAACTGTTGCCAAAGACCTAATTATATTATTCAGGTTCATGGATGAAAGGTAACAGATATGCACATTGAAACAGTCGTGCTAACTAATTTTCGAAGTTTGGGCCTGCAGGCCAGTCGGATGAGTTAGGTTCACAAATCACCACTTTGGTAAGCGGAAACGGTACAGGAAAAACTGTTTTGATGCAGGCTCTGCAGAGGTTATTCGGTATATTCTGATTAAGTAATTTTACACAACAACAAGGAAATTCATTATGAGCGCAAGCAAGTTTGGAAAGGGCTTGATGATTTTGGGGCTGATTACTGCACTAATATCTGGCATTACATTTGTAACTCAACCCAACGAAGCAGATGCAACAAAAAAATATGCCGCTTACGGTTATAGCCCCGTAGGTAATAAGGCTGACAAAACAAAACTGTGGTCGTCAATAGGATGGTCGACGGGGACGTTATTTGCGATAATGGGGGGGCTTGTTTTTGTATCATTCCGCGAGACAAAAGCCCCGAATTCATCAGCATCACAGGACTAATGGAAGCGAAGAAAAAGGAGAACAGGGACGCATTTATTTTTCATAATATAGACGAAATAGAAACGACAACGGACAATTACCACGGACACAGGAAGGCTAGATGTAGTGGCATAGTGAATTTGGCCACCTGAGTAGAGGTGATACCATCACCTCTACTCAGGTGAACAGATGACTAAGCAAACACGCCGTACTTTTAGCTCTGAATTCCGTCTTGAATCTGCCCAGCTGGTAGTCGACCAAGGCTATACCGTTCGAGAAGCCTGCGAGGCGATAAGCGTCAGTAAATCAGCGATGGATAAATGGGTTCGCCAGCTCAAGCTGGAGCGTAGCGGAGGCACTCCAAAGGCCTCCCCCATGACTGCCGATCAGTGCCGAATTCGAGAGTTAGAGAAACAACTGAAGCCCGTGGAGATGGAGAAAGACATTCTATAAAAGGGTATGGCTCTCTTGATGTCCGACGAACTGAAAATATACGATAGTTCGCAAGCTACAAGAGAGCTTTCCCGTTGCTATCCTGTGCAAAGCCTGTGATATACAACGCAGTAGCTATAAATATTGGCAACAGCTCCCTAAAACAGACAAGCCTAAGCGCCGTAGACTCAAAGTCATGGTGTCAGCCGCGCATCGATTAAGCGGTGGATCAGCGGGAGCGAGAAGCATTGCCAGCCAGCAAGGTGAGAAGTTGAGCCTCTATGTGGCAGGCCGACTGATGAAGGAGCTGAAGCTGCTTGAGTAACCAACTGCCAAAGCATGCATATAAGCGAGCAACGGCAGCACATCCTGCCATTGCGAATTCACTGGATCGTGAGTTCAGCGTCAGTAAACCGAACCAGGTATGGTGTGGCGATATCACCTATATCTGGACGGGTAAACGATGGGCTTATTTAGCCGTGGTACTGGATCTGTTTGCTCGTAAGCCAGTAGGCTGGGCGATGTCACTGCCCCCCGATAGCTAGCGAGCTAACTAGCAAGGCATTAACGATGGCGTTTGAGTCGAGAGGACGACCGCAAGGGGTGATGTTCCATTCTGATCAAGACTGCCAATATACCAGCCTGAGGTTCCGTCAGCACTTATTGCGCTATCAGATAGAGAAAGCATGAGCCATCGGGGTAACTGTTGGGATAACGCACCGATGGAGCAATTCTTTAGGAGCCTTAAGAGTGAGTGGGTACCTGAGACAGGTTATCAACCTGTTTGGGGAAGCCAAGCAAGCGATAACGAATTATATCGTTGGATATGACAGCCAGATCAGGCCGCATCGTCACAACGATACACTGCCCCCGAATGTTGCTGAAAAGCAGTACCGGGATGCGTACAAAACCGTGACCAGTTTTACTTGACCACTATATAATTGCCTGAATTGAAGCGCAAGACAACTCAAAAGGTGGTAAAAATCACGCCTAGGCATTAATATTTACGCAATGGAAATCTAACTTGCAGGAAGCACGTGGCCATCTGAGACATTTCTCTTCTGGCTCCACGAAAAGGCAAACCCGTGGTAACACGGGGACGCAAAGCCAGTGCCCCTAGACAGAACAGGGGTCGAACGGTTACCGAAAGGAGTTATGCATATCAGCTCAAACTTCATCGGTATTGTTATCCAACGCATTTAAATTGCGTGTGGACTTTTTTCTTTTGAAATTAGCCTTAAGGTTTTCAGTGATGAAATTTGACCGCTATTCATTAAATACAAAACAGACCGATAGACAGACATTCGATTATAAATTTCTACTTCTCTGGATATGCATAAGCCCCTTCCTAGCGTCCTGTGGTAACCACTTTGAAGAACCCGATGATACACTGCGTCTTAATAATGAGAATATAAACGAATTTACCGCTAACTTTGCACATGAGTACTTCGATACATTAGATAGACTGTTAGTGGCATTCAGAACCTATAAGAAAGCAGACGATAGCCATGGTTTTATCGATTTCACAAATAAAGCATGGGACCGAAAATATACAAACAGAAACCACTATTACCAGACTGTTTTAGAGAAAAATCGCTCCTACATTTCCCAAAAATCTATTAAACCGTTATTTGATAAATTCGAAGAACTTCTTGATATCGGGCTTAATCTAAAATATTCATTACTTAATGATAATGAAGCCCAATCGCAAACAACGTTAATAACAATCAAAGAAGACAAAAGAGTAGTGAATACTGCAATCGAGTTAGCTAGGATGAAAGCCAAACGACGCGCTGTTGCCTACCCGTAAGTTGATCCTCCGGGAAGATCCCAGCAAGGACAGACCACGGTATAAAAGAATTGACTACCAAAATGTCAACATTCATTAATTTCGTATGGTTTTATTTAATTTAGATATCAGAATCCATAATGCTGGGGGCGGCAGTTCAAGTCTGCCCGTAGCTACCATATTTAAAAAGGCTTACAGAAATGTAAGCCTTTTTTATTGCCTGAAACAATCTTCTCGTGAAACACGCCACTATCAGTCTTTAGGTTTCGGCTGTTGTAGCCCCTCGATTTCGAAAGAACCAATACTCGATGCAGTGCCCGAATTATCAGATGTTAACCGAATTTTCACTTTCATATTATGAGAGGAATCAGCATGACTAATTGCTTCAACCGCTGAAATTTTCTTATCCTTATAGAGGTTATAAATTGCCTGATCAAAGGTGATAATTTCCTTTTCCAAATTACGCTCAAAAGCATCTCTTATTTGGTCAATCTGACCTTTTTTAATCAACTCTTTAATAAACGGTGAGTCTTTTAATATCTCAACAGCTGGCCAGCGCTTTCCTTCAAGACCAGGAACAAGTCGTTGGCACACAATGGCGTTAAGGTTATTGGATAAATCAATTAAAAGCTGCTTATGAGTCGATTCGGGGAAAAAGTTAATCACTCGATCAAGGGTTTCTACGGCATTACTGGCATGGATTGTCGCTAAACATAAATGTCCTGTTTCAGAGTAATTAATGGCATTACGCATAGTTTCTTCATCGCGAATTTCACCAATCAAAATCACATCTGGGGCTTCACGCATCGCATTTTTAAGGGCTTCACCATAGCTTTTGGTATCGGTGCCAACTTCTCTTTGATTCACCACTGCTTTTTTATAGCTGTGTAAAAACTCTATCGGGTCTTCAATCGTTAGAATGTGTCCGTGCGTAGTGGAATTGCGATGATCAATCATTGCTGCAAGCGTCGTTGATTTCCCTGACCCCGTGGCCCCAGCAACCAAAACCAACCCGCGTTTTGCCATAATTAGTTTTTTTAGATAAATAGGAACATTAATTTCTTCAATGCTGGGGGGATTAACTTTGACGTTTCTAATCACCATCGCCAGCTCGCCTCGTTGGCGCATGACATTGACTCGAAACCGCCCCAACCCATTGATCGAAACACCCATATTAACTTCCCACTCAGACTCAAAAGTTTTCATGTGGGACTCATTCATCAACGAGAAGGCCAGCTCTTTAACTTCACGAGGTAACAAATGGCGATGTTCCGAAATTGGCCGACTAATACCTTCAATCTTAATTAGCACAGGCGACCCCGGGCTAAAAAATAAATCAGAGGCATCTTTTTGTGTCATCAATTGTAAATAATCAGCTATATCCATAAGAAAGCTCTGATGAAAGTAAAAATATTATGAAGAAACGTTTCATTACGTGGCGATAATAGTATGCATTGCCCATAACCAAGCTCATCGCCCTACATCGACAGGGGAGCACATCAATAGTAATTTACGCTGCAAAATAGAATTATCTCGATTACTCGTCATCCAAAGACAGGCCTTTTTTAGTCACCGCTTACCAAGCAATAAAACCAATCACTTACTTTCTCGAGCGTTTAAATGGCACAATATTATTTGGCCTCTTTAAAAGCTCAACAAACTTGTCATTGGGCAGAGGCTTGCTATACAGGTAACCTTGCCCTGTTTCACAACCAAGTTGCTTCAGGAAGGCTTCCTGATCAAAACTTTCAATACCTTCAGCAACCACACTCAGCTTAAGCTCATGAGCCATGGCGATGATCGCAGCGACAATTGCCTTGTCGTTTTCATCATCCGGCAAATCTTGCACAAACGTGCGATCCACCTTCAACACATCAATATCGAGTTTTTTCAAATATGCGAGCGAGGAATGTCCGGTACCAAAATCATCGATTGCCACGGTAACACCCAGCATTTTCAAATATTTCAGCAGCTGATTGCTCTGCTCTATATTCGTCATCACCATGGATTCAGTAATTTCAATCTCGATCTGGGAGGGGAGCAGCTGACTAACTTTCATCGCATCGCGAATAATCCCCGGCAATGCTGAGTCTGTGAACTGCCGGGGTGACAGGTTAATGGCTACATTTATTAACTCACCATCCTCACCACGCCAGTTTTTTGCCGCCAGGCAGGCCTGCTTAATAATCCATTCGCCAAGCGGAACAATCAGGCCAGTTTCTTCCAACAGGGGAATAAAATCATCCGGTCGAATCATGCCTTTTTCAGGATGATGCCAACGCACCAACGCTTCGGCTGACACGATCTTGCCGGTCTTTAAATCAATTTGCGGTTGGTAATACAATTCAAATTGCTGCTCGGCAACGGCTTTGCGAAGCTCCGTTTCCAAGGCCATTCGCTCGCTGGCAGCAACACTCATATGGGCATCGTAAAACTGGTAGTTACTTCGGCCCTCAGCTTTAGCCCGATACATGGCAATATCTGCATTTTGAAGCAACAGCTCCGTGCTCTCGCCATGCTCGGGAATCGTGACAATACCGATGCTAGCAGAGATATTGAACTCAGTGGTTCCCAGCGTTATCGGCTCACCCAGAACAAAAAGTATATTTTCGGCAATTTTACCACTGTCCTCACGCCTTTTTAGACCTTTGACCAAAACACAAAACTCATCGCCGCCCAAACGAGCCACTACATCATGATCCCGAACACTCGCCTTCAATCGTTGGGCGGCGACTTTCAACAGTTCATCACCCACAGTATGACCGAGCGAATCATTCACTCGTTTGAAATTATCTAAATCAAGATACAACAGGCAAAAGTATTCATCTGTATCAACACTCTCTTTGACCGCCTGCTGGATTTCCTTAAAGATATGATGCCTGTTTGCCAGTTGAGTCAGGGAGTCGTATAAAGCTAGGCTTTCAAGCTGGTGTGTATCCTTTTCAATTTGAAGCTGCATTTCTTCCAGCTGATCCGCAACACGAAGCTCAGCCTCATCAAGCACATCCAATTCATCTCTGAAGAAATTCCATTTTTTTCTATTACTCAGCTTTTCCCTTAATAGCTTAAAGTCCCTTTCAGCCAGAATAGGCAGTATTTCAGCATGTCCTCGCAACCTGATCACCGGACTCCAAAAGGCAAAAATAAACAACAAACCAGACAATAAAATGGCCGATAGCGCTGTGTGTATTGCCTCATCCTTGGCTTGCAAAATTTGAAGCTGCTGGCGACTAATATCCTCAATAATAATGAAGAACGCATCCCCCAAGCTTTCAGCTTTTAATTCAACTAAGCTAACTTCGTAATAACCCTCACCCTGCTGAACAACCTGAGGCGCAGTTCTCAATGATTCAAAACTGACCTGCTCTGCCGCCTGTTGCAGCATGCCCATACTTCTCTCAAGGTGGGTCATGGCTGCCAGACGCTTTGCCCAACTACCAACAACACGCAAATCACGCTTACCGGCATTTTCCGCTACCAGCAAACCAATATCCGCTTGAGTTATCTGCTGGAATGTTCGCAACGTATCCGCTAATGATATCGATAACTCCAACACCATCACCTGCTGATCAGGAGAGATCACTGGCGAGGTCACCACTTGCCGACAAATATCCGAACAAATTAATCGACTCCGTGGTGCACCAGATTGCAGCACCTTATTTACCGCCTCAGATTTACTAGAACCGTTACTATCGCCCCATTTTCCTTTTAAAGCCCCCGCCCCATCAAACAACAGAGCACCCTCCATACCCCAATTCAGAGAAATATAGCCCCAGTGCTGATCAATAACCCCACTGAGAGGCGTGCCCTCATCCTGAACGGCCGACGACTCAAGGATTGGAATGATATCTGACAGCTGCAGCAGATGATCATGAGACTGTTGTAGCAGGCCCGCGATTTCACTTTGATAACTAAGAAAAACTTCTCGTCGTTCTGAATCCAGCAGTTTTTTTAATTCGTGCTCACTATTGGCAATAAAGTAACTACTCAAGCCCACCAGCAGCAGGCTTACCATTCCAATGACTTTCCAACGAACACTAATAAACATAACCGTGCCTAGAACTTATAACTAATTTGCAACGTGTAGAGATTCCAGTCTTCTTTGACACTACTGGCATTTTGATTCTCTATAACGCCTAGGGAAGCCGAGCCTTTAAAGTGATGAATTTCCCCTGCCAACATCCAATTATCGGTAAAATGGTATTTCGCACCAACAACAATATCCTTGCTAAAGCCATCTGATTTGGGTCGCCCGAATGCTAACTGCCCATCCCCAGATTTATCGTTTCGATTAGCATAATAAACATCGTAGCGGCTAAACACTCTCAGCTTTTCATTAAGTTGGTAAGCAAATTGGACATAATAAGATTCTGACTCACGCTTGCTATCCAAACCGGGAACCAGCACATCATGATAAACAGTGTCAGTGCGCAAATATTCCGACGTAAATTGAAAGTTCTCACAAATGTAGTCAAAGGAAAGGATATAACTATCGACACCCACCTTCCCTGGGAAAATCAAACCAGGTGAGGTGTCGAGCCTTGAATCAAATGTAAAATAGGTAACGCCAAAGCGAATTCGGCCGCCATCGTATTCAAAAATACTCCGCGCCATCCAAAGCTTATTATCTTCAATGCTGCCCGGCTGAGGGACCGGAATCAGCAATCGTTCCGAGCGATTATCAAAGGGCACTGCCCCGCGAAGCAAATCAAAATTAATTAACCAGTTACCCGCTTCTTTATAACCCGACAGCATCACACTATCGGAGCTATGAAATATATCGCGAAAAGCGGGAACATAAATGGATACGGGTAATATCACCGATGGACGGGTTGCGGCAACATCCCGAGTTTCACTATAAAACCCGAAGGGGTTCTTCACTCTTCCTGCCCGCACTCCCAAGCCAAAATCCAATCGATTGATCAAACTATAATTAATCAGTGCGAAATCAACGCTGACGCCATTAGGCGACGTTTCACCGGCATCACGATAGAGTGCCTGTGCAGAAAATAAAAGCCGGTCATGGGGTTGCCAGGAAAAGCCTAAGCCCACATCACGGAAATCAAAGCTGCTATCCGTGCTATCACCAAAGAAGCTATTTTCATCCGTATGAATAACACCCTGGCTAAAAAAACCATGCCAGCGAAAGTCTTCCGACTGCTGTGCAAAGGCGCTGGCACACGCTAACAATCCCAAAAGCAAAACACCGGCAAATTTACCGAACGAGTAACGTTCGAACATCATCATTCAAAATCTCCTTACAGATGTAACCTATGCTTCCGGGCGTAACCGCAACACGGGCAACCATAGCCTCTTCACTTTTAACTTCGATAGGCGCAGTGCCAATGCCTGAATAAACATACCGATCCCAACTGCGTCGCAATTGATGCGGAAACAGCGCCAGGGTTTCACGGGTAAATAATCGATGGGTAGAGTGGGTATCAGGTAACACAAAAACCGTAATAGCTGTGTCGTCTTCCCAACGTTTTACACGCATAGAAAAAATAGCTCGGGCGGTATTACGCGATAGGTCACCACCCTCAAAACCGGCATGAACAATCACCTGCTGACATTCAGCATGAAGGTTGCCGGCACAGAAAAGGGTAATGGTGAGCAGAGATGTCACCAGGGTTGTCACTTTTAGCACGCCCTTCCGATGGGCAGACTGCTTTAGTATTCGCATCAAAAAAGTATAGCCACGGTATCGCTATCCGGCAAACTTCAACGCCTTAAAAGAGAACAAAAAACAGCTCTTAAAAGCATGCAATCCTCTATTAAATCCTGTTAATAAAAACGCACATGAAAATGATCTAATCAGCCCCTAAATACAGAAAATAACGGCGTTTCAATCATCTCACTTTCTCTGAATTTATCTAAGTGGCGATGAACCTAAACCATACTCAGTAATCATTACCTTGAGCAGGCCAGTTAACATTTCTCACTGGCCAAAATCGAGGCTATAGTAAGAAGAGCGTTTTCTAACAAGGAGCTATCAAATGCCCAGCCGTTTTCTGGCGTTTCGACAACAACGGATATCCAAACCCATTCTTGCCAAAGTCCGCAAGGTACTCCCCCCCTTATCCGATACAGAACAGGACGCATTAGAAGCCGGCACCGTAGGCTGGGATGCTGAGTTATTTTCGGGAAACCCTGGTTGGCATAAGCTGCTGAGTTTCCCTCGCACAGAACTCAGTCAAGAAGAAATCGACTTTATCAATGGTCCCGTTGAAGAGCTTTGCGACATGCTCGACGACTGGAAAATTAATTTCGAAAACAAAACCCTGCCGCCGGAAGTTTGGGATTTTTATAAAGCTCATGGCTTTTTCAGCATGATCATCCCCAAACAATACGGGGGACTGGAGTTTTCCGCTTACGCCCACTCACAGGTAGTCATGAAAATAGCCTCACGCAGCATTGCTGGTGCGGTTACCGTGATGGTGCCAAACTCCCTAGGACCAGCAGAACTGCTGATGAGCTACGGCACAGAAGAACAGAAAAATTATTACCTTCCACGCCTTGCCAGCTGTGAAGAAATTCCCTGTTTCGCTTTAACGGGTCCCAACTCAGGTTCCGACGCTGCCAACATGCCGGACTTCGGTGTTGTTTGTTATGGTGAACACGAAGGTAAAAAAATACTGGGCATGAAGGTTACCTGGAACAAACGCTACATCACCCTCAGCCCGATCGCTACCTTGTTAGGGCTGGCTTTCAAAGCCACCGACCCCGACAAGCTGCTAGGAGACAAAGAAAATCTGGGCATTACGTTGGCGCTGATTCCCACCAATACACCAGGCGTCATTACCGGCTATCGTCACTACCCCTGTCGCCAAGCTTTCCTTAACGGCCCAACTCAAGGGGACGAAGTTTTTATCCCGATGGACTGGGTGATCGGTGGCCAGGATCGTATCGGTCAAGGTTGGCGTATGCTAATGGAAGCGCTATCCACAGGTCGCTCTATTTCGCTACCTTCACTGAGCAGTGGCGCCGCAAAACTCTGCGCTAGCACCTCCAGCGCTTATTCTCGTGTGCGTAAACAGTTTGGCGTACCTATCTCAAGTTTTGAGGGCGTCGAAGAAGCCCTGGCACCGATCGCAGCGAATGCCTATATGCTGGATGCCGCTCGACACCTGACCACATCACTGGTCGATCAAGGCCAAAAACCGGCCGTAATCTCAGCCATTTTGAAATACCACGCCACTTCACGTATGCGCGAATCAATTAATCTTGCGATGGACATCCACGGAGGCAAGGGAATTTCCGATGGCCCCAATAATTACCTGATCAATGCCTATTATTCACTGCCCGTCAGCATTACCGTTGAAGGCGCCAACATTCTCACTCGCAGCATGATTATCTTTGGACAGGGCGCCATTCGCTGCCACCCCTACCTGCAATCCATAATTCGCGCTGCTCATAACGACAATACAGAACAAGGCCTTGAGGATTTCGACAAAGCATTCTTCGGGCACATTGGTTGGCACCTGAAAAACCTTGGTCGCGCATTTTGGCACAACCTAACCGGCGGGAATTTTGTCACTCCCCCCAAGGTCAAACACACCCATAAATACTACCGCCACCTGACCCTAGTCAGCGCATCCTTGGCCGTGGTCACCGATATCACGCTTTTATTACTGGGCGGTAAATTCAAATTCAAGGAAAGCCTGTCAGCTCGGTTTGGTGACGTGTTGAGTGAAATGTACCTAATGAGCTGCGTACTAAAACAGCATAATGATCAAGGTGCTCCAGAACAAGACCTCCCGATTGTGCGTTGGTGCTGCTTGCGTGGCCTGCATAATATCCAGGAAGCCCTACAACACATCCTCGATAATTACCCTTCGAAAACTATCGGCTGGTGTCTGCGCCGAGTGATATTCCCCTGGGGCCGGCGATTTTTACCCCCGTCAGACGAACTCACCCATCAGGTTGCAGGCTTAATCCAACAATCTGGAGCGACGCGCGACAGGATATGTAAAGGCATTTATACCGGCAGCGACAACAACGCCCCCGTACAACGCCTAGAGTCGGCATTACAGGCAGTGCTAGGGGCAGAGCAAATCGAACCGAAACTTGCCAGCCTGAGCCGTAAGATGGATCGTCAGCACCGTATAGAAACAGCGTTTAAACAGCAGCTCATCAACGAAAGCGAGGCCGAACAATTATACTTGGCCGAACAATTAACCGCCGAGGTAATTGCTGTGGATGTCTTCCCGCCAGGCACCTTGTAGAAGTATTGTCAGGAAAAAATAACATGAAGGTTGCATACTGAAAAAACTACTGTATATTTGAACAGTATGCACCTACATAAATTCGATACTCAAAAAAAGAAAGCTCACCTCCATGCATGGCGCGCGCAACCCGCAACCCCCGATGAATGGATTGAGCACTGGACTAACGAAGGCGGCATCTGGATTCCCAGCACGCAAGGTAACCGGCCAGTATTTCTGGAAATCGCTCATATCACACCCACCAGCCCAGCTCTTCAAGGCAAAGCTGATTACGTGATTGAATCCCGTGATTCAAAACCTTTTTATATCAAATTTGCCCTTAACGAACGCGCTTTTTTCCCACTTACATTACCCACACTGGTGCTGCCCCATTGTTCACTCAAGCAGGCTTGGTGGCTACTGAGCGCTAACTAAGCAACAGCTACATGTTCCCCTACCCACTATCTGCTGCATTTTATTCGCGTAGATAGTGGGTCTATTTATCCGACAATGAATATTCTGCTATCCCAGCTTAAATTTCTGAGATAAACATCAAGGCTTTATTTTTTCCAACATAAGATGAATCTCCTGAGTAACCAGCTCCCGGTTTTCCCAGGGAATAAAATGATTTTCTCTCTCCAGACGTATGACTTTTAAGTCCGCATTAACCAATACCTTTTCTGCAAAGTTCGAATTTTCAGGGTAGACTAATTTATCACGCAAACCCTGCACCACAGTTACCGGCATAGTGATATCAGGCCAACCCGATCGCATTCCCCCCAACTGAATATGTAACTTCATAATCTCACGATTGGCCTTTTTCATTTCCGAACCAAGGAACCACGAAACCACCCCTATACTCGCAGCCCGGTTGTACCAGCGAGGCTTTCCTAAAGCCGGGTCCAAACTTCCTGCCAGCAAAATTAGGCCTGAAATTATGTCTGAATTCTTCATTGCTAAATAAGGTGCTAATGAAGCCCCAAGCGAATGACCTACTAAAATAATACCCTGCCCGTCATTCTCTTGATGAAGCATTTCAAACAACGGTCTCATCAAACCGTTTTGTACTGCAAAACTACCCAGTTCCTCGCCACCATTGAACGATGAACCACCCCAACCGGGGCGATCCAAGCTCACAATCCGAGCCACTTTCTGCAATCCAGAATCCAATAGATAACGCGCGCCGTTATCCCAGCCTCCCGGCGTACCATGTAAATAAACAACCACAGGACCTGAGCGAGAACCTGCACTGACATACTTCAGTCGAAAATCCCCCTGCCGCAGATAACGTTCCTGAATGACAGCGCTATCTTTTACTTCAGCCTCAAAAAAGCGCTCTTCTTCGACAAAAATATCCGGCTTACTACAGGCCTGAAGACTTAGCAGCAAGACTGGACCAACCATCCACAGATATTTTTTTTGAAATTCAACCTTACCCACTAATTGACCCGCCCTACTAAGATACCTTGCTTTTTAGTGGGTACAACCGTGAGAACGTTCCGTTAACAGCGTCTTGCGTTTAGCAAGTCTTCACCGTACATTTCTATTAACACTCACCTGACACTTATCGAGATAACTTACATGGCCTCTTCCCCCATCACTTTGATAACCACCGGCGGCACCATTGGCTCTTCAAGTGAATCTGAATCCGTTAACGTCACACTGGGGGAACAACAGCTACAGCAACACATACAAGAGGTCTGCCAACGCAACAACATCGCTTTAAAATCACGCGTAGCATTCAATAAAAATTCTGAAGACCTAACACCATCAGACTGGCTGACACTGATTAAAACGGTTAAAGAAGAGATCAATAGTGGTTGCGACAAAATAATTATTACTCATGGCACGGATACCATGGCTTACACCGCTGCGGCCATTGCATTATGCTTTCGCAAGCTGCCGGTAAAAATTGTGCTGACCGGCTCATGCTTCCCTCTGGATCATCCCAAGTCGGATGTCACTGCCAACTTGCTTGGCGCATTTGCGGCCGCTACCGAAACACAGATAGGTAACGGTATTTATGTCAGTTTCTTAAATTCTGCAAACCAAACACAAATAATTGATGCACTGGACATTAAGCCAATGGCCTTTGATGAGTTAGCTTTTCAAGCCGCCTTCAATCAACCTCATGGTGTATTTAGTGCAGACAAAAAAAACTATCAGGGAAATATCCACGCAAACCACCCACGCTCATTAGATTTCACAATAGATCCTGACGAAATCACAGCACGATCGCTACCAACAAGTGGACAAAGCGTTGTGCAATTCAGCTGCTATCCAGGTCTAAATGCGGTGCAATTATGTGCCGGACTTAAAGCGGGCAGCTGTGTAATTGTTAACCTCTATCACAGTGGCACAGGGCCATCACTGGTCGAAGAAAACAGCTTATTGGAGGCCATCCAATCAAGAGACGATTTAACTTTTTTACTCAGCCCACTGCCATCGCGCTATATAGCCAAACCCTACACTGCAACCATTACATTGATGCTCGCAGGCGCTCACCTTTATCAGGATATCCAGCCACACGTACTCCACGTATTAATTACGCTGGGATTATCTAGCGGAAAGACCTTAGAAGAGCTGCTAACTGCGATTAAGCCCCATCAACAGCCGACGCCAACATCATAAATCGTTCAATATAGGGCGTTAGATCTATCCCAAAATCCGCTTGTAATTGACGTGCTCGAGCTACCAAGAACTCGCTATCAACAACAGGTTGTTTAATGGCAAATAAAATTGTATTGGTATGATCTGGAACGGCCATCAACACCAGCACCGCAAAATGCTTTCGTACCTGCTGCAACAGAGTAACCATTTTCGCCTCATCCGTGATCAGTAGATTTACCGCCAATAGGCCGGAAGGCCCGAGTCGAGAATGACAATTAAGATAAAATGCCTCATCAAACATACAATCAGGGTGGGCACTATCAGCAAACAAGTCACAAAAAATAACATCATAATTTGCTGCCGCATCAGCGACAAAGTCCTCAGCATTCATACAATGCACTGGACTACTTTCTGAAATTTCAAAAAAGCGACGAGAAAGATCAATAACCTCTGTACTGTTGTCGACCGATTCGACTAACAATTTCGGTAAAGTTTTATCAAAAAAACGGATGAACGAACCGCCGCCCAAGCCCAAATTTAACAACCGTTTCGGCAGTTCAATAAAAACCAGTCCTGCGAGCATCGCTTTTGTATAGGGCAGTAATAACTGATGAGATTTTGACAACGACATACAGGCTTGCACCGCCTTATCACCAAAGTGCATCCGGCGGCGCCCATCCAATTGTCGAATTTCGATTTGAGACTCACTGGAGTGGTATAGCACCTCTCCTGTTTGCTGATTTAATTGTACGTGCGGGTTTTCGTCCATCTGTTTGATTGTAATACCAACAGATAGAAAGGCTAGAAAAAGCCCTATAATTTATTATGGTCACTAATCGCGACTATAATCGCCCTGACTGAAACAAGATTTCCCTGCACTCAAGTCTTCGGTTAGTTTGGCAATATTGATTAGACGATGCCTGCCCACCTTAACCGTTGGTATTGTGTCGGTTTGCGCCCAACCCCTTACAGTATCCAACGTAGCACCAACGAAATGTGCAAAATGCTCACGTGACAATAATGGAGGTAAAACGGAGAAGCTAATTCCCTGTTTCAGTTGAAGTGTCATGTCATTTGTATTACTTTCTGTTTCCATACTCATACTAATGCTCACTGTAACATAATTCCTATGTGTTTCTTGTGCTCTAAGCACTTTCAATACTAAGTAGAGCACTTTTAAATAACAAGTAGTATTTACCTATTATGGTCTTAATACGCATAAAAACATTGCTTAAAGTCAAGCAGCTAAAGGTTGACGACCTAGCAACGAAAACAAACATCGGCTATAGCCGATGGGCTAACGTTCTTTCAGGAAAAGCGAAAATCCGTCATGCCGAAGTTGAAGCGCTCGGCAATGCTTACCCTGAGCATAAACTCTGGCTCGCCTACGGGGAAACCCTACCTCAAGTCGGTCAAATAAGTCCCGACTAAGTCACCAACAAACCTCATTCCCGCACATTACTCGTGAGTTATTGATATATATCAACAGAACTACCCAACCGATTCGCTAAGCTCTATGGGCTTTGATTCGATAAGTAATCACAGATCCGTTGTAATAAAGGATGACAACAAAATGTTGGCAGCTGGCATTGTGGCTTCTGCGTTTACCTATCCAGGGTTTATGTCCGTGATAATTATTATTGCTGGTCTGAATACCTGAATCATCAGGGTTTTCTTCTTTCTCAACTGCTCTCGCAGATTTATAAGGGACTTTATGTCCCTTTTTTTGTGCTCTCCTCCGCAATACCACCACTCAAGTGACAAGATAGTCCCGACGGCCTATTATCTTTGTATCAACAAATGAGAAATGGTGAATGAACGAAACCGAAACAGCAGAAGAGAACGCCAACCCCCTTCACCCTAAGGGAATACGTGAGCACACTGACGGGAGAGAGTTTCGTCCCTGGTTATTACTGGGCGTCACATTGACTATATCTGTCGTATTAGCCGTAATTTGCTACGGCTTACAGATTCATTTTATTGGCGAAGGCTAATCTGAAGACTACTAGCTTTCTGTTGGCTGAACGGGAACTCCTGGCATCCGAGTGACGTTAGATACTTCCGTATCAGAAATTTTCGCGACACCACCTTTTTCCACTTCATCTATTCGTATAATGGAATGCATCGGGATATAAGATCGAGTTACTGACTCAAATTCTGCTTTTAGTTTTTCTTCACTCGGGTCAACGAGCAGCTGACTACGCTCCCCAAAAACAATTTCCTCCACCTCAATAAAACCATACAAATCACTTTGAAAGATTTGCTTGGCAAATACTTCATAGGTTTTATCCTGATTAATAAAAATAACTTTATACAGTGGAGAACCAGCCATAACTAACATATCCAAACTCGCGGAGGGCGCGAAATTCTAGCATACCAGGCAAAAAATACGAGAGTCGACACGCATTATAAATACATGCCCCAAGGTTTCTATACACAAAGGAAAGTAGCGCCCCTTTTTGTACACTGCTTATTATTTATCTATAGCGATACCAAAATCACTAAAGCACAAATCAAAAAATAACAATTGCCACCTTACCTATTGATTAATCGATATATTTCCCTACAAAGAAAATGGAAATCTAATACATATTTGTTTATATTATGCTGTTATACATAATAAGGGACAAAGGCACTCACATGGCCTCGGTTTTCGAAGGACTGATACAAAACATCCCCGCCATCTTTTATCGCTGCGCCTGCGATAAAAGCTGGACCACACATTTCATGAATAATGCTATTGAAGACCTTACCGGCTACCCAGCAAATGACTTTATAGCAAACAACGTTAGAACTTTTACCAGCATCATTCACCCTGATGACAGCAGAAAGGTATCATTTTCTATCCTAAACGCTGTTTCAAACGAACAGCGCTGGGGAATTGAATACCGCCTCATCACCACCTCGGGCGAGGTTAAGTGGGTCGCTGAAACGGGCGTTGGTATTTTTTCTGAGTCAGGCCAGCTTGAATACCTGGATGGTTTTATTCAGGACATAAGCGAACGTAAGAAAATGGAATTAGCCCTAAAGGCCTCCGAACAACAAATTCGCGATATGGCCTTCACCGATTCAGTTACAGGCCTTGCCAACCGCAATCTATTTACCGACCGTCTTGACCAGTTAATTCTCAGCTGCGAGCGCTATAACACTGAGTTCGCCCTGCTCTTTATTGATCTCGACAAATTTAAAACGGTTAATGACTCTCACGGCCACTTGGTTGGAGACAAGCTTCTTTGCATGGCTGGCGAGCGTATCAGCACCTCCTTTCGAGAGTCCGATGTAGTTGCCAGATTCGGCGGCGATGAGTTTTTAGTCATTGTGAAAAACACAGGCGATGTTGAACAAATTGATGGTATTGCGGGGAAATTGCTCGAAAAAATTGCCAAACCCTATTATATAAATAATTTGGAGCTGATTATTACAGCAAGCATTGGCATCACCACCTGCCCTCTGGATGGCCGTAACAGCAACCAACTCATCCAGCATGCTGACAAGGCCATGTACGGTGCCAAAATGGCTGGTAAAAACCGTTTCAGTGTTTACCACGCTGAACAAAATGAAAACTCGCAAAGTGACAGCTTAACCAGCTAACACCAGCTTCCCCATTACATTTAGGGCTTAGCTAATCAAAATGGAATTGATATGAGTTCCTTATTTGAAGGATTAATCCAGAACATCCCCGCTATTTTTTACCTAAGCAAACAAGATGCATAGTGGACCATGCTGCTCATCAACACCGCCATTGAAAACGCCACCAGCTATCCCGCCACAGACTTCCTCAATAATCCGATCAGAACCTACAACAGCATCATTCACTTGGAAGACGCCAAGAAAGTAGATCCTGCCGTACATATTGCCATACAAGCTAGTGAACCATGGGCTGTCGAATACCGGCTACTCACAAGCAACAAAGAAAGGTGGGAAATCGAAATGAGGATATCTATCTACGATAAAGATGGAGTTAACTCTGATTGCATCTGAGCAACAAATCTGAGACATGACCTTTACTGACACGGTTACCGGCCTTGCCAACCGCAACCTGTTTACTGACCGCTTGGATCAAATAATTCTTGACTCCAACAGCTATCTTCATGAATTTTCACTACTGTTTATCGATCTAGACGGTTTTAAAAAATTAGCTGAGTCTTATTGCGTTGATCATCTAAAATTACCCGTAACTACAAGTGCTGGCATCTCCATTTATCCCCAGCATAACAAAATTGATTCAGCATACAGTCAAAGCCATGTATGTCGGCCGAAACTGCTTTGCTATATATAACGAAGACACCGGTATGAAACAGGTGGCTACTGAAACAATCGATTTTCAGTTACTAATCTTTGTAATTTTTCAGCACGCAGTGTTTGGCAAATTGAGTAGCATCATTTGTACTCCACTCGCCCTTGGCTTTATCGGCCAGGCCCTCACACCAAGCCTTAGTACCGATCTCTGGAGAGCAGGCAGATAAGAATAAAAAAAATGTGAGTGAAGACAAGACCATTAGGATTTTTTTCATGAAAGCCCCTTACATTGACAACAAAAAGAGAACCTTAATGTTAAGCGAAGGGACATCGAAATAACAGTCACATAGTAAGATCGTTAGGCAACTGTCAGTCTCCCCAACTGCGTACACGGCCAATATCCACATGCACAAAATCACTGCGTGTATAAAGACCAACACCACCACCCCTGAGGGCCAGTGCGCTTTTTTGCAGGGCGCGAGTGTTTACGCCGGGAATACGAATATCAATGGCCATACCCTGCATATGCAAACTCTTTTTAGCAACACCGTTACTTTGCGAGCTAAGCATATTATTGGTCGCCGGGGATCGGTAGCCTGAAATAATATGAAAAGGCTGTTTGCTGCCAACCATATTCTTCAAATCATCCAACAAAGTCAGTAATCGCGGGTCCATCACGCATACTTCGTCAGTACGATGATCACGTAGCAATTTGTTAATATCACGTAGGCTTTCCTTTACAAAGCTGCCCTCAATACAAAAAGTAGTGTTGAGGGACTCACCTGTATGCAGGTTATAAAACTGCAATTTGCGCTCAGCAGGCGTCGAGGGCAATTTAGCAAAAGTAGAGGAAACAGTGAGACCAGCGGTCAAACCACCGATA
>Ga0209395_1001600_pt1 | contig 31421 bp, 25 predicted proteins | sample GOMGulsemesocosm_3_FD_184635 | JGI IMG/M metagenome (GOLD analysis project Ga0209395, IMG submission 184635) | Methane-oxidizing microbial communities from mesocosms in the Gulf of Mexico - GOM9D Gulf of Mexico (SPAdes) (version 2) | ecosystem: Environmental > Aquatic > Marine > Cold seeps... | reverse complement strand
AAACGTTGTTTCCTTCTTCAGTTCCTAAACGGTGAACAAATACTTTTTGGTCTTTTACAACTTTAAATTGCTGCCCTGCTATCTCTACAATTGCGTACATAGCGTAAACGTATTTAAATTTATTGTTAAAAAATAATTGAGTGCAAATGTACGCTTAATTCACTAAACAACAAATTGTAAGGCTCTTTTTTAAAACATTATTACAAAACAACAACAAATACCGCTTTGCTATTAGAGTAAAGAACAAAGATACTCTAATTTACAGTTAGTTACACTACTTAAATTTACTGATATTCATACCTTTTAAGTAAAACTTAAACTAACATCAACTCAATTTTAATTACTAATTGTTAATTACACATTACTACTGTATCTTCGTACTCTATAGTAACACTACATCTCGTGAGTAAACAACAACTTTTAGCTGTCTTTGATGATTCTATTCAAACAAAACAGCTTATCGAACGTTTGTCAGTCCCTAAATCAGATACAAAAATCTCTAATTTAGTAGGGTCGTCATTTTCATTTGTCATTTCTAGCCTATTTAAAAGCATTGATACACCTATACTATTAATACTGGAGGACAAGGAAGAAGCTGCTTTTTATTTAAATGATCTGGAATTATTTTTAAATGATAAAGATGTATTGTTTTACCCTGGAAGTTATCGACGACCATATCAACTAGAAGAAACTGATAATGCCAATGTATTGTTACGTGCTGAAGTGTTGAACAGAATTAACTCGCGTAAAAAACCAGCGCTTGTAGTTACTTATCCAGAAGCATTATTCGAAAAAGTAGTTACTAAAAAGGAGTTGGATAAAAATACCCTTAAAATTGCAGTTGACGATACCATTTCTATTGATTTTATAAACGAAGTGTTGTTTACCTATAAATTTCAGCGCGTAGATTTTGTTACCGAACCAGGAGAGTTTTCGGTACGTGGAGGGATTGTAGATGTCTTCTCTTATTCGAATGACGAACCTTATAGAATAGAATTTTTTGGCGATGATGTAGATAGCATCCGAACCTTTGATGTAGAAACACAATTATCACAAGAACAGCTAAAGAAAATTAGTGTTATTCCTAATGTAGAAAACAAGGAGTCACAAGAGAACAGAGAAAGCTTTTTAAAATACATTTCCAATAAAACGACAGTCGTTGTTAAAAACAAGGAACTATTTGCTGGAAAAATTGATAAGTTATTTTCAAAAGCAATTGCCGCTTTTGGCAAGCTTAATGGTGAAGTACGTCATTCAGAACCGGAACATCTGTTTTGTACTGCGGACTTATTACTAAAGCAATTTAAAAACTATACGCTTGTAGAATTAGCAAAAAGTAATGATTCCGATATTGCATACCATATAAAACCTCAACCATCTTTTAATAAGCAATTCGATTTATTAATTGAAGACCTAAACAAAAACACAACTAACGGATTTACCAACTACATTGCGTGTTCAAATCAGCAACAAGCAAAACGTTTTAAAGACATTTTTGATGATGTTGAGCAGGAGGTTGTCTATAAAACAGTTGTCCTTCCTTTGTATCAAGGGTTTATTGATTTAAACAGTAAGACTGTTTGTTATACCGATCATCAAATATTTGAGCGCTATCATAAGTTTCATTTAAAAAATGGGTACGCCAAAAAGCAAGCAATCACCTTAAAGGAATTAACACAATTACAGAAAGGCGATTATGTTACCCATATTGACCATGGAATTGGACGCTTTGCTGGACTTCAAAAAATAGATGTAGAAGGAAGTCAGCAAGAAGCGATAAAAATGATTTATGGGGAGCGAGACATACTATATGTAAGCATTCATTCCTTACACAAAATATCAAAGTACTCTGGGAAAGACGGGAAAGCACCGAAAATGTTTAAACTGGGCTCTGGAACCTGGAAGAAATTAAAAGAAAAAACAAAAAGCAGAGTTAAACATATTGCGTTTAACTTGATAAAATTATACGCAAAAAGACGCGAACAAAAAGGATATCAATACGCACCAGATTCGTATTTGCAACACGAGTTGGAAGCATCGTTTATGTATGAGGATACTCCCGATCAGTTTACCGCTACACAAGATGTAAAATCTGATATGGAAAGTGAACGACCAATGGACAGGTTGGTTTGTGGTGATGTTGGATTTGGAAAAACAGAAGTTGCCATTCGTGCGGCTTTTAAAGCAGTGGATAATAGCAAGCAAGTTGCTATTTTAGTACCAACAACAATTTTAGCTTTTCAACATTTTAAAACATTTAAGGAGCGTTTAAAGGACATGCCTGTAAATGTTGGCTACATCAACCGATTCCGAACGGCAAAGCAAAAATCAGAGACCTTAAAGCAACTAGAAGAAGGGAAACTAGATATCATAATCGGTACGCACCAATTAGCGGGACCTAAAGTAAAATTTAAAGACTTAGGATTGTTAATTGTTGATGAAGAGCAAAAGTTTGGAGTTTCAGTAAAAGAAAAACTAAAAACGATTAAGGAAAATGTTGATACGCTTACCTTAACCGCAACACCAATACCTAGGACTTTACAATTTTCCTTAATGGCAGCGCGTGATTTAAGCACCATAAATACTCCTCCTCCAAACCGACACCCTGTAGACACACAAGTAATTCGTTTTAGTGAGGACATGATTCGTGATGCTGTTTCCTATGAAATACAACGAGGTGGACAGGTCTACTTTGTACACAACCGTATTGAAAACATTAAGGAAGTAGCCGGATTAATACAGCGTTTAGTACCTGATGCTAAAGTTGCTATAGGACACGGACAAATGGATGGTAAAAAATTAGAACACTTAATGTTAGCGTTCATGAATGGTGAATTTGATGTATTGGTAGCTACCACTATTATTGAATCTGGTTTGGATGTGCCAAATGCCAATACCATATTTATCAACAATGCCAATAATTTCGGGTTGTCAGACTTACACCAAATGCGTGGTAGAGTTGGTAGAAGTAATAAAAAAGCCTTCTGTTACTTTATTACACCTCCCGATTCTGTTATGACGGATGATGCACGTAAACGTATTCAAGCATTAGAGTTGCATTCCGATTTAGGAAGCGGATTTAACATTGCCATGAAGGATTTAGAAATTCGTGGTGCAGGAGATATTTTAGGTGGTGAGCAAAGTGGATTCATTAATGAAATAGGTTTTGCTACTTATCAGAAAATATTAAATGAAGCGATTGATGAATTAAAAGAAAATGAATTCAAGGAACTCTATGATGAAGTAGATGATGCTACTGAAAAGGTATTTGTAAAAGACACACAAATAGATTCCGACTTTGAATTGTTATTTCCTGACGACTACATCAATAATATTACAGAACGTTTAACCTTATATAACAAACTAGGAGAATTAAAAACAGAAGCCGAATTAGTACAGTATGAAAAGGAACTAGTAGATCGTTTTGGAGAACTCCCAACCCAAGCAGTGGATTTATTAGATTCTGTACGAATTAAATGGGTAGCTGCCAACATTGGATTGGAGAAAATTGTAATGAAACAAAACCGATTGATAGGTTATTTTATTTCTGATCAAAACTCTAGTTTTTATCAAAGCCCACAGTTTACAAAAGTATTACAGTTTGTGCAAACGCATAAGACTTTTTGTAAAATGAAAGAGAAACATACTAAAAACGGCTTGCGCTTATTATTAACTTTTGAAAATATTAAAAGCACTAGTAAGGCGTTAGAAGTATTGAGTAAGTTTTAGTTTACTACACAAAGAATATTATTTTTTTTAACTCCAAAAGCCTTTACATAACTGTGAAGGCTTTTATGTTTTTATAACATTACTTCCCCTCCATTCTCTCCACTCCCTGGCCCAAGTGTAATTACATTGTCAGCAGATTGAATTAGTGTTTTATTGTGCTCAATAAAAAGCACGGTATCTCCACGATCAACAAGTGATTGAAAAACGGTAATCAACTGTAGTATATCAAAATAATGAAGCCCTGTACTTGGTTCATCAAAGAGATACAAAGTTGCTCCTTTTTGGTTGCCGAGCATTGAAGTTGCCAGTTTTAATCGTTGGGCTTCTCCTCCAGATAAAGTATTACCAGTTTGACCTAAGATTAAGTGTCCTACTCCAACTTGTTTGAGAATCTCTAAGTTTTCTATAATAGCCCCAGAATCTAAAAACTCAATAGCTTCTTGCACGGTCATCTGCAATACTTCACCAATTGAATAATCATTCAATTTACAGGCTAAAACGGTATCATTGTAACGCATTCCTTTACAACTATCACAAGTCAGCCAGATATCGCTCATAAAATCCATACTAGTTTTCAGCTTTCCGTGCCCAGCACAAGTAGCACATTTTCCATTTTTACTTTGATAAGAAAAATCAGCTTTCTTCAATCCTACACTTTTTGCAGCTTCTGTTTTAGAGAATATAGCCTTTATCTGTTCAATAATTCCAGTGTATGATGCTGGAGTACTTAATCTGTTTTGTGTTAGAATCTCTTGGTCAATCAATAAGACTTCTTCAAACTGATCCAATCCATTTACTGAAGTGCAATTAACCGATCTGTTCTTCAACCAAGAACTGTACAACACTTCTTTAATCAAACTCGACTTTCCACTACCAGAAACACCAGTTACAGCCGTTATTTGCCCTGCATAAAAATCAACATCAATATTCTTTAGGTTGTTGGCAAAAGCTCCTTTTACACCAAAGGACTCTCCTTTTTTGTTTTGTTGTTGAACTGGAGTTACTCGCTTTTCTTGAAGTAACTTATAGGTAACAGAATGTTTTGCTTTAGCGATATCAGAAACCTTCCCTTGGTAGATTACTTCACCGCCTAAGTTTCCAGCTCCTGGTCCCATTTCAATGATGTAATCCGCACTTTTGATAAAAGATTCATCATGTTCCACCACCACAACCGTATTGCCATTGGCTACAATTCTTTTTAGTGCTTTTGATAAAACGGCAATTTGTCCTTCATCCAACCCTATAGTTGGTTCATCCAACACGTAGGTAACGCCAAACAAGTGTGTAGACAATTGACCTGCTAAAGTAACTCGCTGTCGTTCCCCTCCAGAAAGGGTACTCACTGCTCTATCCAAGTTTAAATAACCCAATCCAAGATCTACAATAGTCTGTAACGATTTTGTTACTGGTGGCAACACAACTTTACTGATTGCCAATACAACTTCATCCTCTTTAGTATCTATTTGCCCAATCAAGTCCAAACAAGAGTCAATACTCAAATGAGAAATTTCATGAATGTGCTGCCCCAAAAACTTGGTCTTTAATAATTCTGGTTTTAATCTACTTCCGTGGCATGTTGGACATTCCACAGCATGTAATAACTCTTCTAAATTGGTGATGTTTTTGTTATGCAGTTTTCGTTGATATTCATCATCAATATAATTGCACAATCCCCACCATTTTGCTGAAAGTCCCTGGATTCCAGATTTTGTTTTGGTCTTATACTCCCAAGTAACATCCCAAACGGTTTCTCCAGTTCCGTAAAGGATAACCTCCTTTACCTCATCAGTTAATTCTTGCCAAGGAAGATTAATATTCCAGTTATTTTGTTTGGCTGCTTCTTTTAGTGTGGCAATAAATTGGCCATTCACATCTGAATAATACCCAATTGCTTTATTTACCGAAACTGCACCGTCAAAAATTGATTTATCAAGAGAAATAATAATCTCCTCAGGATCGCATTTAAGTTTCACTCCAAGCCCTTCACATTCTGGACATGCGCCCAAATGATGGTTGAAAGAAAAGTGTTGAGCTGTATAGATTTTCCCTTCCTGTTGAGCAATCCTTGAATACAACAAACGAAATGCATCATAAACTCCTGACAAGGTACCAACTGTTGATCGTTTTGAAGGAGTCCCTCCCTTTCTGTTTATGCCAATTGCTGGTCCCAACCCTGAGAAAGATGCTATTTCTGCTTCACTATTTTGTTGTAAAAAACTCCTGTTGTAAGTAGATAGCGATTCCGTAAAACGCGCATTCGATTCAGCAAATAAGGTATCGTAAACCAATGATGATTTTCCACTTCCAGAAACCCCAGTTACCACAGTAAGCTGATTTTTCGGAATACGAACATCAATATTTTTTAAGCCATGAGTGGTTATTCCATTCAATAGTATTTCATTCCGAACAGTAGTGTTTGGTTCTTCCTTTTTAGCTTCAACTCGTTTGTTGTCTTGTGCTATTTTTGGAATACCTTGATACAAAATTGTACCTCCAGCTGCACCACTTTTTGGGCCGAGTTCAATGTGCCAATCACTCCAACCAATAATGGTTTCATCTTGTTCTATACAAACAATGGTATTGCCTTTTTGTTTGATGCCATCAAACAAATGGGTTAGCGATTTAATATCATCGTGATGCAAACCAATACTTGGTTCAATAATGACATACAAAGTATCTCCAGTATCTTTTTTCTGTAACTGATTGGCGATTTTAATTCGCTGTGCTTCTCCACCAGATAGTGTTGTGGAAGATTGCCCGAGTGTTAAATACCCTAAACCAATTTCTTGTAAAATGTCGAGTCCTACCAGTACTTTTTTATCGGCCGCAAAGAATTCAACAGCTTCATTTATGGATAATTTATACACCTCAGCAATGGACAAACCGTTATACTTTACATCTAGCGTTTCGGTATTAAATCGATCTCCATTACAAGTACCACAAACCAAATCTACATTACCTAAAAAGTGCATGCCTATTTGTGTTTTTCCAGCACCTTGACATGTTTCGCATCTTCCACCTTTGTTATTGAATGAAAAACGTGATTTCGTAAATCGGTGCGTTTTTGATTCGGGCAGCTTCGCAAATATATCTCTGATATGATCTGACAATCCTAAATAGGTTGCTGGATTACTTCGTGGTGTTTTTCCTATGGGTGAATGATCAATAAATATCAGTTTATTGATGGCGGCTAAGTTTTTAGTACTGGAAAGATGAACAGGTTCATCCACTTCAATTCCTAAGTGTTGTTGCACTGCCTTTAGTAAAGTTCCTTTTACTAAACTCGATTTTCCTGTTCCAGATTTACCACTAACCACATTGAGTTTACCTAATTGAAATTTAACATCAATATTCTTCAAATTTCTTTCAGTACATCCGATTAAATGTATCGAATCGCTCTCTTTTCTAGTAACATAATTCGGTTTGGCCGCGCCAATAATTGCTCTATAAGTTGGACTGGTTTCTGCCAAACCATCTTGTTGAGTAAACTCTGAAAAACCACCATTAAAAATGAGTTCTCCTCCATTTATTCCCGCTTTAGGACCAATTTCTATAATATGATCGGCACTGGTAATAGTATCCAAATCATGCTCCACAACAATAACGGTATTCCCTTTTTTAACCAGTTGTTTAAAATGATAAATCAATCGTTCGTTCTCGTCTTGATGCAAACCTATTGAAGGCTCATCAAAAACATACAACACATCACTTAAGGGAACTAAAATCTGATTGGCTATTCTTATCCGCTGAATCTCACTTGCACGAAGCGATTTTGAAGAACGATCTAAGGTTAAATGTCCCAAGCCTAAATCTGCTAATAAATCAACCTGTGCTTCAATTTTATCAATAATTGCTGCCGCTACGATATTCCAAGTGTTGGCCTGAATCCACGATTTTAGTTCGTTCAATTCTAAGGTAACTATCTCGGCAATTGATTTGCCATGCACCCTAACACTTAAGGCATCATTATTTAAACGTGTTCCATTACAATCCGGACACCTTACCGCATGCACATATTTGAGGATATTGGCATTCCGATCTCTTCTCAGAATATCCGACATAATCGGAATCATTCCTTTGTAATATCCTTCTTCTCTTGGTTTGGCTTTAATTCCTGTCCATTTTAAGCGCGACTCTAAACTGTGCTTCCCAAAAGGTACTTTTATAAGTTCGCTACCCTGTAAAATAACATGGCGCTGTTGGTCCGTTAATTTATTCCATGGAATATCAACACTAAACCCTTCGGCTTCGCATACCTGATTGAGTACATCAATAGTTACTTGAGAGTACATGATATACCCATTGGGTAATGTTGGCGCCAATGCTCCTTCTCTAATTGATTTTTCGGGACTGCTGATTAGGCGGTTCAAATCTATTTGTTCTTCCTTACCAATACCATTGCAACGGGTACACTTACCAACTGCCGAATTAAACGAAAATAGCGCCCGAGAAAGGGCTATGTTATTTTCTGATTTTCCAGTTCTTGCAAACAACAAACGCAACAAATCATAGATATCCGACATGGTACCAACGGTAGAACGTGCATGCATTCCTGTGGTACGTTGTCCAATGGCAATTACTGGCGAAAGTCCTTCAATTTCATCTACATCTGGGCGGTTTAGTTTACCCATAAATTGCCGAGCAAAAGAAGGCAAGGTTTCAAAATACCTTCGCTGTCCTTCTTTGGCTATTATGTCAAACACCAAGCTCGATTTTCCAGAACCTGATATTCCAGTCACTACAATAAATTTGTTGTGCGGAATACGTAACGAAATGTTCTTCAAGTTGTTTGTTCTCGCTCCTCGAATAACGATATCTGGATTGGTTTTTGAATTCATTTCGTAAAATTAATAAAATAAGTAGTACTAAGCTCCCCAAGGTTTTTTTTATAAGCTTAACTGAAGTATTTAAAAAAAAGTAAAATTAATTGGGTAAGATAAGTTATAAAAAAGGAACTATAAGTTGTATACAACTTATAGCGATTTTACCGTATCACTATTATTGATGAGGTGAATATACCTGATATTGGTCATTTTATAAGATGTTGCAAATAAGTAAATTTGAGAACCTAAAAAGTAGGCGCTGGATATATTGTATTAATGCAACATATACTGTTGTTGTAAACAATTACAATCAACTATAAATTAAACTAAAAAACAAAAATGGGACTAAGTTCAAACTCAATTATACATTTTACAAGAACTAGCAATGCACTTAAAGGAATACTTCAAGAAAATTTCAAAATCAAGTATTGTTTAGAAATGGTAAATTTAGAAACTGAATTGAATTATGCTGCTCCAATGGTAAGTTTTTGTGATATTCCATTATCACAAATTAAAGACCATATTGGAAAATATGGAGCCTATGGAATTGGATTAACCAAAGAATGGGCACAAAGACAAAAACTAAATCCTGTTTTATATATTCAATCTAAATCTTATTTAGCAAAGAGTATCGAAGATACCTATAGAGAAATAAGAACTCAACAATCTGATTGGAATAAACTTACTTTAAAAGAACAAAATTCATTAAACATATTAAGACATGTAAAAAATTATGAAGCAGATTTATCGAGAGGTGGAGAAGTCATAAAAGATTACAGATTTTCTGATGAAAGAGAATGGAGATACACACCAAATTATGAGGATTGTAAATTAATGGCAATTCATACTGACGGATATAAAACAGATGAACAAAAAGAAGGTATGAATAAATCTTTAGACAAAGTAAGTTTAAAATTTGAACCTAACGATATTAAATATATAATTATTGAAAGAGAATCTGAAATATCTGAATTTGTCGAAGTACTAAAAAAATCAAAAGGAAATACTTATTCCTATAACGATGTTGAGCGTCTTATGACGAGAATTATAACATCCGAGCAAATAAAAACAGACTTATAAAACATAACTAGTAAAGACTTTCAAGTTTTTAAATTTGGCTTTATAAATGAAAAATAAAACAAAAACCAAGAAATAAAATATGAGAAAAATTACATTGACTTTAATTTACGTTTTAACATTAACAATAATTGGCTGCAAAGATTCTAATAGACAGAAAACACCTACTGAATTAAAATTGGACTTACGAATCCAAGAAAACAATAACACCTTACAATACCTGAAATTAGAAAACGTAAAAATGCAAAAGAATAAAATCAAAGACGCAGGTTTATTTTCGAGTGCCAAGTATGATGGATATTTAATTACTGGTCAAGTTCTGAATAGTGCAACAATAGCGAAGTATAAAGATTTGAAAATCAAGGTTGAATTATACTCTAAAACAAAAACAGTTATAAGTAATAAAACCTATGTCTTTTATGAATATTATCTCCCTAATTCAAAAAAGAATTTCTCACTAAAGATTGACGCACCAAATGCAATGAAAAGCTTTGGAACTTTTGTGACTGGAGCAACACCAAGCTATTAATTCACACCCTCTATTTTATTTAATTCAGGGTGTTCATGATTTGAAAATTGGCTTTTATAAAACGACAACCTAAAATCAAAACAAAAAGCTTATGACTTGTATATACATGAAAATCTGTGGATTTTCTGCCCCGCACTATTCATAGCTAAACGTTGTGATTAATTAAAATCTGATTCATTTTAACCACTATTAAGAATTCTAAATAATGAACATAAAAAATTATTTAACATTAATTGTAATATTATTTATTTCTTGTGGAGTAAATAAAAATTCGAAACAAACAAACTATAAAAATAGTGTAAAAACAATTTCTGGTAAATTCACAAATACAGAATATCATGCATTAAAAACCAATATTGAAAAAAAACTAAAAACTATTATACCTAAAGGAAAATCTATACTTATTAATTATAGTCAAGAAGCATCAAATTGCAGCTATGCAAACCTTGATAATTACACTAAATCAACAATTACATATAATACAATTCAAAACTCTAAGAGAATGAGTTCTAACTATAATACTATTGCATTTTTTGTTTATACAGAAAATAGTTTTAACAAAGATATATACGCCCAAAAAAAAACAATACAAACTAGATTCAGGTTTTTTTTATAATAATATATTTACACTTCATGAGAACTGTTCCGCATTCTTGGTTATAAAACCAAACGGAGAATTTTTAAAATACTATGGATTCGACTATTTTAGTGAAGTAGAAGAGTTTTTAGGAAAGAAAAATTAAGTACAACAATACCTACAAACATTGTACGTAAGTTGAGTAACTAAATGAGAGTTGATAAAATTCAGTAATTAATAATGCTCTGAATTATTTACTCAAACTTGAAATTGAATAAAATTTTAAAAAAGGAATTATGGAAAATGTACTAAATAACACATCGTACGGATTAATAACTTGGCAGTTTATTATACTCATCTCAATCGGTATTTGGATTTATTCTCTAATTGATATACTAAAAAACTCATTTGAAAAGAACGACAAAATTATTTGGTTTTTAGTTGTTTTACTTCTTCCATTTTTAGGGTCCATTTTATACATTTTTATCGGAAGAAAACGAAAACTTAAATTGAATTAAAAACCCTATAAATAATACTGATATTGGTCTATAATTCTAAAGCCTGTGTATATTTATAATACCGCCAATCTTTTAATTTGACTTTATACATGAACAAATAAAACAATAAACTGACCCTATGAAATACATAATCCTATCCATACTCTTTTTATGTACTACAAAAAACTATGCACAAATTAATTTTAAAACCTACTTTGAAAAAGTTGATAATGTAAACATTTTGTATATAGATAATAATGAACATTGTCCAATTACGTATACCTCAACTTTAGTATTAAAAAACTACAAATCTTCTGTAGGAAATTCCATTTCCGTAGTAATACCTGCCAAAACGAAGAAGTTTGAGCTTTTTAAATTGAATAGGATTAACCCCAAAAAGAAAACATCTTACAAGTCGAAAAATGCTTTATTAAACCTGGGAAATCATTTAGTTGAAAAGCATGATGACTCCTACCAATACCAATTGCCTTTTAAAACCGGCGCAGCATTTAAAGTTGGGCAAGGGTATAATGGAACGATTTCCCACCACAACGAAAAAGCAATAGACTTTACCATGCCTGTAGGAACAAAAATTTGTGCTATCCGTGACGGTATAGTCGTAAAGGTTGTAGAATCAAATTACAGAGGTTGCGCAAAAAAAGAGTGTATGAAATTTAACAATAAACTAATTATTTACCATTCCGATGGATCGTTTGTTGAATACACTCATATTAAGAAAAACGGAGCAATCGTAAACGTTGGAGATACCGTTAAAGCAGGACAAGAAATTGCATTAAGCGGTAATACAGGTTTTTCAACAGGACCACACTTACATTTAGTTATATTCTATCAAAAAATGGGAAAAAGAAAGACTATTGCTACCAAGTTCTTAATTAATGATGGCGCCAAAAAAGAAATTTTAACAGCTAAAAAAACCTATTCTAAAAATTACTAGAATCTAAATTATTTGCATAAAAAAAGAGAAGCCAAATAGCTTCTCTTTTTTTGTACTTAGCCTTTAGGGTTGTCTATAGCTATGATTTTATTAATTCAGTGATGTTTGTTAATTGAAAATTAGCTTTATAACACAACTATTAAAAGTGGTTCCCTTTATATATATTTGCATTTAAAGGAAACTTAATTGAACATGGTGGAAGATACTAGTTGTAGTAAAGAAAATTGTACGTACCCAATAGTCAATAAAACGCACCAATTATGCCAGATACATAACTGGGAGCGAACTCATAAAGGGCAAGATTTTTTTGAATACCAACTACAGAAAAAGCAGGGGTACGCTAAAAGGATGCAAGACAGAGCAATTGAGAAAGCAAAAAAAACACCTCCTAAACCTTACATCTGGAAACCAAAGAAACCCCAAACTCCTATAAAACAAGTGTCCAATAAAATGGCAAGTGCATTAGGTATTTATGTACAGGTGAAAAAAGAGTACTTAAAAGATAACCCTGAATGTGAAGCTCATTTTTGTAACTGCAATACACCATCGGAAGAATTAACGATTCACCATAAAATGGGGCGAATAGGTTATGCTACTGAAGAAAAGAGAGCAATTGATGTTTCTTTATTACTGGATAAAGATTATTTTATGGCTTCCTGTGGAGCTGCTCATAGATGGATTGAAGACAATGTAGCTCAAGCTAAAGAGTGGGGATATTCCTTAGATAGAATAAAGTAATGTAACTTGTACCAACAATGGATATAGAAAATAACCACCATAACGAATCGAATGACAAACAACAGCATTCAGATACAGTATTCAAACCAAAAACGAATGAAGAGCTGAATGAAGAGAATCCTACAAGAAAAAAACGGAGACAAGCAACTGAAGAAGAATTGAACCACCCCCTACATGGAGTAAAACTAGCTCAAATTTTAGAACGTCTGGTAGCACATTATGGCTGGGAGTATTTAGCAGATCGTGTAAATATTCGCTGTTTTATGCACAACCCAACAATGAAATCAAGTCTTGGTTTTTTAAGAAAAACGCAATGGGCTCGAGAGCATGTTGAGGACGTATACATGGATATGTTGGAAGATGAAGGATATATAAGTTAAATGATTAAAAAACTCCAAACAATTACTTTTATATAACAAAAAAGAGAAGCAAAACGGCTTCTCTTTTTTGTTATAAATGTTCTTTAACTAAGCCACTCCTTCACCATTAGTAACATCGTCCTCATCAGGGTTCACAAATACTAATTTTCCGTTAGAGTTTTCCGTCATTAATATCATTCCTTCACTTTCTACACCACGTAATTTTCTAGGTGCAAGGTTAACCAAAACAGTAACTTTTTTCCCTATTACATCTTCTGGCTTAAAGCTTTCGGCAATTCCTGAAACAATTGTTCTGGTATCAATACCTGTATCAACTTTTAATACCAATAACTTTTTAGTTTTTGGCATTTTTTCAGCTTCTACAATAGTTCCTGTACGGATATCTAATTTAGAGAAATCTTCAAAAGTAGCTGTCTCTTTTTGAGGTTCTACTACTTTGTTAGCTTTTTCGTTTTCTAGCTTGATATTTTCCAATCGATCCAATTGCTTTTGGATGTCCTCGTCTTCTATTTGAGGGAATAATATTGGTGCTTTACCTTCTTTTATCTTGTGTCCTGATGGTAATAAGTCTGTTTTATCAGCAATATCATTCCACTTCGTTTCTGGTTGCTGTAATAAATCTTGCAAGGTTTTAGAAGCAAACGGTATAAACGGCTCACTTAAGGTTGCCAAAGCAGTAGCAATTTGTAATGCTACATACATGCTTGTTTTTGTGCGTTCCTCATCAACCTTTATTGTTTTCCAAGGCTCTTGCTCTGCCAAGTATTTATTTCCTAAACGAGCAAGGTTCATCATTTTTAAATTCGCTTCTCTAAAACGGTAACGCTCTATTGAAAATGAAATGTCCGCAGGGAATTTCTTTAATTCTTCTAAAGCATCAATATCTGCTTCAGTATAGTCACTTGGTAGTGGTACAATACCATCATAATATTTATTGGTCAGTACTAAAACTCTATTGATAAAGTTTCCGTAATTATCAGCCAATTCTTTATTACGTGATTGGAAATCTTTCCATGTAAAATCATTATCCTTTGTTTCAGGAGCAGTTGCTGTTAAGGTATAGCGTAATGCATCTTGCCTTCCTGGAAAATCTTCTAAGTATTCATGCAACCAAACTGCCCAGTTTTTAGAAGTAGATAATTTATTCCCTTCTAAGTTTAAGAACTCATTTGCTGGTACATTATCTGGTAAAATATAACTTCCTTCTGCTTTCAACATCGCCGGGAAAATAATACAATGAAATACAATATTATCCTTCCCTATAAAGTGTACTAATTTGGTATCGTCATTTTTCCAATATGGTTCCCAATCTTTCCCTTCTCTTGCTGCCCATTCTTTAGTTGCTGAAATATATCCGATAGGCGCATCGAACCAAACATATAATACTTTTCCATCACCTCCTTCAACAGGTACCGGAATTCCCCAATCTAAATCTCTGGTTACGGCACGTGGGCGTAATCCGTCATCAATCCATGATTTACATTGTCCGTATACATTCGATTTCCAGTCCGATTTATGATCTTCTAAAATCCATTGTTTTAAAAATGCTTCATGCTTATCTAAAGGTAAAAACCAGTGCTTTGTTTCTTTCATTGAAGGAACCGCACCTGTAATAGCCGATTTAGGATTTATTAAATCAGTAGCATTATGACTCGTTCCGCATTTTTCACACTGATCACCATAACTTTCTTCATTCCCACATTTAGGACAAGTACCCACTACAAAACGATCGGCTAAAAACTGATTCGCATCCGCATCATACAATTGTTGCTCTACTTTTTCAATAAACTCTCCTTTTTCATCTAATGTTTTGAAAAATTCAGAAGCAGTTTCATGATGAATTTTTGATGAAGTTCTAGAATAGTTGTCAAAAGAAATTCCAAAGTCCTCAAAAGATTTTTTGATAATACCATTGTATTTATCAACAACATCTTGAGGAGATACTCCTTCTTTTTTCGCTTTAATAGTAATTGGCACACCGTGCTCATCACTACCACAAACAAAGGCAACATCTTTACCTAATAAACGTAAATAACGCGCATAAATATCGGCAGGTACGTAAACTCCTGCTAAATGCCCAATATGTATTGGTCCGTTAGTATAAGGTAATGCTGCGGTTAGGGTATATCTTTTTGGATCTTGACTCATCGGTTCTAAAATTTTCAATTGCAAAAATACGCATTAGAACTTATAACTGCGATAGATTTGCTATTTTTACTACTATGAATACAAAACAACCACAATCCTTACAACGAGGCGACTTAGTTGCTATTGTTACCACCGCTAGAAAAATTGATAGAGAAGACATTCAAAAAGCAATTGAATTAATAGAAAGCTGGGGGTTAAATGCTGTGGTTGGCAAAACTATTGGTAAAGCTGATCATCAGTTTGGTGGCACTGATGCCGATAGAATTTCCGATTTTCAAGAAACCATGAATAACGATGCTATAAAAGCTATATGGTGTGCCCGTGGAGGATATGGAACCGTTCGTATTATTGATGCTTTAGATTTTTCAAAATTTTTAACGAATCCTAAATGGGTTGTTGGTTTTTCTGATGTTACCGCTTTACATTCTCACCTACATAATTTAGGTGTACACACTATACATGGGCTAATGCCTATTACGGTAGAAAGTAGTACTCCAGAAGCTATTGATTCTTTAAAAAACGCTTTGTTTGGCGATGCTATAAAACATGACATTCCTTGTGAAAGCCAGAATAAATATGGTAAAGGAGAAGGAAAATTAGTAGGCGGAAATTTATCCATGTTGTATAGTTTACTAGGCTCTAATTCAGCGATTAAAACGGATGCTAAAATTTTATTTATTGAAGATTTAGATGAATACCTATATCATGTTGACAGGATGATGATGAACTTAAAACGCAACGGGTATTTTAACAACTTAAAAGGACTCATTGTTGGTGGAATGACGAATATGAACGACAATACTATTCCTTTTGGAAAAACAGCTGAAGAAATAATTTTAGACAATATAAAAGAATTCAACTTTCCTGTATGTTTTAATTTCCCTGCTGGACATTTAAAAGATAACAGAGCACTAGAACTTGGAAGAACAGTTGAATTTAGTGTTAGTAAAAAATCTACAACCTTAAAGTTTATATAAGCATGGCTTTGCATAATGAGCTGGGTAAAAAAGGAGAGGCACTGGCTGAAGAATACTTACTACGAAATGGGTATAGTATAAAAGCAAAAAACTGGCGCTACCTAAAAGCTGAAATAGATATTATTGCTCAAAAAGAAAACATTTTAGCCATAGTTGAAGTTAAAACACGAAGTTCAATTACTATTGCAGCACCTGAAGAGGCTGTAAACAAAAAGAAAATTAAATTATTAGTTGCAGCCGCTAATGAATATGTTATCCAAAATGATTTAGATATTGAGGTCCGTTTTGATATTATTTCTATTCACAAAAAAGGAGGGAATTACGACCTTAATCACATTAACGACGCTTTTTTGTTTTTTTAATCACAAAATGTTATATTTGCCTGTATCACGTTAATCAATAAATTGTATGAAAACAATAGCTTCTTTTGTAGAAAACTATATTCGTAGTAAACCATTTTTACTTTCAGCCCTTTCTCAAGGTATTATAAACCTTACTTCTTTAACCAGAATTATGCTTCCGGAAATTCAAGAAGAATTACAAAAAGAAGTCAAACAAGGAGCTGTTGTAATGGCTTTAAAACGACTTTCAGAAGACTTAGATTTCAGAACCAATCATAAAATAATAAAGGTTTTAAAAGATATTGGAGAAATTACTGTTCGTTCATCACTGACTGACTATACTTTTTCTATTTCAGACTCTATCTTAAAAAAACAAGAAGAGTTATTGTCGTTTATTAATGTAAAGAAAAATATTTTTTATACTTCTTCAAGAGGGGTTAGTGAAACAAATATTGTCATAAATAGTTCTATGGACGAACTAATTAAGACCATTTTTAAAGGCGAAGAAATCATTGAAGAAAAAAGAGATTTATCTTCGATATCCATACGAATGCCAGAAGAAAACTCTTCTACTCCTGGATTGTATTATTTTATTTTTCAGCGTTTAGCCTGGGAAGGAATCGTTATTTGGGAAGTAATTTCAACAAGTAATGAATTTACTATACTTGTTAGTGAAAACCAAATAGATACTGCTTTTAAAGTAATTAAAGACTTGAAAAAAATAAGCTAAAACACATTGAATATCCTTTTATAAAGAAACCCAATAAAAGATAAATACTACTAGAAAGCTTAAAAGCTGAATCTAAATAGATTCAGCTTTTAAGCTTTCTAACATTACGGTAGTCATTCCTTTTAAATCATATTCATGATTCCATTTCCAGTCGTTTTGAGCGTCAGAATCATCAATGCTTTTTGGCCATGAATCGGCTATTGCTTGTCTGAAATCAGGAGTATACTTTATTTCAAATTCTGGGATATGTTTTTTAATTTCTTCAGAAATCATATCGGGAGTAAAACTAATTCCTCCTAAATTATAGGAAGATCGGATTTTAACATCCTCTTTTGGAGCATCCATAATATTCATTGTTGCTCTTACCGCATCATCCATATACATCATTGGTAATGCTGTATTTTCGCTTAAAAAACAATCATATTCATTGTCTTGAATTGCTTTATGAAAAATATCAACAGCATAGTCAGTTGTTCCTCCTCCAGGTAGTGTTTTCCAACTAATCAATCCTGGATAACGAATACTTCTAACGTCCACTCCATATTTATTATGATAGTACTCACACCAACGTTCACCAGTTTGCTTCGTTATTCCATATACTGTGGTAGGTTCCATAATAGTATATTGAGGCGTATTCTCTCTAGGAGTTGTAGGACCAAAAACAGCGATACTTGATGGCCAGAATATTTTTTTAACAAGACCTTCTTTAGCTAAATTTAAAACATGAAATAAAGAATTCATGTTTAAATCCCATGCCTTCATAGGGAATTTTTCACCAGTTGCCGAAAGCATTGCTGCTAATAAATATATATCAGTAATTTGATGTTTTTCTACACAATTACGAACTACATCGTAATCCATAGCGTTAACAATCTCAAATGGTCCAGAATTCATTAATTCATCCTTCCCTTCTCTAATATCAGCAGCTACTACATTATCGTTTCCGTGAATTTTTCGTAATGATAACGTTAACTCAGAGCCTATTTGCCCGCAAGCACCAATGATTAATATTTTTGGAGTCATAATTGTATATGGGTTTAATACTGCAAATATAATCTTTTCTTAAATTTTTTAATTATCAACAGGTATTGCATTTTAAAAATTATATTTGTTTAAAATGTTTCAAAATGAAAAGATTAATAGCACTGGTATTTTTAACAATGATGCTTTCTTGTAAAAAAGAAAATAGCTCATTGAAAAAGGTAGACAAACGTCCTGTTCCTATTAAAATTGATAGTATTAAAAAGATTCAACTTACAATTAGAAGTGCTGCAAAATTCACAGATGATTGGTCAGAAATTATCACTTTTGAAAATGAATTAAAAAGAGTACTTGTCAGAAACATTCAAACTGAAAAAGACATTGGATTACTTAAAAAACTCTTAGAAGACGTAAAAAAAACACATCCTAAACGATTTAAAACCCTAGCAATTGAGGCACGAATTAAAGTTTTGGAAACTGAAATATTAATGCTCGATCAGTCCCTAAAGGACTTGTCATTAAAAGACTTAAACAATACTTATTTACGCATTCAAAACTCATATAATATATTTATCGGGAAAATTGAAGCCTTAATCATAAAAGAAAAAGACTATGAAAAATATCGTTAAAAACGGAATTGTTATTTGCTTATTCTTTCTTTCATATTGTACAAACGCTCAATCAGAAACTGAAAAAGAAACCATAAATAACATTTTAACTAATTGGCATAAAGCTGCATCGGATGCAAATTATGATGCATATTTTTATTTGATGACTGATGATGCTGTTTTTATTGGTACTGATGCCACAGAAAACTGGCAAAACAAAGCATTTAAAGCTTTTTCGAAACCTTATTTTGACAAAGGAAAGGCATGGAATTTCACTACTCTTGAAAGAAATATTTATATAAATAACACTAATGATTTTGCATGGTTTGATGAATTATTGAATACTCAAATGAAAATATGCAGAGGGTCTGGAGTACTTCAAAAAGTGAATGGAGAATGGAAAATAAAGCATTATGTATTATCCATAACAATACCCAACAAAGATGTTGAAAAGGTTATTGATATAAAAAAAAGCACTGATAATCAGCTAATTAAAGGTCTTGAAAAACATACTTGATTATTTGGAAGGTAATGGGTTTTAAGTTATTTTTGAAAAAATAAACCCAGAATATACCCCAACCAAATGAAAAAATTATTACCTACTTTGATTGCTTTCATAGCAATCAACTGCTGTTATTCTCAATTTAACGCTGATTCTCCATGGATCAAGCAACTGAAACAAGATACACCAGTTGCAGAATTACAACAACGAAATTCAAATCAACCATTTACTTTTTACGAAGTTCAACAGGCTTTTAACCAATATTGGGAAACTCATGATCCTAATGTCAAAGGAAGTGGATACAAACCATTTAAACGTTGGGAATTTATGGTTGAAAATGAAGTTGATGAAAATGGATACTTACCTAGTGCTCAAAAAATATGGGATACATGGTCTGCTAAAAATCAAATGCAACAGAGTTCAAAAGCTATAATGGCCGATCAGAGTAATTGGTCTGCCATAGGTCCTTTTACAACAACCGGAACAGGTTCGTGGTCTACTGGTCAAGCAAGAATCAATACCGTAATTGTTGATCCTAATAACGCTACTACTTGGTATGCAGGTGCTCCGGCAGGAGGAATATGGAAATCAACTAACTCAGGAAATTCCTGGTCACCAATGTCTGATAACTTACCTCAAATTGGTGTTTCAGGTATTGCTATTGATCATGCGAATTCGGATATTATATACATAGCTACAGGTGATGATGATGCTGGAGATACTTCAAGTGTTGGTGTATTTAAATCTACTGATGGTGGTGTGACATGGGCTCAAACTGGATTGAACCCTGGGAACTCCCCTTCATCAATGAATGATATATATATTAACCCTACAGATTCAAATATGTTATGGGTTGCTACAAATATTGGAGTATATAAGACTACAAACGGAGGAACCAACTGGAATCTAATCGCTGACACACAATTCGAGAACATAAAAGATATTAAATTAAAACCAGGTGACCCTAGTATTGTTTACGCTGTAACAACTGATAGTTTTTATAGATCTACTGATGGAGGAGATACATTTAACGAGATCACTACAGGCTTACCAAATTCTTCTGGTAGACTCGTAATTGATGTATCACCAGACAATTCAAACTACGTTTATGTTTTTAGGGAATCTGGAGGAGCAACAAGTATATATAGATCAGATAACAGTGGTGCTTCATTTACAACAAGAACAACTTCAATAACTCAAGGAGCTGCTACATTTAGTGCAGGACAAGCATGGTATGATTTAGCTATGGGAGTATCAAGTACCAATGCTGAAGAAATTTATATTGGCTGTTTAAATGTATGGAAATCAACTAATGGAGGAACATCTTTTATAAAAATAAACAATTGGAGCTCTCCAAATGGAGCTTCTTACACTCATGCAGACATTCACTTTTTAAGAGATTATAACGGTACAATGTATTGTGGAAGTGATGGAGGAGTCTATTCTTCTAGTGATGGAGGTGTAAATTTTACTAACCACACTTTTGGAATTCAAGCCAGTCAGTTTTATAGAATTGCAGTTGCAAAAACAAACGCCAATAAAATGGTAGGTGGTTTACAAGATAATGGAGGGCATGCCTTTAATAGTAGCACAAGTGGTCATTCTAAAAATTATTATGGCGCGGATGGAATGGATACTGCTATTGACCCTACTGATGAGAATAAGTTTTATGGATTTATTCAAAGCGGAGGAGGACCATATATTTCTTCAGATGCAGGAGCTACATTAGACACTGCTGTTACTGAGCCAGAGTCAGGAAATTGGGTTACACCAATGACAATTAATTCCGTAGGGACATTATACGGTGGGTACTCTAGTTTGTATAGGTTAGATGGTGCAAATTGGACGCAGCTAGCTAGTTTAGGATCAGCATGTGATTTACTGGAAATTGCACCTTCTAATGATGCTATTATTTATGCAGTTGTAAATAATGTACTAAAAAGAAGTGATAATTCAGGAGTATCTTTTACAAATATTGGACCTACTTTTGGGTCTAATATAAAAGGTATTGGCATTCATCAAACTGACCCTAATACAGTTTGGGTTACTACTTCAGGAGGAGGAAGAGGGGTTTATAAATCAACAAACACAAATAATGGAGGAAGTGCAACATTTGTAAATATCACCAGTAATTTACCTTCTACAACTGAGTATTTTACAGATATTGTACACCAAGGAAATCATACGGATAACCCAGTATATTTAGCAACTAGTTTAGGAGTTTATCGTTTGGATGATACTTCTGCAACTTGGGAAACATTTGTAATTAATTTACCTAATACAATTGTCAATGATTTAGAAATTAATTTACTTGACGAATCAATTACTGCTGCTACATATGGTCGTGGAGTTTGGAGATCTCCAATACCTATTCAAATGGCTCCAAATGACGTTAAGTTATTAACCATTAACGAACCAGTAGATGCAGTTGTGAATTGTGGAAATGTTACCCCGGAGGTTACAGTTAAAAACAATGGGTTAAATACAATTAATCAAATAGATATAAATTATACTGTAGACGGCGTTCCAGCTGTAACTACTTGGAACGGAACATTATTGTCAACTAATCAAACAACAATTACTTTGCCTACTTTAAATGTTTCAAGAGCAAGTCATACTTTAGTAATTAACACTACTGTAGCTGGTGATGCTAATGTTGCTAATAACGAATCAACAATCATCTTTTTAGCAAATGATACTGGTGTTGTAAATACTATAAATACATTTGAAAATAACGCAGATCAATTGCTATCTGACGATGCCTTATGGGAAAGAGGAGTCCCATCAGGTACATTGTTAAACTCAGCGTCTTCTGGATCTCAAGTATATGGGACAGCTTTAAATGCTAATTATTCTAATGAAACTAAAGCATCTTTAATTTCACAATGTTATGATTTAACGCAATTGACAAACCCTGTATTGCGATTTGACATGGGATTTGATCTGGAAGAAAATTGGGATATTGGGTATACGGAATATTCTACGGATCAAGGTCAAAATTGGACCGTTTTAGGAACCATTAATAGCCAACCTTTATGGTATAATAGTGATCGTACAAATGCTTCATCGGGAGCAGCAAACGATTGTCAAAATTGCCCAGGAGCTCAATGGACTGGACTAGGAGGTGATGCACATGCTTCAGGAGGAATTAATGCAACTATGAGAGAATATGCTTATGATTTTGACCTTAACGCGGGAAATGGCGAAACAGATTTAACAGGAGCAACTAATATTATATTTAGAATTGTTCTTCATTCTGATAACTCAGTAACTGAAGAAGGTATAATTATTGATGATTTTGTAATTGATGGTGTATTAGGAATTGAAGATATTGCAGTTGATGATTTTATGGTATATCCTAACCCATCAACAGGGCTATTTAATATTGTATTTAAAGAAGGAACTACCAAACTTCATTTTAACGTGTTTGATGCAACTGGTAAAGTTGTTTACTCTAAAGAAACAAGTCAATTCTCCAATGAATACCAGTTGAATTTAAATCAACTTTCCTCAGGAATATACTTTTTAGAAGTAGGAAACGAAACTAAAAAAACAACTAAGAAACTTATTATAAAGTAACATCTCTTTGTTAAGAAAAATTTAAAATGGGCTTCCTGAAAAGGTAGCCCATTTTTCGTTTAAAACGAAAGTAGGATACTCCTAAAAATAGTTATATTTACAATTATGATTTCATTAGCTACTTTTCAACTTAACGATACCGAATACTCCATTGATTTATCAAAACCCTTAGATATTTCAATCCCATTAAAAACAGGAAAAGACAATCCAAATGCTTGGTATATCGACCCACCGAAAATTGAACCCGTAGTTATGGGGGATTGGATTGGAAATGTAAAACAGGGAGCATCAACAAATTTTAACAACATTGTATTTAACCCACACGCTCATGGCACGCATACCGAATGTGTAGGTCATATAACTAAAGAATTTTACAGTATTAATGATTGTTTAAAAACCTTCTTTTTCACTGCAGAAGTAATCAGTGTTCGTCCAGAAAAACATAAAGAAGACTTCGTTATTACAAAACAACAATTGAAAGAAAAATTACTGCGTAAACCAGAAGCAATTGTAATACGAACCATACCCAATACTTCAGATAAATTAACAAAACAATACTCACACACCAATCCACCTTATTTAGAAGAGGAAGCAACAATATATTTAAAAGAATTAGGAATTAAACATTTACTCATTGACCAACCGAGTGTGGATAAAGAAGAAGATGGAGGAGCATTAGTATCTCATAATGCTTTTTGGGATACAAGTAATAGGATACGATTTGATGCTACTATTACAGAGTTTATTTACGTCCCTGACCATATTAAAGATGGCTTATATGTTTTAAACCTACAAATAGCTTCATTCCACAATGATGCATCCCCAAGTAAACCTATATTATATAAAATAAACTAATATGGACGTAATTTTCGGAATCATCATCGGAGCGTTTTTATCCTATTTTGGGATTGAATTCTTTAAAAGGAAATCTAAAATATCTATTACAGAAAAGCAATCTGTTATACTATTAGAAAAAATTAAAAACGTCTGCAAATTAGTTACTGTAGAAGGTGAATTCTCTGAAGTATATCACTATGAGAATGTAAAAGAACGCTTTATGAGTTTAATTACTAGTAAAAAGAAAGCTATATTATTGGTAAATGCGAAAGCACAAATTGGCTATGATTTATCTAAAATTAAATTAACAGCCAATCCCAATTCAAAAACAATATTTATAACTGATTTCCCTCAAGCCGAAATACTTACTATTGAAACAGATTTGAAGCAGAAGATTTAACGGTATTAAACAAAGAGGCAAAACAATTTATAGTTGATAAAATTCCTGAAAGCGGACTTATTGAAACAGCTAACAAAGAACTTCTTGAAACTATAGGAATCATTACTAATATTGTAGAAACTATTGATTGGAAAATAGATCATACAGCTTTGAATATGGCTCCCAATAAAAAGATTGTTGAAAAAAATTAAATCAACATTAAAACATTTTACAAATGAACATTGAACAATTTAGAGATTTTTGTTTGCTAAAAGAAGGAGTTACTGAATCATTCCCTTTTGACCAAAACACCCTTGTATTTAAGGTAGCTGGAAAAATGTTTGCACTAACATCATTGAAAGACTGGGAAGAAGGCATACAGTTTATAAACCTAAAATGTGACCCAGAATATGCTATTGAATTAAGATCAACTTATGAAAGTATTGACCCAGGTTATCATATGAGTAAAAAGCATTGGAATTCAGTAAGAATATATAAAGGAGAAATACCTTACGAGCTGATTTCTCAATTGATTACCCAATCCTATGATTTAGTAGTAAAAAGTCTTACTAAAAAACAACGTGAACAAATAAGCAATTCATAATTCATTAAAAATATCCTTCAATTACAATAATCTTCTCATAATACTCTCATTAAAATTACCCATTAACCAACATTATTTACCTTTTGTCAAATTATTTTGTTATTTTTAAAATCCCGAAACTTTAAATAACCTACTTAATTATGAGAATAAAATACCCGTTTTTTATCTTTTTAGCATTTCTAATGCTGAAAACAAATGCACAAACTACTGCCGAAATAAAAAGTATTTTTTCACAAACTAACCTTACTAACCTTACTCAATATGTAAATGAATTATCTGGAGAAATTTCAACTACAATTGGCGGTGTACCTAATCAAACAATTACTCATCGTGTAAGCAATATTGGCAACAACTTAGCTGCAGATTACATTAAAGAAAGACTTTCCGGTTTTGGACTATCTATTAATGATCAAATTTATACCCCTGGAGCAACTGGAGGTCGTAATATAATTGCCACACAAACTGGAGTTACAAATCCAAATAATATTTATATAATAAGCGCACATTATGATTCAACTCACAATCATGGCGCAGATGATAATGCTAGTGGAACAGCTGCTATAATTGAATTAGCAAGAATATTATCTTCTTATTGTACTGAAAACACTATTATATATGCATTATGGGACCAAGAAGAAACAGGTTTAAATGGAAGCTCATATTATGCGCAACAGGCACAAGCAAATGGTGACAATATTTTAGGAAACTTTAATATCGATATGATGGGATTCGATGGCAACAATGATAGGGCTTTTGATATTGATGTTCGTCCTATTGCAAATTCTGTAGCTATGTCAACTCAGATCACTACTATTTTAGCAGATCACTTCCCTACAGATGTTAACAATGTAGCATCTAACGAAATTCATTTAATCGCTACTACTGTGAACCCTGGCACACTAGATAGTGATCATTCCTCATTTTGGGGGCGAGGGTATTCAGCTATTCTATTTGGTGAAAATTGGGCGACAAATGACATAACCTCAGGTTATCATTCTAATAATGACAGAATAAATTTATTTAATATGTCCTATTATCATGATATGTCCAAGTTATTAGTTGCTTATGCAGCTACTGTAGCTAGCCCTATTTTTATTGATAAAACGGTTACTCAGGACGCCACTACTTTAACATCCAATGAACCTGGAGCTACTTACCAATGGGTAGATTGCAATAACAGTAACACGCCAATTACTGGTGAAACTAATCAAATTTTCACCCCTACAATTACAGGTAACTACGCCGTTCATATAACTAAAAACAATTGTACAAAAACAAGTAGCTGTACCTCTTTTAATGTATTAGGAATCGGCGATTTTCAAATAAAAAATATTAGCATATTTCCGAACCCTGTAAAAGACAAAATAACGCTTCTTGGATTTGAAAACACTACTTCCGAATTAAGCCTTAGCTTATATTCTATAACTGGAAAAAAAATATTCACAAAAAAACTTACAGCCCATAAACCTGAATTAAATTTAGCCGCACTCTCTGCAGGTGTTTATTTATTAGATATCAGTACTACCGATGGAGCTAAAAAAGTTTTTAAAATTATTAAACAGTAATATTTAAAGTTACTATTAACAGTAAAGCTGGTTCTTTTCAGTTTTAAAACAACCAGTTTTTTTATATAAAAAAATTATAATATCTTAATTTTAAGATCAAATTTTGTAACTTTATAACTGTTCATTTTATTAAAAATCAACATATTACCTCAATTAAGCTTCTAAAAACTAATAGTAACTATACTAACTAAAATTTTTAGAATTATGAGAAAATCTAGTCGATTACTGGTTGTAGTAATTTTTACATTACTCCTAGGAAGCAGTTATTTAACTGCACAAGAAAAACAACCTCAACGCTATCTTACCGTTACAACAATGCACTGGAACATGGACATGGAAGACTTTTCCATGAAGGAATGGAAAGCTGTAGAAAAAGAATTTACTGACAAGGTCACTGCTAAAAACGAGTTTATTTTAGCCACTAATTTTGGTGTCCATTTTATGACTGCCGATAACACCGAATTGGTGTACGTACAATTATTCAATTCGTGGAATGACATTGACAAATCAAACAAACGTAATGGAGAATTAATAAAAGCGGCGTGGCCAGATGAAGCTAAACGAGAATCCTTTTTAAAAATACGTGATTCCTATTATGACGATTATCATTCTGACGAAATTTACGCCACCATTTCAGGAGCGAAACCATATATGGAAGAAAAGGACAAGGAAATGTTATTTTATGTTAGAAAAAGCCACCTAGCGTTCCCAGATGACGGAAGCGGAAAGGAATTTAAAGCGCTTAGAGATCCTTTTATAAAAGAGGTTATACATAAAAACCAATTTATAAAAGGTTATTACCCATATGTACATGCTTGGGGGGCCGACAAAAGAGATTTCATTGAAGTATTTGTTATTGAATCATTAGATGCTTTAGACAAAGCTTTTGAAGAAACTGCTAAGCTGAATAAAGTACGTTTTTCAGATGAAATAAAACAAAAAGATACTGGAAAAAAAATGGGAAAATACTTTACCGGCTTCCATGCAGATTATGTGTATAAATCTGTGCCAGGGATTTCTAAAAAAATGCCACCACCACCTAAAAAGTAATTACCTAAAAAGGGAGGTTTCATCAAACCTCCCTTTTTTATTATATGTTTATTTGTATTTATTACTCTATTATTTTGAATATAACTGGCGCACTTCTATTCTTAAAAGCTGATGATTTCAATCCAAATACTTGTGCCATTTGACCAATTTTAGCTTCTTTTAAGTACGTTTTAGCTTCTTTATTTAATACCGTACTATTAGTTACTTTTACTGTTGGTTTTTCAGGAAACTTAATATTAAAACTAATAATATCTCCTTTATTAACTGAGAGAACTATTGCTGCAAGTTTTTTCTTTGTTATCTCTACTATACATTCTTCACATGGTTTTTTTCCGTTAATAAAGGTGATTGGTCTTTCTGATGCATCAACTATCTTCTTTTCTTTTTTTGTATAAATGTAAATAATAGGTTTTTCTAGTTTATTACCATCCTTATCTTTATCAGCTATATCAACACTTTGAATTTGATTATTTTTTATTTTTGAAGCCTCTTCGTAGGAAACTTTTTTATTATCCAATATATAAGTGGCATTTTTTGGCATTTTGGGTGGCGCAGGTGGTGGTGGTGGTGGGCAATCAGGAAACGCTTCAGCGGCTTTCTTCTGAGAAGGAGTCATCAACTTATATAAGTACTCTAATCTATTTAAATCCTTTAGCTTAATAATTCTCGTAGCTTTTGGTTTACTATTATATTTCTTAGCCAATGTATTGTACTCAACAACTTGTTGAGGTGTAGCTTTTTCTTGTTGAATTGTTGTACTAAAACTAAATAAAAGTAGTGCTAGTACTGGTAATAAGATAAAGCTTCTTATCCAAATTTTCTTCTTTGATGTTTCTTTTTTCATAACTGTAAATCGTTTTTTGATTGATGAATAATTAATGGCATTTGCCAAGGGTAATTGATAGGCATTTGATGAAAATGCTAGCAATGTCTGTTGATATATTTTTTCGTTTGCCCCATTGTTTAGTACTGCTTGATCGGCTAAAAACTCATGGTTTAATTTAACCGATTTTTTCAGTAAATAGATTATTGGATTAAACCAGAATACAACTTGTAGCAACTCAAGTAGTAGCACGTCTAAACTATGTTTTTGATACGCATGCGCTTGTTCATGAAGTAAAACTTCTTTAGGGATTTGATGACTTATAAATTGCTGTTTATTAAAGAATATAAAATTGAAAAAAGTATGTGGTACTATATCCTCGTTCAATAAAACAGATGTAGTTTCACCACTTTTCTCTTTTGGGTTATTTTTAATCCTCTTTATAATTTCATAACTGTTTTTAATAAATTTCAACCCAAATAACAGTACTCCAAAACCATAAATACTCCATAACACTGTTGGCAAATAATTCTGTTGTTCCGTTTCTTCTATAATTGGGAACTCTGTTACAACACCAGAAGCAATCATTGGTTGTATTTGCTCCACCACATCTACATAATTAGTGAACGTGACTAATGGTATTATAAAAGACATTACTATTATTGATAATAAATAAATTCGCTTATACATATGCATGTTTTCTTTCTCTAAAAACAGTACATAAAACAGGTAAAACACCAATAAACACCCTCCAGATTTTAATAGATAATCAAGCATAATTATTTCTTTTTAATTTCTCCGTCAATAATTGATTTTAAATGCTCTAACTCTTCCTTAGTTAAATTAGTTTCTTTCGTAAAAAAAGATGCAAATTGTGAGGCACTATCATTAAAGAAGTTTTTTATCAATCCATTTACATGTTTTGAGAAGTACGCTTCCTTTTTAACCAACGGATAATACTCTCTTGACTTACCATGTAAATTATAGGCTATATATCCTTTGTCCGACATTCTCTTCAATAAAGTAGCTAATGTTGTTGTTGCTGGCTTTGGCTCTGGGTATTCTTCTAACAAATCTTTCATAAAAGCCTTTTCAAGCTTCCATAAATTATTCATTACTATTTCTTCTGTTTTTGATAATTTCATGTGTTTAATTTTTTTTTAATTATAAAAAATATTTAAAAATTTGAGAACCCCTGTAACCACTCGTTACCCTCGTTCTCTCATGAACTTATTTTAATCATACCTCTGAGAGTATTTTTTGATTAAAAAAGTTCATATTCGTTTCAAAACACCTATTTAACTATTACTCTACAAATGTAGAGTAATAGTTTAAATTCTACAAGTGTAGAGTAAAAAAAGAATGCAAAAAAAATCCGCTCATATGAACGGATTTGATTTTATCTTGTAAAAAACTATTTACTTAATTCAGTAAAATACTTATAAAACAAAGGAATAGTTTCAATTCCTTTTAAGTAATTAAATACACCAAAATGCTCATTTGGGGAATGTATTGCATCAGAATCTAATCCGAATCCCATTAGAATAGTTTTACTTTTTAGTTCTTCTTCAAACAAAGCAACAATAGGAATACTTCCTCCACTACGTTGTGGAATTGGTTTTTTTCCAAAAGTATCGCTATACGCCATACTTGCAGCTTGATATCCCGTACTGTTCGTAGGAGTAACATATCCTTGACCACCGTGATGTGGAGTAACTTTAACTGTTACACCAGCTGGAGCAATACTTTCAAAATGCTTTGTAAATAGTTCAGTAATGTTTTCCCAATCTTGATTAGGTACTAAACGCATAGATATTTTAGCGTAGGCTTTAGAAGCGATAACTGTTTTTGCTCCTTCACCAGTATATCCTCCCCAAATTCCATTTACATCTAAAGTAGGCCTGATAGCATTACGCTCATTTGTAGTGTATCCTTCTTCACCATATACAGCATCAATATCTAATGCTTTCTTATAATTTTCCAAAGAGAAAGGCGCTTTTGCCATTTCATCACGTTCTTCACGAGAAAGTTCTTCAACACCATCATAAAAACCTGGTATAGTAATATGATTCTTTTCATCGTGTAATGAAGCAATCATTTTTGTTAATACATTAATAGGGTTTGCAACTGCCCCACCATATAATCCTGAATGTAAATCTCTATTTGGTCCCGTTACTTCAACCTCTACATAGCTTAATCCTCTTAATCCAGTTGTTATTGAAGGAATATCATTAGCAATCATTCCAGTGTCAGAAATTAATATAACATCATTCTTTAACTTTTCTTGATTGTTTTTCACAAAAACTCCAAGGTTTACGGAACCTACTTCTTCTTCTCCTTCAATCATGAACTTTACATTACAAGGTAACTGGTTTGTAGAAGTCATAAATTCTAAAGCCTTTACATGCATGTACATTTGTCCTTTATCATCACAGGCACCACGAGCAAAAATAGCCCCTTCAGGATGTTTTTCTGTTTTTTTAATTACAGGTTCAAATGGTCCGCTTGTCCATAATTCAATAGGATCAGCAGGTTGTACATCATAATGTCCGTACACTAAAATAGTTGGTAAATCAGAATCTATAATTTTTTCTCCGTATACTATAGGATAACCATCGGTTTCACAAATTTCAACAACATCACAACCTGCTTTTTCAAGGCTTAACTTTACTTGATCAGCAGTTTTTATTACATCATTTGCAAATGCTGAATCTGCACTTACTGAAGGTATTTTTAATAATTCAATTAGTTCGTTTAAAAAACGATCTTTATGTTCGTTTATATAGTTTTTTATATTGTCCATTGTCCTGAATTTTAGAGCTTCAAAAGTACTAAAAATAGTATTCATATTTTTTTAAAGATTTTTATTTGATTATTACAAGGAATATGTATATTTGCAGTCCTTATTTGCGGGCGTGGTGGAATTGGTAGACACGCTAGATTTAGGATCTAGTGCCGCGAGGTGTGAGAGTTCGAGTCTCTCCGCCCGTAC
>Ga0209395_1001598_pt1 | contig 31430 bp, 30 predicted proteins | sample GOMGulsemesocosm_3_FD_184635 | JGI IMG/M metagenome (GOLD analysis project Ga0209395, IMG submission 184635) | Methane-oxidizing microbial communities from mesocosms in the Gulf of Mexico - GOM9D Gulf of Mexico (SPAdes) (version 2) | ecosystem: Environmental > Aquatic > Marine > Cold seeps... | reverse complement strand
TCTGCTATCGTCATAACAGACGATTCCAGCTAGAGGACATGATACCTCGCTTTGGCTATGTTGCTGTAAGAACACCGCCGATGCCAGGCAGACTTTTGAAGTTGGCTGAAGCTTATGGGTAATCAGGTTTATTTTTACTACCTATTTTATACAGAAAAACATTACTCATAGTAAAAAGTGCTATCTTTTAGTGAGAAAGCTGTCAAATAACACTCTGAGTTATGCATAATAACCTTTTCTGATCTATACTCCATTCAGATAGTTTAGAATATATCAATAAAATAACTTTTAGTTAAACTAGTTAAAAAATTTCCATCTAGTTAACTAAAACAACTCAATTCTATAGTTTGGTGTTTTTATATGAAAATATGGTTACCTTATATTGAGGTTGGAAGCGGTACCGATGTATTTACTCAAAGGTTAGCCCATGAATTGAAAATCTTAGGGCATAGCGTTGAATTATCACCACTCCCTCATAAATGGCAATATTTTCCATGGCGCTTGAAGTTAATAACCCCCCCCGTACGTACAGATATTATTTTAACTAATAGTTGGAATGGATTTGCATTTAAACGACATGGAATTAAGCTTGTTACTGTAGAGCATCTTTGCGTACACGACCCTGCTTTTTTCCCTTATAGAAACCTATATCAAGGTGTCTTTCATAGGTATCTAGTAAAGTTCTTTGAGCGAGCCAGTTTTAAAGCATCAGACGCAGTCGTTGCCGTGAGTCACTACACATCGAATGTTGTCAATAAAGTATTTGTATCAACTAATGCCATAGCCATACAAAATGGAGTTGATATTGATTTTTTTACCCCAAGATATGAAGAAAAATCAAAACAAACAGATAAAGTAATAAAATTACTTTTTGTCGGTAACTTGTCTCGAAGAAAAGGAGCTGATATGTTACCTCAGATTATGAGGAAACTTGGAAATAACTATCATTTACGCTTTACAGCAGGTTTACAAATAAAGAAAAATGATTTTTCAGAGACTAACATGACTCCTTTAGGGTGCATGAACCAAGAACAGGTTAGACAAGAATATCAACAAGCAGACTTACTTGTTTTTCCTACTCGTTTAGAAGGACTCCCTTATGTTGCATTAGAAGCTATGGCTTGTGGGCTGCCTGTCGTAGCCAGCAATAGCTCAAGTCTTCCTGAAGCAATTATTGATGGGGAAACTGGATGCCTTTGTCGTCAAGATGATGTTGATGACTTTGTTCAAGCGATAAAAAAAATAACACAAGATAAAAATAAGCTTGAAGAAATGGGGGAAAAAGCGCGCGCTGTGGTAAATACGAAATTTAATCAAAAAAAAATGGTGTTCGAATATATACATCTATTCGAACACCTTTTAGATAAAAAATCATAAACTAACCATGCCAAATCTTTGCGTAATCATACTAAATTATTTTTCACCTAATAATACAGAAGTATGTGTTAACTCACTAGTAGATCAAGAGTTTGACACACTATATTTAATTGACAACTCTGCTGACGCCCATCAAGCACAATGCATAAATACCCTAGCAGACAAAATCAGAGTTCAAGATATAAAATTTAAAATTGTTGTTTTAATTTCCAAAGAAAATCTCGGATTTGGTTCTGGCATTAACACAGCCCTAAAACATGATTATCATCAAACAGGTGGTCATAAATTATATTTATTACTCAACAATGACACGATTCTCCCCAGCAATACAATTAAAGTTCTACTGGAAGAAAAACAAAAAAAACCTGAAATAGCATTACTCTCACCAAAAATTGAATGGGGAGGACATGACATTTCATATTATGGTTACATCGATCTCTTGGGTCATGTAACCAGTTACCCTAAAAAATTTGCGGAACCTTATGTCTCTGGGTGTTGCTTGTTAGTAGGTTCAGAGCTTATTGATTCTGAACATAACTTATTTGATGACGCATTCTTCATGTACGGAGAAGATATTTACCTCAACTGGAAAGCAAAGCAACAAGGTAAACAGATATACTGTACCGATAAAGTCACTATTTTTCATGAAGGTTCAGGCTCATCAAATCATGGCGGTCTTTTTTATGAATACCATGTTGCCCGTGGTCATGTGCTTTTAGGCTTAAAAGTGAACCGCCCTTTATATAAAAAAATAGCTTACATATTAGGAAGAGTATTTTACTTATTTATGAGAGGGTGCCTTAGAAGCATAAGATATCGCAGCGTAATTCCTCTGCTCGCCTATTTTATGGCTTGGTTTCCTATCAATGTACGAAGTTCCAAGCTTTTCTCATAAAATGCAGATTACATTAAAATCGAATTGCAATTCAAGCGCTACAATAGATGGATATAAATAATGAGTCATAAAATACCTATTCTATTTGTCTCACATACCAGCAAACTAAGTGGTGCTGAAAGATCCCTATTATCACTGGTAACAAAACTTAACTCTTTAGGTAAAATTCAACCTATTGTTCTTGTGCCAAGTAACGGCCCCCTAGTGTCAGAGCTTGAAAAGAATAAGATACAATTCATCAAAATCAATTATCATCACTGGAACGGAAGCAGTTCCTTAAATCGTATATTCAAAGGCCCTATCAGAGTGCTTATAAATATTATGCGGGCACTGCAATTTAAACAACTAATTCAAGAAATACAACCTCAGATTATCTACTGTAATACCGTAGCAAACCCTTTTGGCGCAATGCTTGCGATGTTATATCGTATACCCTGTATATGGCATATTAGAGAATTTATTCACGAAGATATGGGGCAGGACTTTGATATAGGCACAAAATTAGCTACTGGCTTAATCAATAAATCTGAGACCATCATTTGCAACTCACAAGCAATAAAGCAGAAATGGAGCAAGTATCTAAACCCAGAAAAATTAGTAGTTGTTTATAATGGTTTTGACTTTCCCGAAGTACACGAAAATGAGTACCAGAAATATCAAAGATGCGTACAAGAAACTGCACCTATTACTCTAGTGATTATTGGCAGTATTTCACCCCATAAAGGTCAAGAAGATGCCATACAGGCCCTAGCTATTCTTATAAAAAATGGCAAAAACGTACGGCTTAAAATTGCCGGTAGTGGAAGAAAGAATCACTTAACTAAACTAAAAGCGCTTGCTCAGAAACTTAATGTTAAAAACCAGATTGAATGGTTAGGTTTTATTAACAGTCCATCCACTGTTTATCACAATGCAGCAATAACGCTTGTCTGTTCTCGACACGAGGCTTTTGGTAGAGTAGCCGTAGAATCTATGGGATATGGAACGCCCGTGGTAGTATCTAACAGCGCCGGACTACCAGAAGTCATCAATAATGGTGAACTTGGGCTTTTGTATAACTTCGGAGATTATAAAAATCTTGCCGAACAAATAGAAAAGCTATTAGCAGATCAAAAACTGTACGTCACCAACTCAACTAAAGGGCGTAAATCAGTTATAGAACGATTTAATGTTAACCACTATGCTTTAGCCATCGAGTCAGCCTTGATAAATGCTTTAACAAACTAAATATGCAGCATAAATCGAATTTAAAGAAAATCCTATTAAATGGTGGTATTTACTCTACTACTAGGATATTTGAAAAAGCGAGTGGGTTTGTTCTAATACCATTATATGCCGCTTATTTAGGTGCTGATGGCTACGGGATTATTAGTTTATTATCTGTTATAGGTAGCTTTTATGCTGTTTTGGTTACGCAGGGGTTAAATGGTGCTTGGGTGAGATTACGTTTCGAAGAAGCAAATCCGCAAGGCATAAAAAAACTTGAATCAAGTATCATCGGCTATTTAAGTATCACTACTGTAATTTCATTGTTTTTATTTAGTACTTTTGGCGAAACACTTTTTATTGATATTACCAATGGATTAGAATATTCCCCTTTAGGTCTACTTACCTTAACAGGCGTATCAGCAACTATCTTTATTGAACTATTAAAAAGAAAATACCAAATAGAAGAAAAACCGCTGCATTTTTCGGTTATCACGTTTTCATATACAATTATTGTTTTACTGGTGACGATCTATTTTGTTGCTTACCTTAAGAGAGGTGCATTAGGTAAAATTGAAGCAGCATGCTTAATTTCTATCGTATTTTCGCTTATTTCTCTTCTTATCCTTAAACCAAAGTCGCCATTTTTACTATCGAAAAAAAGGATAATGAATAGTTTGGTGTACGGCTTGCCACTTGTTCCACATGCTATAGCTGGATTAACTAATGATGTTGCAGATAGGCTGATTATTACCCATTTTTTAGGCTTTGCATCGACCGGTATTTATTCGATGGGTTATCAAATTGCATTTGTCGGCACGGTGATCGCTAGCTCACTAAATCAAGCTTTAAGTCCAATATTTATTAAGACAATGAAGCAAATAGAATCATCTGAGGCAACTGATACGCAAAACATAGAGAACTTAAAAAACGAAGTGACAAAAAATGGACTTGTGCTTATCGTAATTTCTGGTATTAGTTGTTTAATTATTACAGCTTATGCCCGAAACTTACTTGAATTATTAACAAATAATCAATTTTCAGATTCATGGAGAATCGTACCCATTGTATCAGCCGGAATTATTGCGACTTCGGTATATTTTGCCTTTTCTCAAAGTATTTTCTACCATAAAAAAAGCATTCGCTTGTTACCTATACTTACTATTTTTACCGTACTGGTTAATATAACTGGCAATTATATTTTAGTTCCTATATACGGCATAGTAGGAGCGGCCTGGTCGACTGTAATATCAAACTCATTTTTAACATTGATTGCAATGGTAATTGCACAAAAAAACTTACCTTTACCTTATAACTTTAAGCAATTGTTTTGGGTATTAATATTTCTGTATTTAGGGTTAATCTCTCTTTGGTTTGTTGATGATTATATTCCGGAACTTATCATTGGCATAAGCATTAAAACACTTATTGTATTTATATTTGTTGGTTTAACTATAATGTTTTCAGGCTTACGAGCTGAAATTAAACAAAAACTCGCTTTTAAAAAATAGTTGAAATTTAACTTTTGGAGGAATTATGAGCTTAGGAATTGTAAGGCGATTTTCTATTATTAAACGTTTTATTACACAATTCTATTATTCGACATTAATATCTAAAAATGCAAAATCATGTGGTAAAGACTTGTGTGTTAATGCGTCATCCTATATAACAAAATCTACTATTTTAGGTGATAATGTAAATTTTAACGGTATGACGATTAATGGAAACGGGCCGGTTGTCATTGGTGATAATTTTCATTCTGGCATCGATTGTTTAATGATTACCCAGGTTCATAATTATGATCATGGAGAGGCTATACCCTATGATGCTAGTTATATACTTAAAGAAATAACTATTGAAGATAATGTTTGGTTGGGTTCTAGGGTAACTATTATTGGAAATGTCACTATTGGTGAGGGAGCAATTATTCAAGCAGGTGCAGTGGTAGTAAATGACATTCCAAAATATGCTATAGCAGGAGGAAATCCAGCTAAAGTATTTAAGCACAGAGATATAGAGCATTATAAAAGTTTAAAGCGGCAAGGTAAATTTATGTAATTAAATATACTATTTTTACTTTAATCTTAAGTATCCGTACAACATAAATTTTTACTATCAATTAAATAAGGTTTTATAGTGATTGAAATTTTGAGCTTAATAGGCAGAGAAAAAGAACTTTTTTCACAAGATATTAATAAACATGAAGATCAATTATCTAGCATAGTTTCTAGTTCAACTTTTTTAGTTATAGGTGGCGCTGGTTCAATCGGGCAAGCTGTGACTAAAGAAATTTTCAAGCGCAATCCTAAAAAATTACATGTTGTCGATATTAGTGAAAATAACATGGTTGAATTAGTGCGTGATATACGTAGTTCATTTGGTTATATTGAGGGTGACTTCCGAACTTTTGCTTTGGATATTGGCTCTATAGAATATGATGCATTTATTAAACAAGATGGAAACTATGATTATGTTCTAAATTTATCAGCCTTAAAACACGTACGAAGTGAAAAAGACCCTTTTACTCTTATGCGTATGGTCGATGTTAATATTTTTAATACTGATAAAACCTTGCAACAATCCATAGATAACAAAACTAAAAAATATTTTTGTGTGTCTACTGATAAAGCAGCAAATCCTGTTAACATGATGGGTGCCAGTAAACGTATTATGGAAATGTTTTTAATGCGTAAATCACTTCAAATTAATATCTCAACCGCCCGCTTTGCTAATGTTGCGTTTAGTGATGGTTCGTTACTACATGGCTTTAATCAACGCATTGAAAAAAGGCAACCTATCGTTGCGCCTAATGATATTAAACGGTATTTTGTAACACCTCAAGAAAGTGGTGAGCTCTGTTTAATGAGTTGTATTTTTGGTGAAAACAGAGATATTTTCTTTCCTAAATTAAGCGAAGATTTACATCTAATTTCTTTTGCTGATATAGCCATAAAATATTTACAAGACAAAGGGTACCAGCCTTATGTATGTAAAGATGAAGATGAGGCAAGAGCTTTGATGTCAACACTGCCCTATCAAGGGCAATGGCCTTGTCTTTTTACAAAAAGTGATACTACAGGTGAAAAAGATTTTGAAGAGTTTTTTACTAACAATGAAATATTAGATATGCAAAGATTTAATAATTTGGGTGTGATAAAAAATGATGCAAATTTTAATGAAGCGTTATTATATGAGTTTGAATCAACTATTAAAGCCTTAAAAGTTAATATAGTATGGACAAAGGCTCAAATTGTGGAATTGTTCTTTAAAATGATTCCTGGTTTTGGGCATAAAGAAACGGGTAAATATTTAGATGGAAAAATGTGATGTTTCAAGAGACTATTGATTTTATTAAGTCAGCATTTAATACAACAGAATTCATTGCATTGCATGAACCCACCTTTATTGGTAATGAAAAAAAGTATTTAAATGAATGTATTGACTCAACCTTTGTGTCATCAGTGGGTAAATTTGTTGATCAATTTGAGCAGATTATAGCCGATTACACAGGTGCAAAATACGCAATTGCCACGGCTAATGGCACATCAGCATTACATATTTCATTGCTTTTATCGGGAGTTGAGGCTGGAGATGAAGTTATCACTCAGCCACTGACCTTTATCGCGACCTGTAATGCCATTAGTTATTGTAATGCTAAACCAATTTTTATTGATGTAGATAGAGATACAATGGGCTTATCACCAGAAGCATTGAAAATGTTTTTACAAGAAAACTGTATTATTGAAGATAAAAAATGTATCAATAAAACAACAGGAAAAACGATAAAAGCCTGCGTGCCTATGCATACTTTTGGGCATCCTTGTAAAGTTGATGAAATTCAAGCTATATGTCATGAATATGGTATTGCTTTAGTGGAAGATGCGGCTGAATCCTTAGGTAGTTACTACAAAGGACAGCATACAGGTACTTTTAGTAAATTAGCTGCCATCAGTTTTAATGGTAATAAAATCATTACTTCTGGAGGTGGTGGTTGTATTATCACCAATGATGAAGGCTTAGCAAAAAAAGCCAAACACCTTACCACTACGGCAAAAATACCACATAAATGGGAGTACACTCACGATATGATTGGCTATAATTATCGTATGCCTAATATAAACGCTGCACTATTGGTTGCTCAAATGGAAAGCTTAGAAAAATTCTTGTTAAGTAAAAGAGACTTAGCCTCAGAATATAAAGAATTTTTTACGAATAAAACTGTACTATTTGTTGAAGAGCCCATAAATAGCCAATCAAATTATTGGTTAAATGCCGTCATTTTAAAGGACAAAGAGCAACGAAACCTGATTTTAGATGAAACCAATTCAAATGGAGTGATGACTCGCCCGATATGGGCGCTGATGAACAGATTGGATATGTTTAAAGACGCTCAGTGTGGTGATTTGAGTAATGCTGAATGGTTAGAAGATAGAGTAGTTAATATTCCTAGTAGCGTAAGACTTTAATGGAAGAGATATTATTAATTGGTGGTGGTGGACATTGCAAGTCAGTGATCGATGTGATCGAGCAAGAGGGACAATTTAAAATTGCAGGAATTATAGACCATCCAGAATTACTAGATACTAAGATATTAGATTATAAAGTAATAGGTAGCGATAATGATTTACCTAAATTAAGTCTGCAATATAAGTATGCATTAGTTACCGTTGGTCAAATAACTTCACCTCAATTAAGAATAAAGATTTATGAAAACTTAAAAAAACTGGAATTCATTTTACCAGTTATTAAGTCACCTAGAGCTTATATATCTAAATATGCCACAGTTAAAGAGGGATCGATAATTATGCATGATGCATTAGTTAATGTAAATGTGTGTATTAATGAAAATTGCATTATTAATACCAAAGCCCTAATTGAACATGATGCCATGATTGCTAAGCATTGTCATATATCAACGGGAGCGATTATTAATGGTGCAGTTAGCGTAGAAAGTGGTTGTTTTATTGGCAGTCATGTAACAACAAAGCAGGCTATCAATATCAAGAAAAATAGTTTTATTAAAGCGGGGAGCGTGGTGAAATGAGTGTATTTATTATTGCAGAGGCAGGCGTGAATCATAATGGTTCTATTCAGTTAGCTAAAAAATTAATAGATGTAGCTGTTGATGCAGATGTTGATGCCGTTAAATTCCAAACGTTTAAAGCAAATAAGTTAGTGTCTAAAAATGCCCAAAAAGCAGCTTATCAAAAAGAAACAACTGATGCCTCTGAATCTCAGTTTGAAATGATTAAAAAGCTAGAATTAGATGCTAATACACATAAAGAATTAATAGCCTATTGTAATGATAAAAACATTATGTTTCTTTCTACACCGTTTGATCATGAAAGTATTGAATTACTTCATGGTTTAGGCATTGCTATATTTAAAATTCCAAGTGGTGAAATAACAAATTTACCTTACCTTAGACATATTGGGAAATTACAAAAACAAGTGATTTTATCAACAGGGATGGCTGACTTAGGTGAGATAGAAGATGCGCTTGATGTATTAATAACAGCTGGAACAAGAAAAGAAGACATAACTGTTTTACATGCTAATACACAATATCCCACCCCTATGGAAGATGTGAACTTAAAGGCAATGTTAACGATTGGACAAGCTTTTGATATTCCTTATGGTTACAGTGATCACACATTAGGCATTGAAGTGGATATTGCCGCAGTTGCTATGGGTGCCACAGTTATTGAAAAGCATTTTACCCTAGATAAAACCATGCAAGGCCCTGATCATAAAGCGTCACTGGAGCCTGATGAATTAAAATCGATGGTAATAGCGATTAGAAATATTGAGTTAGCATTAGGGATGGGGATTAAAAAACCGAGTCCAAGCGAAACACCTAATATTGCCATTGCTAGAAAATCAATTGTAGCAACGACCTCAATAAAGCAAGGTGAAATACTAAATGAAGCTAATCTCGCAATTAAAAGACCAGGAACAGGGATAAATCCTATGCGCTGGGATGAAGTAGTTGGTTCTATCGCACAAAAAGACTATCGCGAAGATGAGTTAATTTAGGGAGAAGTAATCATGAATATTATTAAGTTAGAGAATATAGAACATTTGATTATAGAACTTAGAGACAAAAAAATATTAGTAGATCAAGATGTCGCTGATATTTATGGTGTAGAAACTAAAAGAATCAATGAAGCGGTAAAAAATAACAGTGTAAAATTTCCAAAAGATTATTTTTTTAAAACAACAGAGGATGAATTAGATATTTTGCGGTCGAAATTTTCGACTACAAAATCTTCAAAAACAAGAACAACGCTAAGTGTTTTTACTGAAAAAGGCTTGTACATGCTAGCGACAATACTAAAAAGTAAGCAAGCAACAGGATCAAAAAGAAAAGCTCATGACTAATCGGAAAGTATGTGTGGTAACAGGGACAAGAGCGGAATATGGCTTATTATATTGGCTAATGAAAGAAATAGAAGCAGATAAAGATCTTGAGCTCCAAGTCATTGCTACAGGCATGCATTTATCTCCTGAGTTTGGCTTAACATACAAAGAAATAGAAAAAGAATTTGTAATTAACAAAAAAATAGAAATGCTTTTATCTAGCGACACTGTTATTGGAATATCAAAATCTATGGGGTTAGCTCAAATATCGTTTGCAGAGGCATATGAGGAGTTAAAACCAGATATCATAGTGATATTGGGTGATAGATATGAAATATTTTCTACTGTTTCTGCCGCAATGATTGCAAAAATACCTGTTGCACACTTACATGGTGGAGAGGCAACAGAGGGGTTAATAGATGAATCTATTAGGCATTCAATTACTAAAATGAGTCATTTACACTTTACCGCAACGAGTGAATATAAAGATAGGGTCATTCAGTTAGGAGAGCAACCAGAGAGAGTTTTTAATGTAGGTGGTTTAGGAATAGACAATATAAAAAAACTTAAGCTATTAGGCAAAGATGATTTTGAAAAAAGTATAGATTTTAAATTAAATAAAAAAAATATTTTAGTTACATTTCACCCTGTAACATTAGAGAAAGCTACAGCAAAAGAGCAGTTTCAAGAATTGCTAGATGCAGTCGATGCTCTAAATGATACAAATATTATTTTCACTAAAGCGAATAGCGATACAGATGGAAGAATTATAAATAATATGATAGATAGTTATGTTATTAATAATGCTAATAAATCAGTTGTATTTACCTCTTTAGGACAATTAAGATACTTAAGTGCATTACAGTATATTGATGCAATGGTTGGTAATAGTTCAAGTGGGCTGGCTGAAGCTCCATCTTTTAAAATAGGAACAATTAATATTGGAGATAGGCAAAAAGGAAGAATAAAATCAGGTAGTGTCATTGATTGTTTGCCAGAGAAAGAATCGATAAATAAAGCATTTGAGACGTTGTATTCCAAAGATTTTATGGATATTTTAAGAAATGTTGAAAATCCTTATGGTAATGGAGGTGCGAGTAAAAAAATAAAAGATCTAATAAAAATTTTTAATTTAAAGGGTATTTTAAAAAAATCATTTTTTGATTTAAAGGTAAATGATATATGAAAATATTATTTATAGGCTCCGTTGAATTTTCACTGAAAGCCTTACAAAAACTTATAGATATTAATGCTGATATTGCGGGTGTATGTACTAAACGGAGTTCAAATTTTAATAGTGACTTCAGTGATCTAGTCCCTGTATGTGAACAAAATAATATCCCTTACATTTATGTTGATAATATAAATTCTGATGAAAGTATTCAATGGATTAAAGGATTAGACGTCGATATTATTTTTTGCTTTGGGTGGTCTTCACTTATTAAAAAAGAGCTTTTGGCTGTGCCACCTATGGGTGTTATAGGTTATCATCCTGCACACTTACCTCAGAATAGGGGTAGGCATCCTTTAATTTGGGCTTTAGTACTTGGTTTAGAAGTAAGTGCATCTACTTTTTTCTTTATGACGGAGGGTGCGGATGATGGCGACATCCTTTCACAAGAAAAATTTTCAATAGCGTATGACGATGATGCAGCTACACTTTATGCTAAGGTTATAGATGTCGCACTAAAACAAATAGAAGGTTTTATACCTCAATTAGAAAGCAATACGAACACAAGGATAAAGCAGAATCATGCCATGACTAACTCTTGGAAAAAAAGAGGGAAAAAGGATGGCGAAATTGATTTTAGAATGAGTAGTTTTGCAATTTATAATTTGGTTAGAGGGTTAACGAAACCTTATGTAGGTGCGCATATTGACTGTTGTGGTGAAGATATTAAGGTTTGGAAGGTTGAAGAAGTACAATATTGCTCAAGAAATATAGAACCTGGTAAGGTACTAGAAACTAATGATAAAACTATATTAGTAAAATGCTATGACAATGCAATTAAAATTATTGAACATGATTTTAAATCATTACCCGATGTCGGTGAGTATTTATGAATAGGATATTAACTATAGCTGTTCATCCTGATGATGAAACCCTAGGTTGTGGTGGCACTTTATTAAAACATAAAAAAAATGGAGATGAAATTCATTGGTTAATAGCGACAGATATAAAAGAATCACAAGGGTTTAAGAAAGAGATTATTAAACAAAGAAAAGAAGAAATAGTAAAGGTTACCACTAGTTATAATTTTGATTCAGTGCATAACTTGCATTTATCCACTATGAGGGTTGATGAATACAATATGAGTGACTTAATTGGAAAAATATCAAATATTATTAATGAAGTAAAGCCAAATATTATCTACCTTCCTTTTAAAAGTGATGTTCACAGTGATCATAGACATATTTTTGATGCAGCTTATAGTTGTACTAAATCTTTTAGATATCCCTTCATTAAGAAAATTTATATGATTGAGACTTTAAGTGAAACAGAATTTTCACCTAGCACGAAAGAAGATAGTTTTATTCCCAATATGTTTGTAGATGTAAGTGATTTTATGGATAAAAAATTAGAAATAATGCGTATCTATGCTAGTGAATTAGGTCAGCATCCTTTTCCACGAAGCGAAAGAAACTTAAAAGCATTAGCTACCTTAAGAGGGGCAACGGCTGGCTGTAATTATGCAGAAAGCTTTATGTTACTAAAAGAAATCCAATGAAAAATATAGAACATATAAAATTAACGATACAATCAACTATTAAAGAGGCTCTAGCTATTATAGACAGTGGTGCAATTAAAATAGCTGTTGTGATAGATGTACATGAAAAATTAATAGGCACCTTAAGTGATGGAGATATTAGGCGAGGTATTTTAGATGGTAAAACTCTAGACAGTGTGATAGAAGATATTTATTTTAAAACACCTACGGTTATCAATGTAAATAAAAGCAAAGAAGACGTTATTAAGCTTTGTATTGCAAAAAAGATTTATCAAATTCCTGTTGTTGATGATCTAGGGCGAATTATTGGCATTGAATTATTAGATGAGCTTTTAAAGCCTAAGGTTCATCCAAATAAAGTGGTTTTAATGGTCGGAGGGCTTGGGGCGCGACTTAAACCCTTAACAGAAACAACGCCAAAGCCCATGTTGCATGTGGGTAATAAACCTATTTTACAAACGATTGTGGAGAAATTTGGGAGTTATGGTTTTGTCGATATTGTGATGTGTGTTAATTATAAATCACATATTATTCAGGAGTTTTTTGGCGATGGTAGTAAGTTTGGGGTAAATATAAAATATATATTAGAACAATCACGCATGGGAACTGCGGGAGCTTTAAGTTTATTGACTAAAAAACCATCAGAACCATTTTTTGTTATGAATGGTGATTTACTGACGAATGTTAATTTTGAACACCTATTAGAATTTCATCAACTTAATAATGCAATAGCAACTATGTGTGTGCGTGAATATGATTTTCAAGTACCGTATGGCGTGGTTAATATAGAAGAGGGAAAAATCACTTCTATAAAAGAAAAGCCAGTGCATAAGTTTTTTGTCAGTGCAGGCATTTATATGCTAAACCCTAAATGCATAGAGCTAATCCCAAATGATGTATTTTATGATATGCCAACCTTATTTGAGCAGCTTATTACAACAGGTGAGAATACCACTTCATTTCCATTGAGAGAGTATTGGTTAGATATAGGAAGAATGGAAGAATACGAAAAAGCAAATCGAGAATATCATGAGGTGTTTTAATGTATAAAGGAAAAACATTTTTAGCTATTATTCCTGCAAGGGGTGGGAGTAAAAGACTACCAAGAAAAAATATTTTAGACCTTGCTGGAAAGCCACTTATTGCTTGGACGATAGAATTCGCATTAAAAAGTAATTATATTGATAAAGTACTTGTTACAAGTGATAATACCGAAATTTTAACGATAGCTACAAAATTTGGTGCAGAGACAATAGAAAGACCTGCTGAGCTAGCGAGTGATACTGCAACAAGTTTTGATGCAATTCAGCACGCAATTGATTCTGAAAGTAAAAAATATGATTTTATTATTTTACTTCAACCCACGTCGCCGCTTAGAACTGAAAAACATATAACTGAAGCGATAGAATTACTTGAGCATAAAAAAGCAGATGCTATTATTTCGGTTTGTGAAATGGATCATAGTCCACTTTGGAGTAATACTTTGCCTGAAGATGGAAATATGGAGGAATTTTTAAGCTATGAAGTTAAAAATAAAAGAAGTCAGGATTTAGATGAATATTATAGGTTAAATGGCGCTATTTATATTTGCAAAATAGAAAAACTCGTAGAAAACAAAGGTTTTTTAATCGATAATAATATTTATTCATATATTATGAATAGAAATAGTTCTGTGGATATAGATGAAGAAATTGATTTTTTTCTTGCGCAAGCCCTAACTAGTAAGAAAAATAATTCATTAAGTAATGATTTATTGGAACAATAAATACGATGTCAAATTCTAAGTTTTCATTTGGAAAATTAATAAGTAATATTTTATTGGTCTTTAAAATAGATATATATGATCTTAATTTTCAAATAAGTAATGAAAAAATTGGCTATCTATATTTGCCTTATATAAAAACGCCTAGAAGAAAATATTTATTCCGTATAGATGCTTTTTTTAGGAATATGCTTTTTTCTTTCTTTTATGAATTAAGTTGCTGCAAAAAAACCTTCCAAAATAAAGTTTTATCAAAAAAAGATATATTATTTTTTGTAGTATCATTTAATCAAAAAGAGAGTTTAAAGGAAATATGTTCTAATTTTAATAATGCATATTTTTCTGGTGAACGGCTAGATGTAGATATTGAATTTCCTCTTTTCTTTGCACATATAGCCTCACTACCATTTATTCCCATATTAATCATAGAGTTTTTAAAGTCCGTTGGTTATAAAAGAAAGACATTTTATCAAGTAAGCGAACAATACCTTCTTAGTTATGGGTATTATATTGTTGCTAACATATGGGTTTATGTACTAAAACCAAAACTCATTGTGCTGTCTAATGACCATATAATGAAAACAAGGGTAATTACGACTGTTGCGCAAGGGTTTAGAATACCAGTGATCTACTTACAACATGCAACGGTTACAGAAAAATTTCCTCCATTATTTTTTGATTATGCCCTACTTGAAGGTGAAGATTCATTAAATAAATACAAGAAAAATGAGGCTTATAATACTAAAATATATTTAATTGGTATGCCGAAACTTGATATATCTTATAAATATATTAACGAAAATAAAAAAACAAACACTGTTGGTATTTGTACCAATATGCTTGATTCAATTAATGATATCGAAGATTTATGTGTACTTTTAAATAAAGAAATCCCTACTATACATATAATTATTAGGCCACACCCTGGAGATACAAGCAGAGAAAATGCTTGGAGATTACTTGTAGAAAACTATTCCTTTAGTTATTCAACAGTGACAATTGAAAATTCATTTGATTTTCTAAAAAAAGTAGATGTAATTATTGCGGGTAACTCTAGTATCTTACTTGAAGCTACGTTATTAAATGTATACCCTTTAATGCTTAAAAGTAATACCGAAGTTAAAGATGTCTATGGGTTTGTTAAAAATGGATTAGTTGAGTGTGAAATGACAAATACAACAATTATTAAAAAACTAAAGGAATTGCAATATTTAAAACCCTATGTCAGGCATAGGGCATGCTATTACTGTAGCACGATAGATACGGAGTATGATGGTAATTCAAGTCAACTAGCTAGTGATTATATAAACAGTATATTATCTGGTGATATGGAAAAATATAATTATTTATTAAAGTAGTAACTAAATGTTTTTCAGGCTAGCTATATACATACGCTGTCAGTCTTGGATGACTGATAGCCCGCGCTGGATGACAGAGAAGTTTGCCAATCCGAATTTGGAAAAATATGCCTTCGGATCAGTTTAATTGGCTATTAGTACCTTCAGGAAATAGCTAGTTATTTCCTGAAGGATTATTTTATATGTTGCTGTTTAATTAAGTTGGCATAAAGCTCAGAAAAACTATTAGCAGAGACCTCTCTAGAGTATTTTGTTAATACCATTTTATAGGCATTATCTTTTACTTCAGTTAAGGCTTGTGGTTCGTTGAAAATATACTCGATCGATTTTGCAATCTCTTCTGGGGCACGTTCATTGACTAAGAAACCCGTTTCATCGTGTTTGATATAATCTGTTATTCCACCTATTTTTGTTGCTATAACAAGGGTTTTAGCTGCCATAGATTCTAAAAAGGTTAATCCTTGTGCTTCTGAAATACGAGTTGGACCAATAAATACATCTGCTATTGAGAGGTAGTCATGTATTTGTTCTGGAGGAACCCAGCCGGTAAATGTGATATTTTTATCTAGCGCTAATTCTCTACATAAATTCTCAAATTTTTCTTTATCTTGGCCTTCCCCAATAATTAACGCATGCACATCTGGATGTTTGCGTTTTACTATGTCGAGAGACCTTATAAAATCTTCTACGCCTTTTTCTTCGACTAATCGTCCAACGAATATTAGTAGATGACTCTGATTTTTTGTGTATTTTTCTTTAAGTTTGGCTATATCCCCAGTTTCTTTTATTGCCACACCCATAGGAATGAGATTTAGTTGTTTAGGGTGGGCTATGATCGCTTCAACCGCTGCCTTTGTGGCTAAACTATTTACTGTAATTGCATTACAGTATTTTAGGGAAAAATGTTTGAATTTGTTAAGTAATTTTCCCTTTAAAACAAAAACATCTCCTCCATGAACGGTGATTACATGAGGAATGGAGAATAGTTTAGCTGCTAACACACCAGTGAAGCCCTGCGGTAAAATCCAATGACTATGAAGCATGTCATAGCGCCCTGCCCTTAGCTTTAATACAATATGTAATAGCTCAAAAAATACTAACGCAGGTAGTTTTAAGAAATTGCTTTTATTTTTTCTTAAATTAATAAGGGCGCCACCTTGATAACAAACTGTTTGTGCTTTCTCTGGCCATAAATATTGAAATCTTTCAACATTTACACCGTCTATAATTTCTTTCTTTTTCGCACCTGGAGTATGAGGGGCTAATACATCAACATCCCAACCTAGTTGTTGTAAATCTTTAGCCAAATTAAGTACAAATGGAGTAGTGCTATCGCCTTCCCACCGTGGAAAATTAGAGGTAGTAAATAATACCCTACCTTTATTTTTAATCATTTTTATGATCGCCTAACTCAATTCTACGAACTCGTTCTAAAGTGTTTTCTAATAATTGACGATTAAAGTTCATTAAATCTGCAAGTATTGCCATGACAAAAGTAATAAATCCCATAAGCAAGAATATACTACCTAGGATAAGAGATTGTATATGTCCATCACCATCTCCCATGTAGTAAAATATTAAGAATCTCACAATTGGAACGAGCCCTATTAAAGTTAAGAAAGCTCCTAAGTACACAAAAAAACGTAACGGTTGATACATTAAATACATACGTATCATACTCGAAACTTGTCTCTCAATAAATGAAGGAATACTTTTAAATAACCTTGAATCTCTAGTTTTTGGGTTGGTTTTAATAGGCACTGAAGTAACGGCCATGTGTTTTTTACCCGCTTGAATAATCGTTTCTATGGTGTAACTAAAGGGTGAAATAATATTCAAACGAATTGCTGCGTCTCTTGAAAAGGCTCTAAACCCACTAACGGTATCTGGTATATCTGTTCCTGATAATTTTCTTACTGTGGCACTACCAAGTTTCTGAAGTATTTTTTTAAAAAAAGAAAAGTGGGCAATTTTACTAGTTTGTCTATCACCAACAACAATCTCAGCTGTGTCATCAACTATTGGTTTTACTAGTTTGGCAATATCTGGACCATAATATTGATTATCACCATCTGTATTTACAATAATATCAGCACCTAATTTCAAGCATTCATCTATACCTTTTCGAAATGTTCTTGCTAAGCCAAGGTTTTGTTTATTACGAATAATATGATCGACACCCAACTTTTTAGCAACTTCTATTGTGTTATCAGTACTTCCATCATCGATTATTAAAAACTCTACAATATCAATTCCATCAATAGCCCTTGGAAGATCAGCAATGGTTTCTGGTAAAGTATGTTCCTCGTTGTAACAAGGGATTTGAATGATCAATTTCATTTATTTGTGACCTATTATTTATGCTGTTCAAAATGAGAATATTCTAATGAATGGTTCATTTATAAGTATTTAAATTTTATTTAAATAGCTACAATATCATTTACAGAAATGTCTCTATTTTTAAGATCCCCCGTACCACAATTTAAAACATTATCAGGACGATCATAATTCGAAACTTTAGATAAAAAGAGCTTATTAAAATTTATCGGCTAATGAAAGATAAAAAGTCTTCCAAATAAACTGATATTCATTAATAGTATTTCTTAGTAAAAAAATAACACTACTAATTAATATAAAATAAATAACAACACCTAAAATCACCTGAAAAAAAAGCTGACTAATAGGACCTAAAAACATAATAAATTCAGATATTTGCATAATACTTAACAGCATAAAAAAAGAAGCTGTTAAAGGTAAAAGTATCAAAGCAATAATTCTAAAAAAAGATAAACTAGATAAAGATGTTAAAACAGTTAATACAAGTAATGTGTTAATTGTAGTTAATGTAACTCGTAGCCAAGCATAATCGGTTAATAGCATTTCTGATGCTAAAGCAGCAAAAGATCCGACAGTTAATAAGCCTAGCAATAATTCAAATTTAAAAATCAACTTTACTTTTCCTAAAGCAGTCATAATACGCGTTAAAAAATCACCTAATATGCCTGGTAATAGTACAAATGCTAAAATCATTACTAATGGTGTTGCTTGTGCTTGCCATTTATCACCCAATAATACTTGAACCAAATTACCAGCTGTAATATATGTTCCTACTGAAATAGGTATTACAATAAGAAATAGCAGACTCAAAGCCTTATGTGCCTTATCAGCAAATAAAACAGCATCTTTCCGCACTGATGACAAACCAACATATAAAGGTTGCATAACAGGCCCTATAAGTTGTCCTGATGGTAATGTCGCAACATCTTTTGCAACGGTATAAGTTCCTAGTCCCTCAAGTGGTAAGTATTTAGATAAGAAGATATTATCTACTTTAAACCGTAGAAACACAAAAAAGCTTTTTAATAAAACCCACTGCGAAAACTGCCATTGTGCTTTCCAACCTTTAAATGAAATTTTAGGACGGTAACTATGTGCTATATATGAACCAATAACAGAAACAGTTTGCTCAATAACTTCAGCAATAATAAAAGCCCAATAATTTTGTAAATATAAAGCTAATGAAATTTTGGCACAAAAACCCAAAACACGACTTGCAAAGCCAACAAAAAACTTAGGTTTATAATTAAATTCCATTTCATATAGCACCATCCCTATATTATGACTACCAGCTAAAATAGGGCAAATAGACAACACCTGTAAAACTAAGGTCAATCTATCATCTTCCATAAAGTCAGCTATATGATTAGCTAATAAAAAGATTAACATTGCTGAAAATAGTTTCATAACAATATTAATTGTCCATCCTGTATTCAAATCAGCATCAATAATTTCTTTTTTTCTTATCAAATAATTATTTGTGCCTGCCGAAGAGATAACATGGAATAGCCCAGTAACAATACTTGTAGCAGCCACAACTCCAAAATCATCTGGAACAAGCAAGCGAGCAAGAATCAAGGTTGAAACAAAACCAATAAATCTATGGATCCAGCTAGCAATATATTGCCAAAAAGAACCTTTCAGAATTTTATGTGCTACTGAGTTTTTACTCATAAGACCTTATTAATTTGCATATTTTCTGCCACTAGATTGTTTTAATATTATAGAATCAGGGCAACCCTAGTTTTCTTTTAAAAAAATAGTTTTTAACCAAGATAAATTTTTATAATAAGGAAAGACGCCATTCACAAACAATTTAGTCCAGTCTAGTCCTAAATAATGAGCATTTAGCATTTTAGCAACTTTATATTGACACAAGATAAATTGTGTTAAAGGGGAGTTTAATTCAATTTTGATACCGTAAGAACTCAAAAAATCTTCTTGCAATGTTTTATAAAAATAAGATGACCCAAAATAATACCCCTGATTATCTAATTCATTATAAAATCGTAGAATATCATAATAAATAGGCCCTTTAGAGTATGCTGCAAAATCAATGACAGATACACTGTTATCAGTATGGGCTAATATATTGTGTGGACAAAAATCCCCATGACTTCCACTTAAAATAACAGAATCCTTATCAATTTCCTTCTTAAGTTTAACCAACTTATTAACTATCTTCTGGCAAAAAACATCATCTATTCCTTTAGCATTATCTTTTTTTAATAATTCCAGCCTAACCTTAATCCAACGAATAGAAGGAGAAAAGTCAAACCCCCCCCTTTCTAACCCTGTAAATGTATGAAAATTTCTGAGCCATCTACCAGAATTTAATACTACACTTTTTGAAATCACCCTTTTATCAGAAAAGATATTATATTTAATTGCGCTATTAATAATAGCATTAGCATCTTCTGCAAAAATCCCTTCGGTTATTAAAGTATCTTTTTCTGGTATAAATGCAATTGGATTTGGTACATTCAAAATTTTATTGTAATTTCCATCTTTTTTAATCAACTTCAAAATTTCATATTCAGATTTTAAACAACCACCCCACATTATAAAATTTTGGTCTTTAGATGTTTTAAGAAAAAAAACTTTAGACATAATCGAATCAAAAAAACGTACTTTCGCTACACTGGATAATTGTCGTACATCAACAAACTCAATTTCATATTTAATATTAGTAGAAAAACCAAGAATATCTTTATTAATTAAAATAAAATATTCTATAATATCCTCATAGTTTATATTTGACATAGTTTTAAATTATATTTTTAAATAATTAACATTATTTAATTAAATCAATATCTCTTTTATTCTTACTAACAACATGATGATCCAAAGTATAAATCATCGCTAATACTGCAAAAAAAAAGTCAAAATATGCTGATGCGACTGTTGAACCAGTTATGCAATAAACAATGATAGCCAGCCTAATTTTATCCAGTATATTAAACACCCAATCATCCATATTATTTGCTTTTGCACGAGACTTAATGAAACCAACTTTTATATAGGCACTCAATAAAATTAGTAAAAATAAGAATAAACCAACAAAGCCATGCTCAGCCAATACTTGAAAATACATACTATGTGCCGCCCTAATAGTTTCATTATAATGTGGCTCTGGCGTTTCAATAAAATCAAGGATGTGAAAATAATCATAGTACTTATGCCAAAGAGGCAAATACTCATTAGCCTTAAACCCTTCACCAAGAAATGGATTTTGGATTGCAATAACAGTACACATTTTCCAAACCACGACTCGATGCATAAATGATCCATCTTCCTCCGCATGCTCAACAGTATTCATTCGACCAAACCATTCATCGGGCAGTATTGTTTTAGCTGAAAATATAATACCAATAAATAATATTAGCCAAGTGAACTTTCGCTTAGAGGATTTTAGAAAAAATAAAGATAGAATAATCAAACCAATAAACCCTGCACGAGAATAGGTACTAATCAACCCTAAAACTATAAATACAATCCCCCAAAACAAAGCCAATTTTATTTTTTTATTCCTAACCTGAGATACTAAATATAAATTTAATGATAAAACAACTAAAATCATTACAGCAAAAAAATTATTATCGCCAACAACACCTTTAATTCCTCCAAAACGATGACTACCACCAGAAACAATAAATTTAACACCTTCCTTTGCAGCTAAAACACCAATAGACAATACAAGTACCCAAATTAAAAAATCTATATGTTTTTTCTTATGCATGATAGCTATAGCAAAAAAATAAAACATCACAATTTTAAGAAGGATTTCCCATCGACTCCAAACCACTGTCGACACAACATTTGAAAACATAGTTGAAATCGTTGTCCAAATAAAAAATATCAAAATTAACAGTGATAGTTTATCCATGTTAAATTTAGGCTTATTTTTATCCAAAAAATAAGACATCATGGTGATAATAGCAAAAAACTTATTATAGGTAATTGAACTAGCAAAACCATATAAAAGGTCGTTGATCTTAAAAGCAGAAGTCCATAACCATAAACCCACAGCGATATATGCTCGCTTAAAAGAAAAATAGACTAAAAAAGGCAACAAAATAATTACGGCTAAATCACGCATTATTCTTTATCATCTTCATCTTGTTTATAATAAATATAGCATACTCCTGTTATGCTAAATATCTGTATACCAAACATCACAGTATCAATCATTTTTTACATATCCTAAAATTGAAAATAAATAAAAGGTGAATTATTAATTGGGAAAAACAATAATAATAAATATAACATTATGATAATAATCAATACTGATTTAGAACGGTTTAATTTATCATAATTTACTGGAAAATTGCATAATAAAGAGGTGTTAGCCCAATGCATAATATGCCAAACAACAGCGATACCTAATATAATTATGGTTTGAATATGAAACCAATCAATGCCATCTCCAACTAAAAATAACCGGCTAATTATCTGGTAACTTGTTTCAGTTTCAGGACTTCTAAATGGTATCCACAGTAAAGTAACAAATAGAACTGTGATCAACCATGTGCATAATGCATAAACTTTAAATCCTATTATATTTTTAAGCTTTGCACTCAAAAACAATGTCCAAAAGCGATTAACGCCTAACGCCATGCCATGTAAAGCTCCCCATATAACAAAGTTCCAACTAGCACCATGCCATAATCCTCCTAGTAACATGGTAATAAACATATTAACTTGAGTTCGAAATACGCCTTTACGATTGCCTCCCATGGAAATATATACATAATCCCTTAACCATAGGGATAAACTTATATGCCAGCGGTGCCAAAATTCCGTAATACTCCTTGCGTTATAAGGCATATTAAAATTCTTTGGCAAACTAAACCCTAATATTCTTGATATTCCAATCGCCATAAGGGAATAACCTGAAAAATCACAAAATATTTGCATAGAGTAGGCAAATATAGTAAGCCACAATGTTAGCGATGAATAAATTTGTGGCTGCTGATATACAATATCAACAAACTGGCTTAAATTATCAGCTATCAATACCTTTTGTAAGGCACCACCTAAAAATATTTGTGCGCCTATTAAGCAGTTCTCAGTTTTAAACTTAATATCATGATAAAGTTGCGGTAGAAAATCACTTGCTCGTACAATTGGTCCTGCGACTAACTGCGGGAAAAAAGCCACAAATAATGAAAACTTAGCTAGACTACGACAAATGGGAACTTTTTCTCGATAAATATCAATCGTATAACTGAGTGTCTGAAAGGTAAAAAAGGAAATACCAACAGGTAGTAAAATATCCAACACCACGGGTGGTTTCTCTAGCAACTTATTAATACTACCTATAAAAAAATTTGTATATTTATAGTAAGATAGTATTCCTAAACTAATCAATAAATTAGCGGATAAATAAAACTTCTTTATTTGTTTACGAGGTTCATTATAAATAAATTTTCCAAACAGCCAACCTGAGAAACTGACAATAAATATTAAAGCTAGATAGTATATATTCCACCAACCGTAAAATATATAGCTAAAAGTAAGTAGCACATATAAGCGATAAGTATTATTTTGGCTAATTAGTAAAACAACAATCAATATAATAAAAAAAATAATAAATGTGAAGGATGTAAAAATCATAGCATCACTCCTTCTTGCTCAACCCTTTTGATTAAATCAGATAGAGCTTTAGATACAGCAATATGACCATTTTTATTTAAATGCCCCCCAGGCAACCCCTTATTATGAAAGCCAAAAGGAGGGCTACCTGTTGCAAAATATTGATTAACTAAATAATCAGCTGTATTAATAAATAAAACATCATTCTCTTTTGCAATTTCATTAACAATTAGTGAAGTTCTATATGGTTTTTCTGCAGGGTAAACATTCTCAACTGTTTTATATTCTAATTGATTAATATATAAGATAGCAACTGGTGCAATTTTCTGTAATTTCTTTAAATATGCTGAAAAAATAGCTTTTTTGTTGGGTCTTACCTTACGATTAACACTATCAGTTAATCGTGTTGTTTGTTGATTCCCCTTATTATTAAATATATTAACTGACTGTACCATTGAGAAAGCTTTAATAATAATGGGCTTTAACTGCCTGATTATGTGAACAGCAAGTGCTGAGTTTTGTATCAGATAGCTAAAATATTGTTTTAACTTCTCCTTATCTTTAGCCTTCAGATAGACATCTTGTATTTCATTGTTTTTACTTTTAATTACAATATTCTTATCTGACATATCATCAATATAATCTCCATTATTCATGACTAGAACTAATAAATCAGGTTTTATACCTGTTTGTAAACGCTGGGCTACGTGATAAGTGTTTAGAACATGTAATCCGTCACGCCCTGAGTTAATAACGTCCCAACCTTGAAGAGATTGCTCTGCTAATGAACTAAAATTAAACTCCCTATCAACTTGGCGTGCTTCTGTATATGAATCACCAAGTAAAATAGCATGTTTTAAACTAGGGTCATATTTAAATTCTTGATCATTTAAACCTAAAGAGTTTAATCTGTTGCGAGCATATCCTTCCGTACCCAAAAAAATAACACTATGCGGCTGGTACCTAAATCCAATAACAGGATCATAGATATGATTAGAAGGGGTTGTGATGAAAGCTCTTAAAAATACTTCAAAGAAAATACCAACCACAATGGTAGAAACTAATATCTTTTTTAATAGCAACTTAATATAACCATTATTCATGTCTTTGTTCTTTTATAAATAAGGTTTAAGTACTTTAAACCATTCATTAGCGGCATTTTCTAAGCCTGATATGGAGAGATGACAGTCATCATAACGATAGACTTTCTCATAGAAAACATCTAAATCAGGCCCAGCATAGACATTATCAACTTCTTTTATCAGATGACGGTTTGCAGTTCTAATATTCTTAGATATTTTACCTTTGCAATACGTGGAATCCGCTATCATTATTTTTACATCATCGGCTAATCGTCTAAATGAATTAACCACATCACTTAAATAAATGAGATACTTATCTTTATTCATCTGTTGATCAGATTCTCCTTGTTGCCAAAAAACGTAATCAATCTTCAAATCAAACTTATCCAACCCCTTCTTCGCCATCACTATTCTGTTATATAAAATATCAACATTTTTCTGCCACAAGTAAATAGTTGTTCCTGATACAGCAATAGGAACAAATAATACTTGTAATGTTGGATTAAACTCCTGTATTTTTAATCCTAAATGAGTCCAGATACTTCCACCTACACCAGTTGTACCTAGCATAGGATCACCTGCTATATAACATTTATTATCTAAAATATTAAAGTTATAACTATTTTTCACATTATTTATAATAATGTTACTGCTATTTGCTGCGTTAGACTGACCTGCGATTAAAATAACAAGTACTTTTTTATTTAAACCAGAACAATCAATTTCTTCCTTAGACCCAGTATAGTTATATCCAATATATTTATATATATTATTATCTGTTACATTAGTTAATATTTTTTTTATTTTATAAAAAGGAAATAATTCATATTTATATGAGATAACACCATAAAAATATGAGCATATAATGAGAAGTATATTTAAAAAAATGGCTTGTTTCACAACAGCACCTAATTAGACTAGTTTTAAGTAAAAAATAGAGTCAATAATAGATACTATTAATCGTGCCATAAGATCTATATGCTAGATTGGCGTATAAACTAGCTTAAGAGCATGATTTCATACTATCAATACTTTTAAAATTATTAATATTTATAATTAACAATCAGTAACTTTAAGTATTATTTAATCATAAAGGCATTCAATTCTAATAAGCCACCATTTCTTATTCTGTTTACGACACTTAGATTATATAACTCATAATTTGATTTTTCATATTCTATTAACACTTCATTGTAATGAGGCATATTTTTATATAGAGGTTGAACAGAAAGTTCTGATTGAATTCCCTGTATTAAATTCAAACAACCACTTGCTCCTTTAAAAACCTCTAGATCATACCCTTGTGTATCCATTTTTAAAAAAACCACTGGATTAGGGATGTCTTTTATTATATTAAGTAATACATCATCTAATTTTTTTATACTAATATTTTCTTTTTCAATATAGCTATCACCTATTGACTCTAATAATGAGCTCATTAAAGTAACATCTGAAACATTAATTGTTGTTTCTTTATTTTCATTCCCTAATGCAAAATTAAACCCTATCCATTTATCATCATTTTTAAACGATTCATTTAATATATTAAATACTTTATTTACAGGTTCAAATGATAAAATATAACCTTTATATCCAATCATCCTTAATTCATGAGAAAACTGTCCTTCATTTGCCCCTACATCAAGTACAACATTTATTTTCTTAAGGTCTAACAGTTTTTTTAAATGCATTAGTTCACTATATCTATCAACCAAACATTCAGGGTATTTTATATCATATGAGACACACTTTAATGCAATATATTTAATAAAATTAAAACTCATTTTGTCACCTCAATTATTTTTTATAAACCATATGTTTTTTATATCGAACCATATATTAAAAACATCAACCCGAATATTTCTAATAGATAGTCCACTATTATATTTATACACGTCATCTATTTTTTCTGGTAATGTCGAAAAGTCGTGTTGATCTACATACGTCCTAATACATTGTTGTTGTAACCGCCTAAGACTATATCTATCAAGTCGTCGTATATACAACTTTATATTTTTTATTGAACTTGGAATTAAGCGTTCATAATAAAAGAGTGAGTTAATTGAATGTCCAAAACCATCTTTATTTCGATCATTCTTTATAGATAGATTATTACCACACACCCAGCTTAATAAGCTATCATCTCCTATTAAACCAATAGGTAATTTAAACCCCATATTTTTCACTTTTGTTAAAAAAGTAGGTGTTAATGAATAAAAATTTCCAGGAGTTTCCCCCATCTCAAGAAGGTTTTTTCGCCAGTTTAAAGCTCCTCTACCTATCGTTGCTGGAAAACCAGAAATTGAGTTAACCTGCTGATTTAAATTATAAGTGTTGAGCATATCATCTAACGCATTGATACTAATAAAACAATCACCATCAATATAGATGGCAAAATCATTATTTGTGTTCACCTCATAAGTAAAATAATTCCACGCATTTGCTTTATCACCACGCTTTATATTATGTAAAGTAAATTTTTCAATGTTACTTTGGCAAAATTTTTTACAAAGCGGTATTGTGTAGTCTGAACATCCATTTGCTACAATATGAACTTCATAATCATATTTTGAAAAGCTTATTGCATTCTTAATATGCACTAATGATTCAATAATTCTATCCTGTTCATTATGTGCAACAACACATACTTTATAGTTCTTACTCATAAAACCTCAATATTTTCACTGCTATTAAAAATAACATGTCACTATAAAATTAATACCTATAATCAACCTGATTTATCAAGTTACTATCAAAAACTATCCGGTACCACTTATCATATTCATTTTTTTTAATTTCTAAGAGACCAAACAATATCTATTATTTTTTTAGCATTCTCCAACCAATAAAATCCTTTTACATTTATTTTATCCTTTGCTTTATCTCCTAACTGCTTTCTTAACTCTTTCGATTCACACAATAGAATTAATTTTTCTTTAAAATCACTTTCATTACTAAATAATAAAGCATCTTTATCAGCAGAAAGAATTTCATTAATATTATCCATATCAGGTGCAAGAATAGCTTTACCTAACGCCATGTATTCAAAAAGTTTAAGAGGAGATGCATACCTCGTTACATCAGGTTGCAAGGCCAAATCAAATACGGATTGATATTCTGGCATTTTTTCTCTAGTAATAATGCCTGTAATTGTCATGCTATTGGATATACCCAGTTGCTCAGCATGCCGTTCTAACGCAGCTCTCCCTGGTCCATCTCCAACTAAAAACAAGTGCCAATTTTGTTTTGGATGTTCTGCTATAGCATCTAAAACTCTATCCAATCTGTGCCATTCTCTAACAAAACCAACAAAACCTAGAATTAATTTATTTTCTAGTTGATACTGCTGAATTATTTCATTTGATACAACAGTTAGCCTAGGAAAGTGTTTTAAATTAATGCCATTATGAATGACCGTCATTTTTTTATAACTAATCCCCTCTTCAGCAATAATATTTGCTAATACGTGAGAAACTGGCAAGAGATGATCAGCATTTTTCCAAACATACAACTCTGACCATTTAGCAAGTATATCGATACTAATTCCATTGCTTTTTTTTCGTTCCTCATAAAGAGGTGAATTAATTTCAAGAATTAGTGGTAATTTAAAAAGTTTTTTAGCCCAAATCCCTGAAGGTAAATAGAGATTGTATCTTTCATATATACAGTCAGGCTTATATTGTTTAATAGCTTTTCTTAATTTTAAAAAATCATAAAAGCTATAACAAAATTCCAAGATTTCGTGTACAAACCCAGGAAGGTTATCACGTAAACCTTGAACTGTATTTGCACTTTTTCCAAACTCTTTTTGATTAATAGAATTAGGCTCAACCATAATTATTTCATGCCCTAATTCCCTTAAGGCATTCACTATTTCAGCAATATGTACATATTGTCCATCTTTTGATGCTATACGATGGTGATATAAAATTTTAATGCGAAACTCCCTCTTTATTCGAGAACAATTTAATCAAACAAAAGTTATTTAAACAACTACTTTAAATAATTTTAGCAAACCTTGTGTAGTACTATTCCAAGAAAACTGTTCAGCATAATTTCTTGTACCTTCTCTTTTTGGATAGTTATCAAACAAAGTTTTAACTCCTGCTGCAATTGCCTCAGGAGTTCTTTTAACTAATACACCAGCATCAGAGTTTTGAACAACTTCTGGTGTTCCCCAAATATTTGTTGCAACTACAGGGGTTCCACATGCCATAGACTCTAAAAGTACATTGGCCCACCCTTCTCTACTAGAAGCTAAAATCATTGCATCAGCAGCACTATATATTTCCGTTAAGTCCTGCTGTTGTTTTTCTCCTAAAAAACTCACTTGCTTTGTAAGACTTAAAGTTTCAACTAAGGCTTTTAAAGGCTTTTCATCTTCCCCACCACCAACAATAAGCAATTGATAATTTGGTAAAAACTGCATAGCTTCAATAACAAGGTGATGCCCTTTACGTTCAATTAAATGCCCCACACTAACTAGCGTTTTTTTATTTAACTGATATTTAGCTCTACAGTGTTGCTTATCAAGCAATCTAAATAATTCTAAATCCACACCATTTCGATAAACATGTATTTTTTTTTCTTCAGCCCCCATCTCTATCATGGAGTCTTTTAATGCTTTACAAACAGTAACATTGGCTTGTGCTTGCTCGGCAGCCCACAATATCATTTTCCTTGGTATTTTATACTCAGGAATTAAATTAATATCAGTCCCTCTTGCACTAATAATTAAGGGGATTTTTAATAATTTATTAACTAAAGTAACGGCAACGCCATCAGGGAAAAAATAATGCGCATCAATAAGATCAATTTTGTTCTGTTTATTTAATTGCTTAATTTGAAAATATAGTGAGATTGCCATAAAAAATGGGGTAAATAACATCCCAATTTTTGGAATAACTAAATACCTTGGATGATATATATCAATACCATGCCTATTTTCAAACATTGGAACATCAGCATAAACAGAATACTGCTTAAATAGATCACCTTTAAATGGAAACCAAGGTACAGGTGCAACAACTCTAGCTTTTATTTTACCCGTTTGTACTAAATGTCTTAAACGCGTTTCAATAAAAACCCCATGTCTAAACTGCTTTTCATTTGGATAGAGTGTTGTAACTGTCAGTATATTCATACTTTATAATAGTCTTTATACCAATCAATAAATTTTTCAATCCCATCATCAATACTAGTATTGGGTTTATAACCAACATCTTGAACTAAATCTTCAACATCAGCATATGTATCAACTACATCACCTGGTTGTAACGGTAATAACTCTTTTTCAGCCGTTTTACCAATATGTTTTTCAATAGTTTCAATATAGTCCAATAATTCAACAGGCTTTTGATTACCTATATTATAGACACGAAAAGGGGCTTTACTAGTGGCTGAGTCAGGTGTTTGTCCACTCCATTCTGCATTAGGTTTAGCAACATTATCTAATGTTCTAATCACACCTTCGACAATATCATCAATATAAGTAAAGTCTCTACGGTGCTTTCCATAATTAAATACTTTAAGTTTTTCACCTTCAGTAATCGCTTTAGCAAATAAAATGGGCGACATATCAGGTCGCCCCCAGGGGCCATACACGGTAAAAAAACGTAATCCTGTTGTAGGTATGTTATACAAATGACTATATGTATGCGCCATTAATTCATTAGACTTTTTTGAAGCGGCATATAAACTAACGGGATGGTCAACATTATCATGCACCGAAAAAGGCATTGATTCATTCGCTCCATAAACAGAACTACTTGAAGCATAAACTAAATGTTCTACATTATTATGACGACAACCTTCTAGGATATTTAAAAACCCTAGCATATTACTTTCGATATAAGCATGTGGGTTTTCTATTGAATATCTAACTCCTGCTTGTGCAGCTAAATTAACCACACGTTGAGGTTTATGTTGCTTAAATAATTGCTCCATAACTTCTCTGTCAGCAATATTAGCTCTAATATCTGTAAAGTTAGGATTGTCTTTAATTCGATCTAGACGTGCTAGTTTTAAATTAACATCATAATAATCATTTAAATTATCAATACCGATAACTTCATCACCTCGTTCTAGCAGTTTAAGGGCTAATTGATTACCAATAAAACCAGCAGTCCCTGTTACCAATATTTTCATGATTTATTTACTCTATGCATTTTTCTGTAAAAACTTACTGAACATCATTAAGCTCCATAATTGCTGGCTTAACTCTTTTTGACCTGTTTGATGCTGACTTATCATTCGCTCTAAGGTATTTTTATTGAATAAACCAGAACCGAGCATTTCTTTACTCAACACAATTTCACGTAACTGGTCTTTTAATTCATTTCTAAACCAGTTAGATAAGGGTACAGAAAAACCCATTTTCTTTCTGTATAAAACATCATCTGACAGGTAAGGCTCTAATGCTTTTTTTAAAATATACTTTCCTTCTCCACCACGCAACTTCATATTAGGCGACAACTTAGCCATCCATTCAACTAATTGATGGTCTAAAATCGGAACCCGTACTTCAAGTGAGTTTGCCATACTTGCACGATCTACTTTAGTTAATATATCGCCTGGCAAATAAGTTTTAAAATCTAAATACTGTATTAATGCTAAAGGCGAGTCGCTGGTACTATTTTTTGCGTGTCGATTAAATACTTCTACGGCTCGATAACCTTGTAATTGCTGTTTAAGCTTTGGTGAGAATAACTGATTACGTTCTTCTTGTGT
>Ga0209395_1001596_pt1 | contig 31444 bp, 3 predicted proteins | sample GOMGulsemesocosm_3_FD_184635 | JGI IMG/M metagenome (GOLD analysis project Ga0209395, IMG submission 184635) | Methane-oxidizing microbial communities from mesocosms in the Gulf of Mexico - GOM9D Gulf of Mexico (SPAdes) (version 2) | ecosystem: Environmental > Aquatic > Marine > Cold seeps... | reverse complement strand
CCTCTGATCAGAGATTTGGGTACATTGGGAAGCGGGCGCAGAGTGCTGCGACTTTGCCACGCACGGATGCTTCCACGTCTGCATTACCTTCTTCGCCATTGGCAGCCAAGCCATCCACAACTTCGATGATCAGATCAGCGATTTCGCGGAATTCAGCTTCACCAAAACCACGGGTGGTGCCCGCAGGGGTGCCGAGGCGAATACCTGAAGTCACGGTTGGCTTCTCTGGGTCAAACGGGATGCCGTTTTTATTGGTGGTGATGTGGGCGCGACCAAGGGCTTTGTCGGTGATGTTACCTGTTACGCCTTTGGGTCGCAGGTCAACAAGCATGACGTGGGTGTCTGTGCCGCCGGTGACGATATCAAGGCCACCTTTGATCAGTTGATCAGCCAATGCAACAGCATTAGCACGTACCTGCTTTTGGTAGACTTTGAACTCTGGACGCAGTGCTTCGCCAAAGGCTGCCGCTTTACCCGCAATCACGTGCATCAGAGGGCCGCCCTGGATGCCTGGGAAGATTGCAGAGTTCACTTTCTTGGCAATCGCCTCGTCATTGGTGACGATCATGCCGCCGCGTGGGCCGCGCAAAGTTTTATGCGTGGTGGTGGTTGCAACATGGGCGTGCGGGAAGGGGGAGGGGTGTTCACCTGCCGCAACCAGACCTGCGATATGGGCCATATCGACCATCAAATATGCGCCAACAGAGTCGGCAATTTCGCGGAACTTTGCGAAGTTTATGATGCGTGGAATAGCAGAGCCACCAGCAATGATCAGCTTTGGCTGGTGTTCGGTCGCCAGTGCTTGGATTTGATCGTAATCAATCAGGTTGTCGCTTTCACGCACACCGTAATGCACCGCGTTGAACCATTTGCCAGACTGGTTTGGACGCGCGCCGTGGGTCAGGTGACCACCGGAAGACAGGTCCATGCCAAGGATGGTATCGCCGGGCTGGATCAGCGCTTGGAACACACCTTGGTTCGCTTGTGACCCAGAGTTTGGCTGTACGTTGACGAAATCACAACCGAACAGCTGTTTTGCGCGATCAATTGCGAGGTTCTCGGCAACGTCAACATATTGGCAACCGCCATAGTAACGACGTCCTGGGTAGCCTTCGGCGTATTTATTCGTAAGAACGGAACCCTGAGCTTCCATTACAGCAGCGGAGACAATGTTCTCGGAAGCGATCAGTTCGATCTCATCGCGCTGACGGCCCAGCTCATCTGTGATGGAGGCGTAGAGCTCAGGATCACGGGAAGAAAGGGTTTCTGTGAAGAAGGCGTTTGTGGTGCTGTCACTGGTCATGGCGCATTTTCCTGTCTGAACGCGGGAGTATTTTGAAAGTTTCTAGCAACAATCCCTACGGATCAGAAGCGGATAATGCGACGCCGCACCACAGTTCTGCGGCACAGCGGAGAAAATCCACCTGGTTTTTGTGGAAAAATATCTCATTTTTCGGTACACAATTGCACACAAAGCGAACGCCCTTGCCGGAGGGCGACGCGATAGAAAAGATTGACGATGGTTTGGGGTGCGGAACAAATCTGACTTGAGGGTTTTACCGCAAAAGGCGAAAATTGACGCGCAGTTTTGACAGCAATTTCAGAGAATGCATTGTCTGGTCTTGCCATTACGCACGTTGCGGGCAACTGTATAGTATGATGCCCTGATGTGGGGTGAAACAGGGCCGGATCATGAAAAAAGTGATGAAAATTGCCTTCGCTTCCAATGACAGTGAACAGGCTCGTGCCGGGCGCGCGCGATTGGTGGCGCGTTATAGCGACTGCGACCCAGAGGATGCCGATGTGATTGTGGCGCTGGGCGGCGATGGCTTTATGCTGCAGACCCTGCATCAAACCCGAGATCTAGCGGTGCCGGTCTATGGTATGAACCGGGGCACCGTTGGCTTTTTGATGAATGAATATAGTGAAAGTGGCCTTGTTGGGCGGTTGATGGCGGCGGAAGAGGCCGTGATAAATCCACTTGAGATGCACGCGGAATGTGTGAATGGCACCGTGCATAAGGCTTTGGCTATTAATGAAGTTTCTCTGCTGCGCGCAGGGCCACAGGCAGCGAAATTGCGGATCTCAGTTGATGGGCGTGTGCGGATGGAGGAACTGGTTTGTGATGGGGCGTTGCTGTCAACGCCCGCAGGATCAACGGCGTATAACAACTCGGCTCACGGGCCTATTCTTCCGATCGGGGCAGGAGTTCTTGCGCTGACAGCCGTGGCTGCTTTTCGACCCCGGCGTTGGCGCGGCGCACTTCTGCCTCAAACCGCAAAAGTACGCTTTGACGTGCTGGAGGCAGCAAAACGCCCGGTGATGGTTGATGCCGACAGCCGATCGGTCTCGGATGTGGCTTTTGTGGAAATTGAAAGCCAACCCGCGGTCAGCCACAGATTGCTGTTTGATCCAGGCCATGGCTTAGAGGAACGGTTACTGAGAGAACAATTTATCTGAGCTTAAAAGCGGATCAGCCGTAGAACTAACACCTCAGCACATCTGACGGTTATTCATGCAGTTGCGTTTGTCCAAATATACCCACCTAGCGGTCTTTATGATACGAGGCTAAGTACGGCACATGGGGCGGGCATCAGTTCTGATTTTTTAAGAAAATCAATCAATACCTGCATTGTATACTTGAACCTGAACGAAAGCTGCGCGAATTACCCGCTTGCTCTAGTTTATTTGGGGTAAACTTTAATCGCCTTTATCGGACGGTTGTGTTCTTGCCTTGTTTCGCTTGGTTTCTGTCTGCTTAATGTATTGGTATTGCCGTACTCGGCTAGGAAAGCCAAAAACCTCCTCGGCATGCTGGACGTGGCGCTGCTTGTCTCATCTCTCACACTTTTGTGGTTACACTTAGCTAGAAGCTTTCTCTTATCAAATTGTCCTATTTGGACCCATGGGCGCTGACGTCAAACAAGTTGATGCCACCGCGATCTGGGCAGAAACAAAATCAGTTTTGGGGCTGTGGTACACTTTGCGTCCACACAAGAAGTGTCGGGCGCGATACTTTGTGATCCTAGAGCTCTGCACTGGACAGGCACTCTTTCTGATCTGCCTAGCGTCCAGTAACCTTGTTCCTTGCGACAGGGTGATCATTTGGCAATTGAGAATTTATGGGCCGCAGGGTGTTGGCCAGATGGTGTCCCTGATGATGGTTATCTCTGAGGGTTGGCGGGCTCCTTACAGTAATGTCATGCAAGGGTTGCGGCACAATAGTGCGAAATCATTAATATTGGGCAGTGCAAAATGGGATTGCCGCAGGTTACGGGAGCACTCTGTGTACTATCGAGGTCGGCAAGGGAAACGTAATGTAAACCCGCAACTTACCCCGCATTCAATCGAATTATAGCGACGTTATGCGATATTGCCACGATTCGAAAATAACGGAATTCTGCAGTTGACAAGGTTTAAAAAATCAAAAACTGCAAAATATATTCCTTGATCGACTCAAACGTATAATTTATAAATGAATGCTTAAGTAAATTGATTTCAATGGCTGCCGCATAAAATTACGGCCGATATTAGCCGTACTAAATAGTCTGAATTTTAAGATGTGCGCGCCCGTAGAGCGCGCCACCAAGCCAACAGCCATTGTCGTCGACGTTTTAGGGAGAAACTCGATGGCCTTTCCTTTTTCCCCGACGGATCGTCGGGAGAAGCACTCCGATTCACCTTGGCGCCGCGCCTTCTCGTGGTTTGGTGCGGAGGATCATACAGATTTCCGAAAACCCATGAGAAAATCTGGTTCCAGCACGTTGTCGGGGCTGAAGATGGAAGCGCTGGAGCCACGTTTCCTGCTGTCGGCAGATGTCGCTCCGTTCCTCGTGGATATGGATGCACCAGACGGCAACGATTACTCCCTGCGATATGACGCTTTGACCCAATCCCTTTCACTCTATGACGAAGAAGCAAACTCCCTGATTGTTCAGCGTCTGGTGCAAGAAATTTCCTACGTGCGCGTTACAGGTACCGAGTTTGACGATAATCTGACGCTCGATTTCTCTGAAGGGTTCGTCTCTCCCGTTGATATTGAATTTGTGGGTGGTGATGGCCATGATACGCTGACGCTGAAAGGGGCATCATTTGCGAATGTCTCTGTGATCGCAACCGGTGCGGATGAAGGTACAGTCGTATTGGAAGACTCTGCGCAAACCGTAACCATTGATTTGTCCGGAACCGAAGGTGTCATTGACCAAAGTGCGGCAACAAGCCGACTGTATTCCGACGCGACGGCTTTGGGGCAACATTTGCGCATTTCTGACAGCGGTGCGGCGGGCGATGGAATTGGTGCCATCACTTCGGATACGATGATCGATTATACCTATACTGCTCTTGCTGGCACGGTAACCGTAGATGCCGGAGCAGGGGATGACACGATAAGTCACGATGGGCTCGATAGCCTTCTTGACGGTAAAGTCGTGGTAAATGGCGGCGCCGGTTCGGATGCCGTCACCGGACCACCGGATGATACAACCTGGAACATAACCGGAGTAAATTCCGGTGACGTTGCGGGAGTGTCCTTCGTTTCGGTCGAAAGCCTAGTGGGCACGTCCGACAACGAGGACACTTTTGTTGTGTCTGAAGGGGGGAGTCTGTCTGGCCTTTTGGATGGCGGGGCAGGTGGCTTCGACAGTCTTGTGCTGGATGGCGGCACGTTCACCAAAGTCGAATACGTAGCGTTTGACGCACATTCCGGGATTATCGACCGGGATGGTGAAGTTTTGGAATATGCCGGACTTGAACCGATTACTGACCTTAGTATTGTAGCGGACCGCGTTATCTCGACTGCAAGTGATGGGAATCCGCTGACCCTACCCAACACCGGGTATGTCGCTTCTGTCGATGATGATCGCGCGCGGCTTTTCACTACCGGTGGAGGCAATCTGAAACTCGAACCTGTTTCGCCCTTCTTTACGTTCGAATCTGTTGAATTCGTAGCGCCGACGAACAGTCTGACAATCAAACTCGGAGGCGATATCGAAATTCCGTTCCTTTCGAAGGATGTGTTGACGATTGAAACCATCAATATTGGGACAGCTAACCTGATTGTTGAGGGGGAAGATGGTAAAGACGAAGTAGAGATCACGGGTACTGTGACTGCCGGTGATGTTACGGTGAATGCTGAAATTATCGATGTTTCTGGCGCAATCACTTCGTCCGGCAATGTGATTTTAAATGCCGATGACGAAGATGACGGCGTGATTATTGACGGCGGCTCCCCGCAATTTTTGCAGGATCTTGGTCTGGCCGGTTTCCTTGTTGCTGTTCCAGAGGCCAAGGTCGGTGTGTCCGGCACGATTATTGCAACAGGCGATCTGACCATGACCGCCGATGCAGTCGCGAATGTATCTGCGACACCGGCGGATTTGCTGGGACTTGGCGCGGTGGAAACATCGTCCATTACGGTGCTGCCTGATGCAGGCATTACGCTGACCGGGGCAACTCTGACTGCTTCAAACATTACCGCTACTGCTACTGCCAATGTGACGGCGGGCTTTGCTGATGATGCCGATACGGCAGACAGTGATGTGTCCAGTACCACTTCTACCGATGCGGCTGTGACGGTTGTGGTCGTGTTGGGTGACAGTGCCGTAACCGTTGATGGCAGCACCGCTATTACTGCAGCTGGCGACGTGGTGCTTGGCGCCGTGGCCATGCTCGACATTGACAGCAAGGCAGACGGTTCAACCGAAGCGGGGGCTAAGGGGGCCACGCTGGCTGTGACCGAGGTTAGTATCACAACTGCAACGAGTATCAGCGGCAGCGCCTCAATCGGGGCCACGGGTGGCGATATTACGCTGAGCGCTGCAACCACAGCGGATGTGAAAACGGATGCGATTTCAACTTCTGAAGGGGCTGATCAATCTGGTGGTGGGACCGGCAGCAGCAATGAATCTGAACAGCGCTTGGCGGACCCGAACCAGGATACAAGTACCGATGATCAGGCCGCGTCCAGCGGCGGTTCGATTGATTTTGCCGGGGCTGTTGTGGTTTCTGATTACCGGCCTGTTACCTCGGTCAGCGTCAGTTCGACCGGCAGTATCACTACGGACCAAGCTTTGACCATTAGTGCTATGAGTACTGACAGCGTCAGTGCCACGGCTGATGGCTCGACCACGGGCAGCGGCGGTACCGGTGTTGGTGTTGCAGTGGCAATAGGCGTTATTGATCCGACCGTCAGTGTATTGATAGATGGTGGTGATCTGACTGCCACAAACGGTATTGTGCTGAGCGCGGTAATGGACGCCGACAACACCTTTACGGTCGCGGCTGTATCGGGTGTAGGTGACGGCGCGAAGACCGGCTTGGCCGGATCGCTTGCCATTCATGTCGCCACCGCAACTGTTTCGGCCAATATCGGTGGGACAGTGAAACTGAACGGCTCTGACCTGACCATCACCGCCACATCCGAGACCAGCACTGAGACCAGTGCGACACCGGATGAAGACGGCGTAACCGGATCCAGCCTTGGGATAGGTGCGTCCGTTGCTCTGGCAATTGTGGACCACCAAACCGCTGCTGGAATCGCGGCAGATGCGGATATTACCGGTGGTGATGCACTGACGGTTACGGCAACTGGCGCACACCAAGTCAATACGTTAGCCAAAGGTGGCGCATCAGGCGCCACGGCGGCGGTGCCGGTAGCGGCTATTTCATTGCTGTTCAGTGATACGCTGACCGAAGTTGGTACCGGGGCAGGGGCGTTGAGCTTTGCCGGAGATATCGGCTTGAATGCCAGCCATGACAGTGGTGTCAACACCAAAGGCGAAGGCGACGCAGAAGGCAGCAGCACGGCCATTGGCATTTCCTTTGGTCTAACGATAGATGAACAGACCTCGATGGTGCGCCTGCTGCGCGATTTAACTTCTGTAGGCGGTGCCGTTGCGCTGGCCTCAACCGGGGTGATGCGGTCGCGCACTGATGCTAGGGCTTCTGCAGCTGGGGCCGCCGAGGAAGATACCGGCGATGCCTCCGATGACAACGGTGTTAACGATCAAAGCCAAGAACAAGCGAATTTCGCCGACCAGCAGGCTCAGAACCGTACAGGTCAGGGCGCTGCGAATAGCCAGACACCTGATGCTTCCTCTGGTGACGGGTCCATGTCGGTGGCAGCCGCCATTGCGCTAAACATTCAGGACAGCGATATTGGTACTGAATTGGGTAGTGGCATTTCGGTCTCTGCTGACGGGGCGGTTTCCCTTGCGGCATTGTCCAATGTCGACAGTTGGGCCGATGCTGACGGTAGTGCTTCCAATGGAAGCAGCGGTACCGTCGGCGCTGCAGTTGCGCTGAGCGTATCAAATGTAGCGACCACCTCGACCACCGGTACGGCAACGATCACCGGTGACGGCATATCCGTAATGGCGGGTAAGGCTGACCGTGAGGTCGACCTCAGCGTACAAACCGGGCCAACGGTCGATAGCACCGAAGATTCAATTTTTGTTGGTGATGCTGATCTGTTGACCGCAGAAGCGGTGCTCTACAAAAAAGGAACTGGTGGCACCGTATTAGGTGGTCTGACTGATAACACCACCTATTATGTAATCAAAGGGGCCAGCGGTCGTATCAAGCTGGCGGCCAATGCAACCGATGCCAATAACGGAACCCAGATTGATATCACTTCGCAGGGGGCGGGTGACGAACATGTTTTGGAACGTACTGGCGAAGATGATGTTACCTTTGACCCGGATAAAGATGTATTTGCGCTTGAGTCTGATGATGTGGACAGCCTGCGTACTGGTGACAAAGTTGTTTATGGCAACGGAGGCGGCACAGATTTCGGCGGACTGACCGATGGCACCACCTATTTCGCGATCATCTCAGATGACGGTGATCTAAAGCTGGCCGATAGCCGCAGCAATGCCGTTAAGGGCGATGCGGTTGAGATTACCAGCGCCGGGGTGGGAACGTCCCATACGCTGACTGAATCCACCAGCCGCGCTGCGGCAGACGCGACCTCTGGCGCCTCAAACGGTAATCTTGGTGTTGCCGGATCGCTGGCAATCAACGTCGCCGAAGTGAACACAACTGCGGCCCACAGCGCTGGGGCCACTGCGAATTTACGCGATGGTAGCGACGGTGACAGCGACACTGGGGCGCTGACCATTAGCGCAACAGCGGAAACATTCGCTGGTGCTGATGCTGACGCCCAGCAAAGCGAAGCTGGTAATATCGGTGTAGGCGCGTCCTTTGGTCTGAATATCGCCGATCACAATACCAACGCGACCTTTGAAACCGGAGCACTGCTCGACACGGCAACCGGGACGCCGCAGGATATAACTCTGCAGGCAGATGGCATCTATGGGATGGGCACCCATGTCGAAGGCGGATCCGAGGGCGGTACGGCCGTGACGCCAGTACTAGGCATTTCCGTTGCCCTGAACGACACGGCCGCAACTTATCAGGCCGGTGATGCGCTGACGATTGGTGGTAACCTGTCGGCGACAGCCACTCATGTTGCGGAGACAGTCACAACCGTCAAGGGTGATGCCAAAGGCACAAGTGCTGCAATTGGTGTATCCTTTGGCCTGACGGTGGCCGAAGACAGTGTGACAGCGGAACTGCTGCGCGACATGACTTCGACCGGTGGGGGGGTGACGCTTGTGGCACAGGGCGCAGCCGCCAGTCGGACCGAAACCGAAGCCTCTGCCGAAGGTGCTTCTGAAGACAATGGCGGCAGTGACGTCAATGATCAAACTGGTCAGCAAACTGACGCCGCAAATACCCAAACATCAGCGCGGACTTCAAACAGTTCAAATCCGGATTCTAGCACCAATGGCCAAGGCCAGGCGGATGCAACAACTTCCGACGGGGCGCTGGCTGTCGGTGCGGCGATCAGCTTGAATATCGCCAATCTGGAGGCCATTGCCGTCATTGATAATGGCGCGACAGTTGACACATCCGGGGTGGTTGAAGTGACCGCACGCGGCAATATGGATGCGGAGGCCAGTGCTGATGGCTCTGCCACCAAAGGCACAAGTGGCACTGTCGGCGTTGCGGTGGCGTTGAATGTGGCCAATGCGACAATTTTCGGCAGTATTGCTGATGCGGATATTACCGCCAGCGGACTGACTGTGCAGGCGTTGATGTTTGAACGCGACGGCGACAGCACCCATGAATTCAGTGCCAGTTCCACTTCTGGCGCAAGCGGTGCTGGTAGTTCCTTTGGCGTAGCGGGATCGTTTGCTCTAAACTTACCCAGTGTAGAAACCACAGCCAGTCTGAGCGGCCTAGCCAATGTGACGATGACCGGCAGCGGAGATGTGGTTTTGAAGGCGGTGTCCACCACCAGCAGCAGCACCAAAGCAGACGCATTGCAGGAAAAAGGCGATGCCGACAACGATGGTAATTCCAGTGAAAGTATTGGGGCCGGGGCCTCAGTTGCGATCAACGTTACCGATATGACAACCCATGCATCCCTAGCCGGTGACAGTACGCTGTCTGGTGCGGGCGACTTGACGGTCGAAGCAATCGGTACCCATGCAATGTCCACCGACGTGACCGGCGGTGCCGCAGGCGGAACCGCGATCACACCGGTCGTGGCTATTACCGTGGCACAGAACGATGTTGCGGCGACATTGCCCGTAGGCGGTGCACTGACCATCGCAGGAGATCTGACCCTTAAGGCGACGCTGGATGCTGATACGGCCTCGACCGCTAAAGGTGGGGCAGAAGCGACCAGCACCGCAGTTGGTGCTTCGCTGGCGCTGACCCTGACCTTCGACAGTGTTGCCGCCACGCTGGCGCGCAGCGTAACCGCAGGTGGTGCGATCCTTGTTTCGGCTAAAGCGCTGGTAACCAGCCGCAGTGATGCGCGTGCATCTGCAGCAGGTGCTGCCAGCGAAACTGGTTCGGAAAATACTGGCGACGGCACGAATGTACAGGGACAGACAGACAGTCAGGTCGGTCAGGCCAACAACCGAAGCTCTGGCGGAAACTCAGCCAGCAGCCCGAACTCTGACACGTCCAGCGGTTCGTTGAGTGTGGCTGCGGCCATTGGCATCAACATCGCCGATACCGACAGCACGGCCAGCATTTCAGGGATTAGCGGCACGCCGATTACAGTGGCCGCAGTTGGGGGCGTGACGGTGAAAAGCGAAGCCAACGCCGACGCCAATGCACGTGCCGATGGCAAGGCGGCCTCAAAGGCCACCGATTCAACAGTGATCGGCGCAGCTGTTGCCGTGAACGTGGCTGATATAGATAACACTGCTCTGGTTGATCACGTCTCGATCACCGGCGATGGCATTTCTGTTCAGGCTGTCATGGTCGCACGTGATCTTGATATTGAGGCCAGCGAGTTGTCAACGGTGAGCACTGATGACGATACGATCTTTGTTGGCGCTCCGGAGGATGCCTTCTCCAATGGCGAAGAGGTTACCTATAAAAACGGCGGTGGCACGGACATCGATGGGCTGACCGACAGCACAATGTATTATGTGATCCTTGGCGATAACGGCAATATCCAGTTAGCCGCCAGCGCATCTGATGCCAGCGATGGTAAAGCGATCGACCTTAAGGACCAAGGGGCGGGTGATGCCCACGTTCTGGAACGTACCGGCAGCGATAATTCCACCTTTGACCCCGATGAAAGCCGCTTTGAAATTGTGTTTGACAATCCCGGTGGTCTGCAAACCGGCGAAGCGGTTGTCTATGACACCGACGGCACCGCAATTGGTGGGCTGACCGATGGAACGACTTATTACGTGATCGCCGAGGCCGATGATCGACTGCGTCTGGCCGAAGACCGTGAAAAGGCACTTGAGGGTGATGCGATTGAGTTGACCGGTGTTGGCTCCGGCGCGCATAAAATTGCCGAGGAAGCACATACCACCGGAGCTACCGCGCTTTCGGGAGCTGCGGGCGGTAAAACCGGGGTTGCCGGATCGGTTGGGCTGAACTTCTCGTTCGGGGATGCCCTTGCCACCTATGGGGATAATGCCGCTCTGACGGTGTCGGGGACCAGCGCCAGCGACGTCACAGCTGCCAGCGCGACCTACAGTCTGGCGCGCGGCCTGCCCAATGGTACTTCGTCGGGCATCAGTACCGGTGTCGGGCTATCCTTTGGCTTTGGGCTGTCTGATCACAACGTGAGGGCGGGTATTGAATCCGGCGCAATGTTAAGCGGATTTGAGGATCTGTCAGTTGCCGCCAGTGGTAACCACGCCGAAGTCACCCGTGCCAAGGCAGGTGTGGCGTCCAATGGCGGCACCGCAGTCGCTGGGTCGCTTGCTCTGACGGTATCGCTAAACAATACCGATGCTGAGGTTCCAGCCAGTGCAAACGTACTGGATGTTGAAGGCGATCTGTCGATTACCGCTACAAGTTCGTTGGAGATGTCAACCGAATCTGACGCGGACACCAAAGGCGGTGAGACTGGCGTTGGTATTGCCCTTGCGATGGGCTGGGCCGAAGATGACACCAGCGCTTTGTTGGCGCGCAGCGTCTCTACCGGCGCGGCGACGGCGAACAACGTGTCGGTCGTGGCCGACAGCGAGATCAGGGCCAAAACTGTGGCCACCGGCAGCAGCGAAGGTTCGCGTACCGAATCCAATGGCGGTAAGAGCGCCAATGGCCAGACGGCTCAGGGTACAAACTATGCTAGTAATCAATCCGGCGCTGGGCTGCAGGATCCGCAGCCGACCAACCAGGTCGCGAGCGGCAACAGCACTGCCACCAACCAGACGTCAAACCCTGGCGGGCAGGGCGGCACCGGGCAGCAATCCAGTACCCAAACCCAGGGCGGGACTGTGCGTGTTGCCGGGGCGCTTGGCGCAACGGTTATCTTACCCAGTGTGACCGCCACGGTTGCGGATGGCGTGACCATTGACGCTTCGGGCGCAATGGAAGTGAAAGCTGAGAGTGAAGCCAATGCCACGACTGAGGCCATCGGCCTTGCTATGGATACTTCAAGCGGCAAGACCGGAGTAGCGGCAGCAGTCAGTGTAAACGTTGTCGATATGCAGACGCAGGCGCTGATTGGGGCTGCGACACTGAATGTCGGGTCGCTGTCGGTCAGAGCCGGCACGCCGGATGGTGAAACAAACGAGATGAAAACGCTGTCGCTGGCAGGTGCTGGCGTCAAGCAGAAGTCAAACAACGGGAATGGCAATTCAAACGGTGGTACGGCGGTTGCCGGATCAGCTGGTGTGAACGTCTACATCACCGATACGGATGCGGCGATTGCTGCTGGTGCAACAGTAAGCACTTCGACTGGTGATGTTGATGTGATTGCCCGGGAAAGTGTGGGCATTCAGAACATCGCAGCCGGCGGGTCTGTCCTGCTGGGCAGTGGCGGTAGCGATGGCGGCACCAGTGTCGGGGCTGCGGTCAGCGTGAACATTGCAAGCACCACGACTGAGGCAACAATTGGTGAGAATGCGACGATCACCTCAGCCGGGTCGGTTAATGTACTGGCCGAAACAGAGATCGTGCCACTGGAAATAATCCTGCCTTATATCGAGGGCACAGGGATTGATGTGACGGCGCTGGCAATTGGTGCGTCAGTTGCGTCGGGCGGTGATGCCGGGGCCGGTTCGGCCGTGGTCAACGTCTTCACACCAACCACCCGCGCCGTCATAGGCGCCGGTTCCACGGTGTCCGCTGCGGATGACGTGTCGGTTCGTGCCCTGTCTGATACCACGATTATCGATTTTGCCGGTACGCTGGCGCTGAGCAAGGATGGTGCAGGTGTGGGCATCGGGCTGGACGTGACGGTACATGTTGCGACAGCCGAAGCACTGATCGAAGGCGGTGATCCACTTGGTACACCTACCACCATTACGGCCGGTGGTAACATTGTCATTGAGGCGGAATCGTCCGATGAATTCTTCCAGCTAACCGCCAATGTTGGCGCGGGCGACAGCACCTCAGGTGCCGGCTCACTGAACGTGCTGGTCAATATCACTGAAACAGAAGCCCGTGTGAATCGCGAGCTTGACGCAACAACCGATGGTGTCGCGATGCTTTCGGCGCAGGGCAGCATCGAGGTTGCGGCAGCGTCGCATACCGAGATCGAAAGCTATTCAGGGTCGCTGGGCGTGTCGCTGAGCGGGTCCGCCGTTGGCATCTCGGTCGGTGTTATTGTTGATCTGGATGATACTACGGCCATTATCGGTAACGGCACCGAAATAACAGCGCTTGGAAATGGCACCGCAATCGACGTGCACGATGGAATTTTCGACGGTGACGGCAACCAAGGCACGGAATCCGTCCGCGGTCTGGCGGTCACGGCAACAAGCTTTGAGGATATCGATATTCTGGCCATTGCTGCTTCGGGGGCGCTGGGGCAGGATAATTCCGGTAACTCGGGGTCCGGTTCCGGTGGTAGCGAAGAAGGTGGCGGTACCCAAGTTGGCATCGCAGCATCGGTTAGTGTCGTTGTCGCTAAAGGCAATACGAAGGCTGTGCTGGGCAATGATGTAGACGTCAACGAAGCAGCCTTGGCGGCCAATGCGGCGCAAGGCATTTTACTGCGCGGAGTCGACGAGACCAATATCGACCATATCACCGGCGGTCTTTCAATTACGATTAACGGCGATGCCGGAATTACCGGGTCGGTCGCCGTGACTGAATCTGACAATTACACTTGGGCGCGCGCGCTTGGGGACAATACGCTGAATACAGACGGTGACATCACGCTGGATGCGCGCGGCAAGACTGATATCAGCGCGATCACCATTGCGGTGGCTGGTACAGTGTCCACCGGCAGTTCTCAGAACAACAACCAGTCCAGCTCAATTAACTTTGCTGGCGCGGGAGCTGTTACAGTTTCGATCATAGAGAACGAAATTCTGGCAACAGTTGGCGCAGACAGCAATATCGATGCCGGTGGGCTACTGAGCGTCAATGCTTCGGACAATTCGGCGATTACCGTCGACTCGGGCGGCGTGGCAATTGCGGTGTCGGCTTCAGATGGTACCAGTTCTGGTACGGTCGGTGCGTCGGTTGCGGTTACAGACCTAACGCAGACAATTAAGGCAATGGTGACAGATGCGCCGATTGTGGCCGGATCCATCGACATGGAAGCCACAAACGACGCTGAAATTGACACGCTAACTATCGCTGGTTCTGCTGCTGTTTCGACCAGCAGCGATGCTTTTGGCGGCGCAGGTTCGGGTTCGGGCAACTTCATTCTATCGGATACTGAGGCCAGCATCACCAACCCCGGCGGAAGCAATACAATAACCGCTGCCGGACCAGTTTCGGTGCGGGCAGAAGACAACAGCCGTGTTAGTGCCGACGCCGGTTCAGGCGCACTTGCGGTTTCAACGGGTGACAGCAGCGATGTCGGTGCAATAGCCGTGGGTGCGGCTGCTGCAGAAAACACGATTACCAAGACCGTGAGCGCCAAAATTGAAGACACGGCTGTATCGGCCGGTTCAGTTGAAATTTCTGCACTCTCAACCTCTGATATTGATGCCTTTACGTTGGGTTTCGCTGGCGCTTTGGCTAACAGTGGAACTCTGGCGCTGGCGGGCGCAGGTTCGGGTTCGGGTAACTACATAACCAGCACCGTTGAGGCGCTTCTTACTGACAGCGATGTGACCTCGTCCGGCAATGTAACACTGGATGCATCCGACCAATCCGACATTACAGCAACGGCGGGCGCTGTTGCTGTATCGGTCAAGATGGGTGGAGACGGAACGGGCGTAGGCGTTGGATTGGGTTTTGCCGTTGCGGTGAACGAGATCGATGCGGCGACTGTTGCGATCATTGATAATTCATCGGTAAATGCCGTGGGCGACGTAACCGTTGACGCTGAGAACGCTCATACGATTGATGCGCTGGCCTTTGGTGTTTCGCTGACGGTGGCAACATCGAATGATGCTGCAGCGGTTGGCCTGAGTGCAAATGTTGCTATCACGCTGAACGAGATTGATGCCACGACGCGGGCAGCCATTGAAGACAGAGAACCGGGATCGGTCAACACCGTGAGCGGAGATTTTATTGCGGTGCGGGCCTTTGATTTAGGCCACATCATGTCAGATGCGTTCTCTGTTTCGGTCAGTGTGGCATCGTCCAGCGGCAACCTGTCGCTGACGGGCAGCGTGGATGTGTCCTTTGCTGAGAATACAATCAACGCTGATACACAGGCTCTGATCGAAGATGTTGACACAACTTCGGGTGGCAACTTCGTGATGACGGCGTCCTCGTCAAAATCGATTGACGCGATTGTTGTGGCTGCTTCCGCGGATGTTTCCGTGGGCACCGGCAGCGGCACATCGGTGACATTGTCGGGAACCGGATCGCACGCGATCAACACGGTTACTACCGATACAGAAGCGGCGATCCGCAATGCGGATGTGGTGACAGGGGTCACCGCGGACATTCTTGCCTCGGATTCGACTGAAATAATGGCCGATGTGGCCTCAGCCACGTTGGGTGTATCAGTGTCCGGTGGCAGCGGCGCATCGGGATCTCTGTCGATTGCAGTCACGCTGGCGGACAATGTGATTACCAACAGCACCCGTGCTGTGGTTGAAAACGGCGCGTCACTAACCGCGACCGCTGGCAATGCGAACCTTACCGCACAGTCAACGGGCAGCATTGAGGCTGTTGGCGTTGCAGCGACAGTCAGTGTTGGTGTGTCGTCCGGCGGCGCGGGGCTGTCAGGAGCAGGTGCGGGGGTTGGTCTAACCAACAATATTGCGAACACAGTAGAAGCCGGGGTTCTGGGCGGCAGCGTCATGGATGCCGGTGTTGATGCAAATATCATCGCCATCGACAGCGCCGAAGTGACGGCCACCGTCGCCACAGTAAGTCTGGGAGTTGCCGCGGGCACTAGCGTGACATTGAACATAAGCGTTGCTGCGGCCACCGGTGACAACGTCGTCAACAACGTCGTTGCTGCGCATGTGACGGACTCTGAACTGAACGCCGGCGCGAACGCCACGATAGATGCAAGCTCCGATAAGCTCATCACTGCGACCCAGGTTGTGGTTTCGGTTTCTGTTGCCATCGGATCGGGTACATTGACACTCAGCGGTGCATTCGGTGTGGCCCAAGTGTCGAATACGATCGGGGGATCAACGACGGCTGGCATCTTTGATGCGGCCGGCAGCCAAGCTGCAGATATCGGAGGGGCGCTGACAATTGGTGCGACCAGCAATAGTGCAATCAGTGCAACGCTGGTTGTTGTGACCGCGTCTGTTTCGGTCGGATCCGGTCCGGTATCGCTGGCCCTGTCAGGTGCGGCGTCACTGGCGACCAACAGCATTTCCAGTGCGGTCCTAGCTGGCATCGTCAATTCTGACGTAAATGCTGGTGGCGCGGTCAGTGTGAACGCGATCAACACCAATGACATCGATGCAATTGGCGTCGGTATCGCGATTTCCGTGAGCGTCGGAACCGGCGCGGTCTCGTTCGGGGCATCCGGCGCAGCCGTTACGGCCACGAATACAATCACGGGTACGACTGATGCGCTGATCCAAGGCAGCAATGTGACTGCCGGCGGTTCGGTGGATGCGATTCTGTCCGATTCCGCCACAATTACCGCAGACCTTGTTGCGGCTGCCGTTGCCGTATCAGTATCCAGCGGAGCGGTGTCGGGTGCTTTGGCCATCGCAGTTACGCTGGCCGAGAACACTATCGCGGGCGCCAGTCGTGCGATCATTGAAAATTCAACAGTGGTGGCCGCGGGCGGCCTGAGTGACGTGAATGTCGAGGCGACAGCACTGAACCTCATTGACGCGCTTGCAATTTCCGCGGCTATATCAGTTTCCGCGTCGAGCGGAGCTCTGTCGTTGGCGGGTGCGGGCGCTGGCGTTAAGTCACGTAACGTGACGACCAATGCAATTCAAGCCCGGATCACGGGCTCGACCGTGACTGCGGGCCGGGACGTGTCTGTCTCGCTGGATGATCAAAGCTCAATTATTGCTGATACCGCGGCTGTTGCTGTCGCTGTATCGGTTTCAAGTGGCGTTGCTGTTTCGCTTGCGGCGGCGGTTGTCATTGCCGAGAATGAAGTCGGTGGCGCCTATGTGGCTGACATTGCAGCTTCGAATGTTACTGCAACACTGGGTGATGTGACGGTGTCGGCGGATGCGGCGAATACCATTAATGCGCTAGCCATAGCGGGCGCAGTGTCTGTTTCAGCGAGTTCGAGCGTCGCAGTTGGCCTAGCCGGAGCCGGGACTGAAACCAGCAATACAACCACGAATTCCCTAGCAGCTCAGATCACTGACTCGACCGTGACGGCAGCTGGGAATATTAGTGTAACGCTAACAGATACCTCCTCCATTGTGTCGGATACGGCGGCAGTCGCCGCATCAGTTTCAGTGTCCAGCGGCGGGGCGATAAGCGGTGTTGTGGCCGTGAACCTTGCCACAAACACAATTGGCGGTACCTACACAGCGGATATCGTTAACTCGACAGTGGAGGCAACGACCGGCGATGTTATAGTTTCGGCGCTGGCCAACAATGACATTGACGCACTGGCCATTGCTGTGGGCATCAGCGTTTCGGGCGCATCCGGCTTTGCCGTTGGGCTTGCGGGCACCGGTGTAAACGCATCCAACATTATGCAAAATACATTACAGGCCACAATTGTTGACAGCACAGTTACAGCAGGCGGACGGGTTGATGTGACGTCCACTGATACGTCGTCGATCCTTGCTGATCTGGCTGCGGCCTCAGTCTCTATTGCTGTTTCCTCCGGCGCATCAGTGGCACTGAGTGTTTCAGTTATGCTGGCTGAGAACACGATTGAAACACAAAACCGCGCGCTGGTGTCGGGTTCGACCGTAATGGCGCCCACGGGCATGGATGTGTTGGCGACGACGGATAGCGATATTGATGCGCTGGCAGTGACCATCGGTCTGTCCATCGGTGGCTCGGGTGGGGTGGCAATTTCCGCTTCGATATCGGCGCTTCTGGCTACAAACATTATGACCAACCAAACCGAAGCATTGATCCTTGGCGGCAGCACGAACAGTTTGGGTCTGACGCAGGTTATTGCAACTGATCAATCGAAAATAGTAGCGGATACAGCCAACATCACAGCTGGGGTATCCATTTCAGGTGGCGTGTCAGTAACGTTGACAGTGTCGGCCACCGAGACTTTGAACCAAATTGACAGTATTACCCGCGCCCGTGTCGATGGTGTAGATCTAGATACCGATACATTGACGGTATCCGCGCTTAACAGCATGGAAATTGATGCGCTGGGTGCCACTGTTTCCATTGGGGTTTCGGGGTCAGCGGGTGTTTCTATCGGGGGTACTGGCACAGGTATTTCGTCGCGCAATGTGATCGGTTCCATCACTGAGGCCGCAATCATGTCTAGCGACGTTGATGCAACCGGCGCGGTGTCTGTCCTTGCTACGGACGAGTCGATTATCACTTCGGATATTGCGACGGTATCGGCTTCGGTTGGTGCGTCGGGCGGTGCGTCTGTCACCCTGACCGTTGCGGTTACCCTTGCGCAAAATGAAATTGGTGGTTCGACCACTGCGACTGTTAATGGTGGTTCGGTCGATTCAACCGGGTTGTCTGTCGAGGCGCTGAACGAAGCGACGATCAATGCGTTAGCGGCCACAGTTGCGTTCTCACTCAGTGGCAGTGGTGGTTTGGCTGTATCTGGCGCTGGTGCCGGGGTGGAATCCAAAAATATCATGACCAATGCGACTGAGGCGTCCATACGAAATGGCGTAGTCGTGACAACAGGTGCCCTGTCGGTGATCGCCACAGATGATGCGACGATCTTGTCTGATATCGCAACTGTGGCTGCTTCGCTGAGCTTTTCGGGTGGCGGTTCCGTATCGCTGTCAATCGCAGCGAACCGGGCCGAAAACGTTATTGGCGGCACCACCACAGCAACCATAGACAGTTCCACGATCATTGCGTCGACCATGAATGTCGAAGCCTATGCACAAACCGATGTTGATGCTCTGGCGGTAACAATATCGGTCTCTGCCTCTGCGAGCACCGGTTTGACCATCGGTGGCACCGGGGCGGGCGTGGAGGCGCGCAATACGTTGACGCGCGCGACCGAATCTTCGGTTGTGGATTCCGGTGTTACTTTGACTGGAGCAGGTGTTGTGAAAGCACATAATACCAGTTCAATTCTGTCCGATATAGCCACGATTGCAGCCGAAATTGGGGTTTCCGGCGGTGGCGGCGGATCGGTCACACTCGCTTTCACAATGGCTGAAAATATTATTGGTGGCTCTACGATTGCGACAGTTGATAACAGTACGCTGACCGGCACCAGCCTTTCAGTTGAGACGCTGAACATGTCGGCCATTGACACGCTCGCTGCCACGGTAAGTTTTGACCTCGGTGTCAGCGCAGGCTTTTCTGTGGATGTTGCAGGATCGGGAATTGTTGGGCGCAATACTATCACCAGCGTGAACGAGGCATCGATCAAGAACGGCAGCGACGTTAATGTCGGCAGCGGTAATGTTACGGTGAAGGCCGAAGACAAGGCACTGATTAAATCAGATCTGGCCAATGTTTCAGCTGCGGTTGGCATTGCGGGTGGCGCGACGGTTACCTTTGCCGTTGCAGGAACCTTTGCCGAAAACTTTGTCGGTGGCAGTACCTCTGCGCTGATTGACAACTCGGTTGTGACGGCATCCACCGTGGATGTGATCGGCTTAAGCGATCAGACGATTGATGCGTTGGCGGCAACGGTCGCCTTTACCCTAGGCGGTTCTGGTGGGATCAGCGTAACCGGTTCTGGTGCAGGTGTTGAAGCACGCAACACGCTTACCAATACCACAGAGGCCCTTATACGCAACGGATCTGTTGTGACCGCAACAGCGGGCGCTGGCAAAGTAACTGTTAAGGCAGAGGACAGCGCTTTGATTACGGCAGACTTGACGTCTGTGGCTGTTTCAATTGGGATCAGTGGTGGCGCAACAATAAGTGTCGCAGTTTCGGCCACGATTGCTGAGAATATTATCGGTACAAATACCATAGCTGGGATCGGTGACGAGTTCGCGCCAGATGGCACTGTCGTTACTACTGATGTGCTGGATATCGATGCAATCGGGGGCGCAACAATTGATGCGCTCGGTATTGCAATAGCACTGTCAGGCGGCGGATCAGGAGGTGTTTCATTGTCTGGTGCGGGGGCGGGTGTGGATGCTCACAACGTGATAACCGGCACGACCAAAGCTGTGATTGCGAATTCAACAGCCACTGTTACGGGGGGCGCGATAACAGTAAACGCAGATGATAATTCAACGATTAATGCAATTCTGACTTCGGTAAGTTTCACATTGTCGCTGTCGGGTGGCGCATCATTGACGTTGTCCATTGCGGCGACTTTGGCCGAAAACGAATTGCAGGGTGAAACCTCTGCGCTTGTTGATAGCAGCACCTTGTCGGGTGCTACGCTTGAAGTCGATGCGCGGTCGGACGCAACGATCACTTCTACTGCTGTCGCGGCAGCGTTGTCCCTTAGTGTCGCGGGCGGCATATCTGTGTCCGGAGCGGGTACAGGGGCGGATTCCAAGTCTATTATGGACAATCAGGTCAATGCTCTGATCACTGACTCAACGGTTACCATGGGCGGATTTATTACCGCACGGGCAACTGATGCATCTGTCGTGACTGCCGACGTGGTTGCCGTCAGTGTTGCAGGTGGCCTATCAGCCGGCGGTACGCTTTCGCTGGCCGTTAGCGTGTCTTTGACCGAAGTTGAGTACAACACGATGACCATCGCTGGCATCGAAGGTTCTGTGGTTACGGCAACCACGGGCGATATCACGGTACGTGCGCTTTCTTCTGGATCGATTACTATCAACGCTACTGCCGCAGCCATCACCGTTAGCGGGGCCGTCGGCCTTTCCCTGACTGGCGCTGGCGCGGGGGCTGTCGGTTCACTGATTGCGGGCAGCCTGACAGAGGCGCGGATTACCGAAGACTCTGTTGTAACGGCTTTGGGGGGCAGCGTTATTCTTGATGCCGATGATTCCAAAACCCTGACCACTAATGCCCTTAGTGTGGCGGTCAGCCTAAGCTTCAGCGCTGGTTTCTCGGCCGCAATTTCAGGCGTCGTTTCGACCGTTGATATTGATTACGACGGCACAGTGCGAGCCGAGATTGATGACAGTAAAGTCAGTGCATCTGACAACGTGCAGGTCTTGGCAAATGCAACGACCATCTCGAATGCGAACGCCACTGGCGTATCGGTTGCGGTCTCAGCAGGTGGTGTTGCAGTTTCGTTGGCGGTGGCTGCTGGTGTTGTGACAAATACGCTGGCGCAGACCGTCGATGCGACAATCAGCAACGCTGATGCGGCGGAAGGTCAATCGGTCACTGCGGCAAACAATGTCGACGTTAAAGCAGAAGATCAAGTAACGGTCACTGCGACAGCAAGCGCGGTTTCGGTCAGCCTTGCTGTCGGGATTGGCGGGGCAGGGGTCAGTGTCTCCGCGGCGGTTTCTTCGATTAACCTGAATGGTAAGACTCGGGCGCGGATTCTGAACAGTAAAGTAGATGCGACCAGTGGTTATGTTCTAGTTGATGCGAAATCGGCATCAACGCTCAGCAACGTGCCGGAAGCCGTGGCAATCGCGGCGTCGGTTTCACTGGTCGGCGTTTCGCTGGCAGGTGCTGGTGCTTCGGGTGATACCACCGTCAATCGGGAAGTTCGTGCACAGATTGGACAAGACTCGGATGTAGATGCCGGGAGCTATATTTCGGTGCTCGCGCATGATGCTATAACTTCGACGGTGGATGTGGGCGCGACCGCAGCGTCCTTCGGATTGGGTTTCTCAGTCGCGTTCGGTGTCGGATTTGGTACCAACACGATCGCCACGCAAACTTTTGCATCTGTCGAAAACAGTTCAGCTGATGCAAACGGGGGAAATGTTAAGATCGAAGCGATCTCGGACTATCAGTTGGCTGACCTCACAACCAACGTACAGGTCTTTGCTGCGTCAGTCTCACTTGCGGCATTTGCAGCAGCTGGCGGTATTGCCACTGAATCTATAAATTCTGTCGTTGAGGCATTTGGCTCTGATGCAGATCTGGAAGCGTCAAGCGATGTTATCGTGAACGCCAGCAGCACGCATCTGGTTGATCCCGTAGTTACCGGTGTTGCACTATCGACGGGTCTGTCTATTGCGAGCATGGAGGCCTACGGAAATATTGGCGGTGCAACCCGAGCCTACATCGATGGCGACTCTTCGGTGATTTCTTCGCAGCCGATGGATGTTACGGCAACCAGCGTTGCGACTGCTACGCCCAAAGGGACGTCTGTTGCGGTAGGTATTGCCGGTGGTGCTGCTCAAGCGATCATGTCAGCAGATGTGACCCGTACAACCGAAGCCTATGTTGGCACCCGCGCTGGAGAAACACCATCGGGTTCCGCCGTTCTGACGCTGGGGTTCAAGGCGCTTAATATCACTGCGAATGCGACACTGACGTCGACTGTGACCAGTTTCTCGATGGGCGCGGGCCTGTTTGGCGGCGCGGCGATCGCCAGTTCGATCTCGTCGGTCAACGGTACGACGCTGGCCTATGTCGGAGAAGGCGCGACCGTCAACGCCGGCCCCGTAACGATCATGTCCACCTCGGTCGATACCGCATCGGCGATCAATGACAGCTTTACGGCTGGTTTGGTAACGCTGACCAGCTCTGATGCTCTGTCCACGGTTTCGAGCCGGACGGAGGCCTTTATCGGCGCCTATGCAGGCACCGAAGCTTCAAATGCGATCACGGCAGTCAATACCACCGGGGCAAACAATATCCGCGTTGATGCAGACTCGACCATGACTGCTAATTCGACCGTCAACGGTGGCGGGTTCTCGGCTGTAAATATTGAACTTCTTGCGCCGGTTGCGACGGTAGAGGGTGCGACCCGCGCCTATGTGCGTGATGGCGTCGGCATTGATGCAAATAATTTGATCATTGTCGCAGGTGAATCCTCAAATCGCGTCAATTATACGGCAACGGCGGTAACCGGTGGCGGAGATGACTTCGCATTGATCGGTTCGTTCAAGGATCTGCAACCCGAAGCCTACGTGACGGGTACAGTCGAAGCATTCATCGGTGCGTCAATCGAAGAAGATGCGACGGGCAATGCGACGTCGATCACATTGCGCGGTGTCACCCAGCAGGTCATCGAGGGTTGGGGTGACTTCAAGGCTGAGGCAAGGGTCGATAGTACCGGCGGTACACTGGGTGTTGATGTCAGCGCAATCAGCCCGTTTGCTGATGCCGGTGGCACGACGCGCGCATTCATCAATGACGGCGCGAATCTGGGCAGTCTCGATCTGCGGCTTTTGGCCGATGGCTTGGCGCGATCTGACGCTTCGATCGACGGGATAACGCTGGCGGGCCTTGCTGCTATCGATGTTCTTAGCCCGACGACACGTGTGTCGAATGTGACTGAAGTATTTGCGGGACGTTATATCGATGCGGCGACTGCGGATGCGGTAACGATCACGGTTGGCGACGTCGATGCCGATGCGAGAAGTTCATCAGTAGCCTTTGCGAAAGTTTCCGGCTTTGACTTTGGCGGCGCTGCAGCGGTGGATGACACCACCATCACGGCTGAGGCGGCAGGTGCAACCCGGGCCTATGTTGGTAAGAATACGATTTTGAATGCCGACAGCGTTGATCTTCGCGCGGAAGAACTGGATCCGGCAGGCGGGCTTTCAATGGCCAATGCGCTGTATGACGGAACCAATGCAAGCCTGTTTGTGACTGTAAATCTGTTTACCGCAAACGCGACGGCCAGCCGTGAAACCGAAGCATTTGTCGGTACGGGGTCGACGGTGAACTTGGGTTCAGGCACATTCAAAGCCGTAGCAGATAACACGCTGACTGAAGCGATGGCCAGCGCGGTCATTGACTCGGCTGCTGGTTCGGGCATTGCCAATGTGTCTGTGATGGGTGCGACTGCGACGATCGGCACCGCTGCGGGGCAGGATTCTGCCACCCGCAGTTATATTGGAAATAACACGTCGATTACTGCGTCGAGCGTTGATCTCGATGCCTTGTCAAATGTGCGCACTGAAGCAATCGTTGATGCGGGCAGCGGCGCTGGCCTAGCAGATATCGCAATCACCAATATTTTTGCGTCAAACGATCACGACACAGAAGCATATGTTGGTGACCAAACGACGCTAACATTGACCGGGGCTTTGACAATTGACGCCGATGCTACAATCACGGCGAACCCCTATTCAGACAATACTGCCGGGGCAGGGTTGGTGCAGTATGGCGAGACGGATATCAAAACCGAACTTGACGCAGATACCCGTGTTTCCATCGGGGATGGTGTGAATATTAATGTTGGCTCAATCGTCATGAAGGCGCTGGCGAACCATACTGCCGTTGCCGATATTAGCCAAGGTGGCGGATCGCTTGTGGCGTCTATTTCCAATCTTGATGCTATCGTCAAAGACACGGGCTCTGTCGAGGCGCGACTTGGCGCGGTATCAGGGGGGATCGGGGGCTCGATTATCGCGGCGGCGGGTATTGATGTCGATGCGATTATTAATTCGGATGCACGCTCAGAATCCAGTGCTGCGAACTTCAGCCTTGCAGCTGTGGGTGCCGTCAAATCAAAAGCCGAGAACGACGTCGACGCGATTGGTCGTATTGGCAACCACATGGTGATCTCTGCCACGGGCGGGGATTTTGACATGAACGTGACCCTTAACGGCCTAGCCCGGGCGCAGGCCCGGACGGTCGCGGCCGGCGTTGCTGCCGTTGGCGTGAGTGAAGCTGATGCCGATTTTAATGCGTCGCTTGCCTTTACGGTTGGCACTGGTGGTTCGATCAATGCCGGTGGCAATGTCAGCCTGTACGGTGATCTGAATTTTGACCGTGCCAACAATGTATTTTTGGATCAAAGCGGCGGCGATGCCAATGCACGAGGTGCGGTTGCATCCGCAAATAACACCGGTGGTGGCCTGGCGACGGTTCAGGACGGTAATGTGTATGCAAACGCGGCGTCGACGTTGAACTTTGAAATTTCCGGCGGGGTTAATTTTTCTGCCGGATCCACCGTGAACGTCGAGGGCAAACATGCAAACACTGCTTATGCAACGCTTGTCAGTGCGGGTGGCGGTGTGGCCTTTGTGGCCGGTGGTGATGCTCAAGCGCAATCCGGGGCGGTCAAAAATGGATCTGCATTTACCGCGTCGACGCTTAAATTCCTCGGCAACGTTACGGATGGTGCAGGTGGAGAAGGTGCCGAAATCCTGAATGTGGGCCTTGAAACGCTGGCCTACTCAGAGGCGGTCGCCACGACCGATGGCGGTGGCGTCGTGTCGGTAACTGGTGGTGGTACAGTCATTCGATCAGTGACAAATGTCCGTCAGAACTTTGATTTTGCCGGTGGTTCAAGTGTGATGCTGTTGGGCAGCGAGATCGTTGGCGAAACCAACCTTCTGACCGATGCCGATGTGCGTTCAACTTCGAATAGTGGTGGGGTTGTTAGTGTCAGCAATATCACCGTGGATGCTTGGGCGAACGGCGTCGTAGATATGGATATTGGCTCGGCCAATGATATACGGGCTGACAACTTGATTAAGCTGACGGCTAATCATGGTGCGTCACCCACGCCTGTCTCAGATGGTGAGATTGACAGCTTTAACGCCGGGAATGCATCGCTGTCGCCCACGGCGGGCAACTCAAATTCAATCGACTTTGATTTGCCGCATCTGTTGTCGACAGGTTCCAGCATCACGTTTGCAAGCACCTCCAGCGGAGGTCTGGTTGAAGGGCGCAAATATTCAGTTATCGTCATCGACGAGAACGAAATTCAGCTTGGGATGGAATTTGGGGCTTCTAGCATCAACACGATCCGCGATGAGATTACCTTTGCCGATGAGCACAATCTCGAAACCGGTCAGATAATCTGGTATCATTCCGGTACCGGGGCAGATTTCGCCAATGGGTTGCAAAACGGCACCCAATACCGCGTCTACAAACTGGACGACAACACGGTTAAGCTGCAGGGTCTGAGCCAGAACATTGAAGACGTTACGACTACGCGTAACCAGATCGGTCTGGGCGACAACAGGGTGTCGGTGTTCAATACCTTCCAAGTTGGTGATCCGGTTACCTATCGCGTGAAACCGCCGTCTGAGTTTGCCAGTGCGGTTGTCGACGGTATTGTGACGAGCGAAAATCCATTTGGTTTCGTAGGCTCAGACAACAACCGGATCTTTGTCAAAGATCACGGTTTCCAGACGGGTGAAGCGATTACCTATCAGTATTATACCGTAAACGATAATGGCTCGAAGAATTTCGGATCGGGTACTGCCATTGACCGAGTTGTCGGCGGCACGTTGAATAACGGACAAACCTACTATGTTATCCGTGTCAGCAACGATTACATCCGGCTTGCTGACTCGATGAACGAAGCAACAGGTTACATTGATGACAATGGCACACCGGCCAATTTTGCAGATGATTTCTTCGTTCCGCCTAGCCCGATCGACCTGATCAACAATTCGACACCCGGTGCGCTGGACACAGTACATCGTTTGACGTCGCAGTTTAATTCACCGGTTCTGACGGAAGGGGAGGTTTATTTTGTATCGGCAAGAGACACCTTCTGGTTTGAACTGGAAGATCGGTTCGGTGGCGCCGCAAATATGAACGCGTCGGGCGCTTACGGCCAGCATGTCTTTGCGGTCGAAGGTCTGAACATCACCGATCAGGGACCGTCTTCTGGTCAACAGCTGATCGTTGATATTACGTCTGGCTTGTCAGGCAGCTTTGATGGAATTGGTGGCGCACGTGGATTTGCCGGTGCTGCATCCGGAGATTCAACGGTGACTGCGACGGCGACCGGGCGTTCCGGTGGGTTCGTCGAAGTTGGTGCTGCCTCGGTAACCGCATACCAAGGTGGTAATGTCAATCTGACAGTTGCTGGCAGTGCCAACCTGCTGTCAGAAGATGTGATAATCAAATCCAACAGCAGTATTGGCGTCAACGCCATTGCAGACGGTAAAGGCGGGGGGTTCGCCTCAATCGGTGAAGCCACGGCTATTGCTTCGGGTGCCAACACCAATACGCTGAACATCAATACGAATGCTCAAATCGAAGCTGTCGAAGATCTGACGATCCAGACCAACACTGCGTCGAACGTGGCGGCCTATGCAGAATCAAACCGGGGCGGCTTCATTGCCGGGATTGGTGGCGATGCTGATGCTACGCTGACGTATGCGGTCAATCTGAATATCAATGGTGATCTGACTGCAGGCAAAACGCTGACAGTTTCCAACGCGGTCAGTGCTAATGCCAACGCTGAAACCAATGGCTCGGCTGGCGGTTTCGCAGCTTGGGGCAATACCGACTCGCTCGCGCGCATCGGCTCAAGCGGTACAGATGCGACATCTGTTGTTACCATTCTCGACAATGCGGATCTTTTAGCCAATGCGATCGTGCTGCGATCAGACGTTACCAAACTCAGCGCTATTTCCTACGCTGAAACGGATGTCGACGCCGCTGGCGGTGACGCCGACGCAGATGCGGTGTCGCGTATATATGCCGACAACCGGGTTGTGCTGTTCGACGATCAAGGGTCTGGGGCGAATGCAGGCCTTGTTGGCAATACAAGCATTCTTATCGAAGCTATGGTTGGCCAGGCGACTAGCCGCGCCACCGCAGACAGTTCGCTGGACGCACTTGGGGGCGATTCCGACGCCAACGCCACGGCCTCAATGGATACACTGAGCTTTGTTCAGGGATTCTGGGAGGTTGAACTCACAACGGCTGCGCTGGTCGTCAATGCGACACAGTACAATCTGAGCAATCGTGCAATTCGCCGCGGTGACGGTGCCTTCTTTGGCAGTTTCGGAGGTGGCGCGAACCAAAGTTCGTTTACGCCGAACCGAAATATTTTCTGGGAAAGTCACGTTTACCTGCTGGGCGAGCCAAATCCGGAACTGGTGATTGACGAAGGCGGCTATATTACCACACTGACAAATATCGAATTCCTTGGTGTCAATACTGGCCTAACGGAAGGTCAGAAATTGGTGGCCGCAGATGCGAGTGATCCACAGGTTGTTCTGAAAGATATCCTCTTTGATCAAGCGGGCGCAGTTACGTTCTTTGCCAACGAAGTTAGTGGTCAGGAAGAAGGAGTTATCTGGGGCAACCAAGGTGTTATCGAAAGCCAGCGCTCTTGGGATTCTGTCCGCATTATCAACGAGTCTGAATTTGACCTCGTGATTAACCATATTGATGTGATCGACGGGTCAGCTGTTGTGAAAGTCCAGGTTCAGGACATCCGATTTGATAATGATACTTTGGCCAGTAATATTGGTCTGAATTCGGAAACGCCGGACCAAACTTTTGAATTTGATCTCAATTTGAGGTACCCACAAACTGAAATTGAAATTCGCAATCTGATAGCGACAAACGGATTGGGACAACCTGTAGACGAAAGCGATATCATCCTTCTGGGAGGCATCGAGAACACTTTTGGCTCTACCACGATTGAGAACGAGCGCGGCAATATTCGGGCTGACGAACGTCATCTGGCCGTTGAACAGGGAGTGCTGCCGACTGCCATTTATGATGAGGCACTGATCCGTACCAACATTGTTGATCTGGATGCATCGGGCGATATCGGTAACCAAACTGGCGGCGGATCGGGAACAGAGCGTAAAGCGGTGGCGGTTGAATTGCTGCGCATCATGCACCGTGTCGATCGCAATGATACGCTGGAACTGAAAGAGGTCTCGCTGACTGCAGACGCAGACATTGACTCTGTGTTGGACATCACGCTGTTTGACCGTTCGCAAACGCCGCCTGAAGGGTCCCTTCTTGAGGTCGATATTGAACGTATCACTGCCGGCGATGATGTTGATGTGGTTATAAATGATTCCAAGGCGGGCGATAATGAGGCGCCACTGAACGGCGTGACTGTACAAACCTATGATCCGCCGGATCTGGTTACGACCAAAGCGCGTACGGGTTCATTCTTCCTGCATTGGAGCCCCGAACCCGCACCATATAACAGTGATCCGACCAGCGAAGATTACGCCATCCATGCGTATGATTTCATCGGGCGCAGCCTTGGCACCACCGGAAGCGAAGTGGATACCACCTATACCTTCTCTGAAGTGCGTTCGGGCGATGACATCGATATTGGGCATGTGGACTCCGATATCGATACTTACATTGGTGCAGAAAACCGCAGCTATCGTACGACTTCGATCAGCGGCTCGCCCTATGGTGCGACTGTTTCCGAAGACATCACGCCGGATACCACCGTGAACTTCATTATTAATACCGATGTGGACTGGTCGGGTGGCAACGTCTTGGATGATGAGATCGAAGAGATATTCTTAACCACTGACGGCTATATCATCGCCGACGAATTGATTGGCGACATGAAGGTTGGCCATATCCATTCGACGGACAATGATGTCACACTGAATTCCGGTGCGCGCATTCTGGATGCAAACGACCTGCCATCTGTGGATGTTTCGGGTGTGAATATTACCTTGAATTCTGGTGTGGTGACGGGCGAAACCCCAACTCCTCTGGCTGGCGGCATTGGTCAGTTTGACGATTTCCTTGAGATCAATGTCGATCGGAACAACACAGGTGGAAAGCTCGACGCCTTTGATATTAATGCTGCCAACACCCATGATGGCATTTATATCGATGAATTGTCGGGTGATCTGACCGTCGGGGTTGTGCACACGATTGAAAATGTATCGCTGCGCACAGTCGGTGGTTCGGTCTTAGATGCTGATGACGATTTGGACGCGGATGTTCTGGGCCAAACCATCGACATTGATGCCAACGGTCTGGGTGCGAGTATTGGTGTCACCGGCAACGATCTTGAAATCGACTCTCGCCGTGGCGTGGCTGCAATTGGTGCGACACAGGATGAGATAGACGCCAATTTGAACATGGTTCTTCTGGATGACGTAGCGCTTGAGGCCACTGACAATATTTTCCTTACTGAAACTGACGCTGCATTGCGACTGGTCTTGGCGCATTCTTATAATGGCACGATCCGCCTGACCGTGAGGGAAACCGCCCAGACCGACGAAGATCTGTTGTTGGTAGATAGCGGTAGCGCACGGTTTGCTGAAAGCGACAATAGGGACCCGGGTAATCAGGCGGACGCCAGCCGCGAGATTGATAGGGGCACGATACTTGCCGAAGCGGGCGACGTATTGCTCTATGTTGGTGATGACATTTACTTGGATGCCAATGCTGATCTTCTGGCCGACGGTAACATATCGGTCTATGGCGACGCCAACATGACTGACGGTTTGCTATCTGCAGCCGATCCTGACATGGGTTATGGCACTAACATGGTGCTGCGCGGCCGGATCATTGCCAATGCGGTGGTCTCCTCAAGCTACGACGGCTTCTCTCCGGGGCAAGAAATTCACCCTGCGATGGCAACGGCCGAAGCCTTCATGGGGGCGCCGGGCAGTATCCAGACCCGCATTTTCGGCAATACCGACGTTGATACGATCCAATTCGGCGATGCCAGAGGAGTAGCGGGCGGGACTGGTCAGAACGACCCAGGCTATATCTTCATTGGTTCAATGACGCGAGTTTATGGATCGCAGTCTGATGTGGCGACCAGTGGTGATGATGGTGAAGACCGGATGAGCGTCTTCTACCTGCAGGATACGACGACCGTAACTTCACCTGGTCAGCTTGACGCGCTCGAAGCGCTTAGTCGCGAAAACGCCGAACACACTCTGACGCTCGACGGTCAGGCCGACACGGATTTCTACACAATCCACACGCTTGGATCTGATGCCGTGGATTTCCGAAATTACATAATTAACGTGCTTGATACCGGGGACGCTGACGATGGTGTTGACGAGTTGAGCATAATAAGCCCTTCAGGCGAGCAAGCTACCAATGACATCTATCTGCTGCGGGCCATGAACGAAATTCCGGGTGAGGATGCGGATCGTCCGGGCTTTGTTGCAATGTTGCATGGCGAAGCTGCGCCGTATCAGGACATTGTTCAGAACAACGAAGCAAGCGTAGAAGTTCAGCGAATACAATATGACAGCGGCCTGAATGGTCGGCTTGTAGTCGAAGGTCGAGAGGGCAATGATACATTCTTCTCTGATAATGTGACGGTTATTACCACGCTGGACGGTGGTGCAGGTGACGACAGCTTCCAAGTTGGTCAAGTCTTTGGCATGAACCGCACCGCAGCGGATGCCAATCTGCTGCCACAGGATGAATTCCCTGAACTCGTCGCCACAACACGTGGCTGGCTCAGCCCGGGTTCTTCGGCGCCGTTGGTTGCGCAGGGTGGGACCGGCAACGACACGTTCCGCGTTTATTCAAACCAGAGTGAACTGCGCCTTGAAGGCGACGACGACAACGATCTGTTCATCATCCGCGCCTTTGCCCTAGGGGCCACCACCGATTTCGACTGGAATGGTGACGGTTTCATCAACAAAGCGGATCTGGATGCTGGCGTTGCGATCCTAAAAGAGGGTTTTGACAATGGTGATGCTGC
>Ga0209395_1001595_pt1 | contig 31448 bp, 23 predicted proteins | sample GOMGulsemesocosm_3_FD_184635 | JGI IMG/M metagenome (GOLD analysis project Ga0209395, IMG submission 184635) | Methane-oxidizing microbial communities from mesocosms in the Gulf of Mexico - GOM9D Gulf of Mexico (SPAdes) (version 2) | ecosystem: Environmental > Aquatic > Marine > Cold seeps... | reverse complement strand
AAGTCGATTCATTTAACCCCTGATGAACTTGAAGATATCATTACCCGTGCTGTAGAAAAAGCATTGAGTAAAGCGATTCCACTATTGATTGAACATAAGAAAACAGTATCAATCGCCGAATCAAAAGCCGAACCGATTTCATCAAATATACCAAGGGGTCCAGTAGCTCATAAAAAAAGAAAGAGAATAGAGCCAATAAGTATGCCTTCTATCGCTAAAAAGAAAGAGCGTAAAAATGGTTATGCTGCTGCTTTTGGTCTTCCTAGTGTTATTACCGAGGTTATTCATTTACAGATAATGAAGTTACATGGAGAGGGTTTAACAACACGAGAGATAGAAAAACGGGTCAATGTTAGCCAAGCATCAATACTACGGACGATTAACGTTAGTACCTAAAAAGTACTGAGCCTGATAGAATCGACGGATGTTATTGGGAAGGTAAATCAAATCACCTAATGATCACTTTTACCACTAAGCGGTCTATTTCATAAACCCAACACCCCCATTTCTAATGGCCGCTTAGATACCTGAGTATGATAGCTGACATCCCAAGTGTTAGCTTTCAAGCTACCCAGTACTATTTTCAGGGATACTTCTTGTAGTCTTTAAAGGGCTTCTATCTGGAGTCAATATCAATATAAAGCGGTATCACACAACCATCATCATGCAATAACACACTGATTTTTAGGTTTCTATTCATGGTTGATATGAGGTTGTCTTTGTGAACTGTAAGGTAAATATTGCATTCTGTTTATAGTGTTCTATATTTAACGAATGGATAAATAGAGACAATTTACATGGAAGATAACTGCCTTCATAGGTTAGAGGGCTTAGCTGAAAAAGTAGTAAATGAAAAAGCTACCCCAAAAGAAGTTGAAGAATATAAACTACTTCTGAATGAATGGAACACTCTAGTAGAGCGTATCAAGCACGCTCGTAATAACCTATCAAACTAAGTAAAGCCACAAACCAGACCTTTTCAATTGCAAAATCAGCCTGTTCTAAGGACGGCTTAGAGCCTTGAAGTGGGCATTAGGATTAACGAGTTTCTAACTTTCGTTAAGCGCACTTAGTTGTCAGTTTGGACTGCCTTTATTATTTGGCTTGTAAGATATAAAGTTGATTAATCTAAACTAGCCCCGTTTTAATTTAACTAACTTACTTAACTCCTCAACGTTTTGTTGTTGAATAACATCTAAATAATTAAATGGTTGCACCTTAGGTGCATAAAAACCCAACCAACTCATATTGTTATTGCGAGCAAGGTTTAATGCATGTTCAGTAATAACACTTACTTGATCCCATGATAATGCCATAGGTTGTTCAAAGTTAAACGGGTAAAAAGAATAAGCCATATCAGCTTTAATGCTATGGCCTAATACTTGAGCAAAACGATCTGTTAAGCGAGTTACTAATTCACGGGTATTATCATCTTTTTCATAACCAATAATTACAAAGCTGTCATCAGCCCATCTAATGACTAAATCATCATTGTTTCGACTGTAAAGTAGTAGGTCTGTAAGGTTGACTAGTTGGCTATTTGTTACTTGATCTATGTTATCTAGCTTTATCATCACCAGATATAAACGTGGCAATAAACTGCGTTGGACGGGCAGAATGTTTTCATGAATTTGAGACATTAGTTGGGTGGCTTGTTCGATATAAATATCTAAATAACGACGGCTTTTAACACCTGTTACTCTGTCTACAGTTGCAGCATCTTCTAACTGCAGGTTTGCTTGTTCAAGTTCAACATTTTTTAAATGAAACTCTTGAGTTTTTTCTTTAACTTGTAGCTTTAAATTTTCTTTTTGCTGCTGTTCAATTAGTAACTTACGATTTAAAAAGCGTGAATAAGTGAGTAATAACAAAGCGATTGATGCGGCATAGAGGACATACGCCCACCAAGTGTTCCAAGGGGCTGGACTTACGGTGATATCTAGAGATAATCCAGGTTCACTCCAAACATTATCATTGTTAGCGGAAATAATTTGCAGTTGGTATTTACCTGAAGGTAAATTAGTATATGTGGCTCGTCGTGATTTTCCCGCATCGATCCACTCTTCATCAAAGCCCTTTAGGCGATATTTATATCGTGTTGACTCAGGGGCTGAATAGTTTAAACCCACATATTCGAAAGAAATGAGTTGATCACTGTAATCAAGAGCTAGCTGGTTTAATTGTGAAAATTCACTACCTTGCACCACAGGTTCATTCATTTTTAAAATATTTGTTAATCGAACCTCTGGTGCAGAAGTACTGGCATTAATTTTTTCAGGGTTAATGCTATTCATGCCTTTACCTGCACCAAAAAACAGGGTGTTGTCCATCGATATAAATGCTGCAGAGTGAGTATATTCTAGGTCGACTAATCCATGAGTAAGATTAAAATGTTTAAAGCTATTATCACTCTTTGATAAGCGAGAAATACCTTTACTACTACTTAGCCATATATCCTCATAAGCATCTTGAATGATGCCGTATACGGTCATACTTTTCATGCCATCTTTAGTATCTATATGAGTAAATGAATAGTTTTCTTTTTTCATATTGTCACTACTTAAAATGTTTAATCCTGCAGCTTGTGTTCCTACCCAAAGGTTTTTGTCATTATCTAAAAACATGATCCAAGCTAGGTCACTAGATAAGCTATTAGGTGTGTTTTTATCGTGTTTTAGGTGAATAAATGTTTCGGTTTCTAGGCTAAATCGGTTTAATCCACCACCAAAAGTAGCAAGCCAAATTAAGCCTTGTTCATCTTCTAATAACTGTAAGATATGATTACTGCTAGGCCCCGAATTTATGTTGTTTTCATTATGGATATAACGGGTAAAACTTCCGTCACTATTTAATTTGTTTAGCCCTTGATGGAAAGTAGAAACCCAAATATTCCCCTTTTTGTCTTTGATAATATCAGTCACACTATTTGCTGAAATAGAGCTCATATCTTGGGGATCATTTTCATATTTAATAATGTTATTTGTTGCTAAATTTACTGAGTAGAGTCCAGAGCCTCGTGTTCCAACCCATAACGTGTTGCCGTCAACAAATAATGTCATGATCCTATATTCAGTGAATGAAGCGTTAAACGCGACAGGTGAAATGGAGTTATTATGCAGTGATAATTGGTAAATTCCTCCACTGTAAGTACTAAAAATCACGTTGTCTTCATCTAGTTGAGCGAAACTAGTAATATTATTGTTTTTTAAAATGGGATTCGTTTGAGTACTGTATTGTCGAAAAGTTGCCATATTAGGATCCCAACGGTTCAACCCTGAAAAGGTGCCTACCCACATCATTTTGTTTTTATCTTCAAAGAAAGTAATAACGTAATCATTACTTATACTATAGGGGGTATTAGGAGAGTAATTATATCTACTAAAGCTTTTGTTTTTATGACTATAAATAGATAGGCCGTTGTCTGTCGCAACCCATATATTTTCTCTTGAGTCTTGATAAATATTGGTAATGGCATTGCTGCTCAATGTTAATGGATCATTAGCATTAAATTGATAATGAACAAACTGTTCGGTGCTTGGTGTATATTTTAATAAACCGCTATCAACGGTGCCTATCCAAATATCTCCTTTGATACTTAAAAACAGGCTACTGACAAATTTATTTATATAAGTAGCACTATTATGATCACCGTATTTTATCGACTTGATAAAGGTTCCGTGTAAATCAAATACAGAGATACCGCCACCATTTGTTCCAACCCACACTTGTTGATTATCAGTCTCAATAATTGAGAGGATAGTATTATCTGACAGGCTATTTGGATTGCCTAAATCTTGAAAAATTTTCTGCGTTGACCACTGACCTTCATTGTCACTGATAATATTCAAACCTTTCTCAGTTCCTACCCATATTTTACCCACACTGTCTTCAAATAACGCATTCACGGTATCATTAGATAACAAAGTGTTTTTTTCTTTAGTGGTAAAGTGCAGGAAGTCCTGACTTATTGCTCTATATAGGTTTAACCCGCCACCGAAAGTGCCTACCCACATCCTTTGTTGGTTATCGATAATAATATGACTAATTACATTAGAGCTTAGAGAGTGGGCCAAAGAGTCATCATGATTAAAGCTGAGCGTTTGATGACCATCAAAACGGTCCAGTCCCTCCGATGAACCAAACCACATAAAACCATCTTTGTCCTGGGCAATAGTTCGAACAAAGTTATATGACATTGGGTTATCAATGCCAAAATTTTTAAACAATTTAATTTCTTGTGCGAATGCACAGAACTGAAAGGTAATTAATAATAAAAAGAGGAGTTTATTTTTCACAAATAGCTCTTATAAATTGATGGTATTTTAGAAAGTATTGTTTGTGGAGTATAAAATAAAAAGCCACTGTAGTAACAGTGGCTTAGAGTAAACTAGGTTATTGTTGTTCGACCCAATTATTAACATTTATATTTGTGGTGCTGCTATTTGCAACACTCATTCGCCAAATCAATGTATCAGACTCGACATTCATTCTCCAAATAAGCGTATCAGTTTCAATATTCATACGCCAAATAAGTGTGTCCGTTGATGCGGTGTTTCGCCAGTCTAACGCATTCTCAGCAAAGTTCATTCGCCAGATTAATGTATCACCATCGAGGTTGGTATCATCTAATTGCCATACATACTCATCACCTAAACCTTCAACATAAAAGTGACCATCATCGTTAATGTTAGCGGGACCAAAGTAGTGCTCATTACCAGATATATCTTGGGCAATATCTAATGCTTGGTTTGCACAAGCAGACGCAGTACTTGTTAATGCATCTGCAACATTAATAAGACCAGAGCCTTGTTGGAACACACTATAAGCGAGTTCACCATTGTCATTAAATGCTGCATGAGCACTATCCATTAAGCGGCATTTTACTTCGTCTGGTGTTAATGTTGGATCTTGAGTCAATAGCAATGCTACTGCACCAGAAACAACCCCAGCGGCTTGAGAAGTACCTGACATCTCAAAGTATCGACCGCCATCGTGAAACTCAGGATGTTCCTGAACTATTTGAGTATCAAAAGCCATTAAGCCAGACAGGTGCCCACCAGGAGCGACAATCTCCGGTTTTACAAAACCTTCAAAGGTTGGCCCTGCAGCACTAAAAGTGGCTAATTTGTCATCACTTGATTCAGATTCTGTATAGTTATCTGTCATAGCGCCAACAGTGATAATATAAGGAACATTACCCGGTACGCCAATAGTCATAGGGTCGGGGCCATTATTTCCAGCAGAGGCAACTACAACAATACCAGCTTGCCAAGCTTTCATTACTGCTTGGTTTAGAGGATCTTCCCAGTAGTATGAACGGGCAGGGCCACTGAATGACATATTCAGTACTCTAAGGTTAATCTGATCTTTTACTTGCAGTGCCCACTCAATACCACGGATAACATCAGCATAGGTTGCCTTGCCTTCAGCATCAAAAGCTTTAATACCTACGAGTGCTGCATTTGGTGCAACACCGTAAACATTACCGTAGACATCGTAGTCTGCGTTCCCTGCAATACTAGCGACATGTGTACCGTGGCCACTCTCTTCATTACTGTAATTACTCAGATTATTATTGATGGCGTCATACGTCCCCCAGAACTTATCTCGTCCATACAGATCAGTAGATAAACCTAAGTCTGAAGAAGTACCTTGCAATTGATCTAAGCCAGTATCTAAAAATCCAATGGTTACACCATCACCAAAGTTGTGAGCTGCATGAGCTGAGTCAGCGCCAATATATTTTGGTACTGTCGCTTTAGGTTGCCACTTACGTTTGCCCCAAGCACGACCTCCAGACAATTCTACTTTGTGGTTTTTAGTAACCTTAATGCTAAGGCTTTGCTGTAATGTTTCTAACTGAGATTGGTTCAATGCTACAGCGACAGCATTAATTATGGCGAGCTCATGAGAAGGAACTAGGCTAAGTTCTTCTACTTTTTCTTTTAATAAAGAGTAGTCAGCAGCAGTAATAATATAAGACTGTGCTTTTGTATTCGTTGTGGTGTTTAATAATAAACTGACAAGCCAAACTGATAAGCTAATTGCGCCTAACAATGATAATGGTTTAGTTATTCTTTTTATCGAGTTGTTCAACATTTTATTTCCCCTATGCCCAATACATCTTTCAAAGTACCAAAGTACTTTTTTAAAACATCAGAGTGTTTTGCTTAAATCTTGTTGTGCTTTATTTACTTTATATCGAACTGATTAACCAGTCGTAACAAAAAGGTAACAAAAGCCTAGCTACAAAACATAGACTAAACACGCCCTGACCACAATCACTTTTAAGCGTACAGGTGTTGCTTTTAAAAGCTCTTGTGCTTTAAACAAAAATATCCAGCTTATAAAATAAGCTGGATATAAAGTACCTGAAGAGAACTATTTCAAGTACTTAACTCAGTTCCAATTAGAAGTTTACTGTTACTTCACTTGAACAATTGTCGCTACCTTGGTCACAAACTTTATAAGTAAATGAGCCATAATTTCTGAAGCTATCAGTGTAAGCACCATCATTTGAAGTAGTTGTTCTTAAAGAACCGTTACGGTAGATATCGACACTTGAAGTCGATGCGCCTGACCAAGTTACGTCAACTTTGTTTTTACCTTTAGCGCGGTAAGCTGATGCATCAGCAGTAATATCGCCACCTACTGGAGGAGGGGTTACGCCACCGCCACAACCGTTCGCCGTTAAGTAGTCACTTGCTGCCTTTGCTTTAACAATACCATGACCGAAGTAATCGTCATGTCCAGCAGCGCCGTTATCTTCTGCTGTTGCTTTTAATGCATCACGAATTTCAGTACCAGTACATTCATTATGGTTAGACCATACTAATGCCGCCATACCAGATACTGCAGGTGTTGCCATCGAAGTACCGCTCATGAAGCCGTAGTCACTAGTACCGATATTTATGTTGGCGTTTGAAGCAGCTAAAAGTGCAGCCCTGTCTTCAAATGTTGCACCAACAGCAGGAATAGTAGTTGCGTTAGTATCACCTAATGTACCGTATAACATGCCCGCTTCATTATTGATAAGGATTGCACCAATACCACCTGAGTTTTCACAGTTTTGTACTTTATCGTGGAAAGAAATAACACCACGGTCAATAACACAAATATTACCGTTTGCGCCAGAGTCTGTCGCTTCGGCTGTGCCCATATAATAGGTGCTGCCGGAAGCTGTGCCAGCATTTTCCATTGAAGAAGATACAAATGCTAGGCCATCAGCAGTCATTGAAGCACTAGTCGCCATACCCGCTGGGTAAGTTGATAACGTATCAACACCACCAGCCGTCACTTCAACACAAATATTTTCATTAGTTGTTGTCGTTTGTTTCTTACCGCGACCAGTCGTTTCAGTACAGCTAGGGTATTGTGAAAAATCAGCAATATTGTTGTTATTGTCATTTGCGCCAATCATCATTACCGACGGATAACCCGCAGGGAATGAACGAACATCGTTACCATCATTACCGGCAGCAGCAAGCACTAAACCACCGTTATCAGTAAAGGCTTGAAAGGCATTTTCTTCAGTGCTGTTTGCGCCACCGCCACCAAGACTCATGCTGATGATGTTTGCGCCAGCTGCTGAACACTTATCAGCAGCATAAGCTAAATCAGAAGAGTAACCCCAACCATCGGCATTGAATACTTTTACAATATGCATATCAACGCCAGGAGCCATACCAACAACACCTACGTTATTGTCAGCCGCACCAATAGTACCAGCAACGTGTGTACCATGTGGGCCACCGTTTACATCCCAATCACCGGTACCAGAATCGTTATCACCTGTGATGTTGTTCCATACGAAATCTTGGTTTGAGCGGTCTAAACCTGAGTCAATAACACAAACTTTCATACCTGCACTAGCGTTAAAGTTAACTTGGTCAGCTTGTGATTGAACTACAGCATAAGGAGTTAGCTGTTCAGTCATCGCATTACCTACATCATCACTATAGATAGATAAAGGCATACGACGTTGATCTTCTTCAACTAGTTGAATGTGTGGATTGTTTAGTAAACCTTTAACTTGGCTTAAATCTTTACCTGCAAATGAAGCCGCGATAAAACCGTTACCGTCTACTTTCAATTCAGCGCCTAATTTTTTCGCTAAGGCTTGCACAATACCTTTATTGTTGTTGTCTACTTTAATAATGAATCTATCATCAGCTGCTTGAGCTGAGAATGCAGCGGTAACTGCTAAGGCTAAAACTGAGGTTGTAAATTTTGAAATTTTCATATGAACTCCACTATATTGCTTTAATTTTATTAAGACGTTTTATTATTATTATTACGTCAATTATTATTGTTTAAATTAACTGTTTGGATGAAATGTCCAATCTGAGTTATATACATTTAGTTTACATATACACTTGCTTAACTTGGCTCCCTGCCTCTTGCATAATTCGATAGTAACAGTTCGAAAAACTCCCCCTAGTAAAATTACGACAGCTTTTCATACAAAAACGACAAGGCGAGTGAACGGCCTTTGTTTATGCTGCTCTGCTGGAATAAAAACAATTCAACTCGTCGTTTATTTATTAATATTTGTCGATAATTTGCTAGTTAAAAAATGGCTAAAGACGCAACCTGATAAGTGTTAGTTTTTTGTTAAATACTTAAAGCAATCTATAAAAATAATGCGTAAAGCGGTGGTCTAAATGATGGCTGCTATAAGCGTCAAATAACAATGATGGAGTTGATGTCATATGAAAAATAATAAAAAAATTGCACTCAGTGCAATAGCCTTATCGGTTTTAACCGTAACAAGTGCAGCGACTAATGCAGCCCAAAAAGCTCAGCTTAAAAAAGCCAATGTAGTTGCTCCGGCAGCACAATCTTCAACGCTAAGTTTTGCCGATTGGCGAGCACAACAAAAACTTAACCGTAATGATTATACCGACAGGCTAATTATTACCTTTAAAGATAAGCACCAAGGAAAAACTGTCCCTCCTGGTTTAGCAAAGAAAATAGGCTTAAATTTAAAGCATGTAAAAATCTTGAAAAACAACAGTCATGTCATTGCTCTTGATAAAATGCATACAGTGAAAGATGTAGAAAAATTTATTGAAAAATTACGTAAGCACCCTTCAGTTGAATCTATCGAACCTGATTACCAACGCTTCTTAATGGCTCAAAATCAACCTTGGGGCATTTCTAAAACACAATCTGATCAATTATCTGATACCGATGCCTCGAACATGACTGTTTGCATTATTGATTCAGGTTATGAACAAGCAAATCCTGATTTAAATGCCAACAATGCATCAGGCACTAATAACTCAGGTACAGGAAACTGGTATCAGAACGGCGGGTCTCACGGTACACATGTAGCAGGTACTATTGCTGGCGTAAATAATAGTGAAGGTGTTGTTGGTATCTTGCCAAGCACTAACGTGAACCTGCATATTGTCAAAGTATTTAATGAAAGTGGTTGGGGTTACTCTGGTGACTTATCTGATGCTGTTGATACCTGCGTAAATAACGGCGCTAAAGTTGTTAATATGAGTTTGGGTGGTTCAGGCTCAAGTAATACTGAAAAAAATGCCTTACAAGCGGCTGCAGATACCGGCGTATTACTAATCGCTGCTTCAGGTAATGATGGCAATGCAACAATGTCTTACCCAGCATCATACGATGTGGTAATGGCTGTTGGCGCTTTAGATAGCAACAACCAGCATGCTGAATTTTCTCAATACACGAGTCAAGTTGAAGTATCTGCACCGGGCGAAGCTATTTTATCAACAGTTGCTGGTGATGGTCGCTTAGGTTTTATTACTGTTGGTTCAACTACCTATGGTAATGATAACGTTGTTCCACAAACACATTATGTTGAAAGTGGTGGTAACTATACTGTTAGTAATGTCGATGGCAGCGCTAATGGCGTATTAGCAAGTTGTACCATTTCTGGTAGCAGCTATAGCTGTACTAATGTTAATGGTAATATTTGTTTAGCTGAGCGTAATGATAACCAGAAAGGCAGCAACTACCCTGAAATCAACCCAGCTAAAGCGTGTGCTGATGCCGGTGCGTCTGCCGTTATTGTTTACAGTGACAGTACTCGTCCTGGTTTACAAAACCCATTTTTAGTGGATGCAAATGCAGATGTAACAGTACCGACAGTATCTGTTAGCCGCACACTAGGTCAGCAGTTAATGACTCAGCTAGGCTCTAACGCGAGCTTATCGGTTAATGGCTCACAAGATTATGCTTACTACAACGGTACTTCAATGGCAACGCCACATGTTACTGGTGTTGCTGCCTTAGCGTGGAGCAATAACATTAACTGTACAGCTGATGATGTACGTAGCGCTTTGAAAAATACTGCTGTAGATTTAGGTACTGCGGGTCGTGATGACAAAACAGGCTTTGGTTTAGTACAGGCTAAAGCTGCATCTGATGCGTTAGCCTCTAGCTGTGGTGGAGGTACAATAGAGCCACCAATCCCACCTACTACAGATAGTGTGCTTGCAAATGGAGTTGCTAAAACGAACCTTGGTTCAAGTACAGAGCTGAGCTTTACTATGGAAGTGCCGGCAGGTGCTACCGAATTAAACTTCACAATGGCTGGCGGTACGGGTGATGCTGATCTTTACGTTAAATTTGGTTCAGCACCAACAAATAGTAGCTATGATTGTCGTCCTTTTGCTGGCGGTAATAGTGAAGCTTGTCCTATAGCGAGTGCTCAAGCAGGTACTTATCACGTTAAAGTTGTTGCTTACTCGGCATTTACGGGTGTTAGTTTAACAGGTAGTTTTATTGAGTCTACTACAGGTGGCGGCGCTACAGGTGGCAGTGCTTCTGTAACTGATATCAGTGTTGCTCGCCGTGCTTGGACTTATTACACCATTGACGTTCCTGCAGGCATGGCGACATTAGATTTTGCTATGAGCGGCGGTACAGGTGATGCGGACATGTATATTAGACGTGGTTCTCAACCTACTTCTTCTACTTATGATTGTCGTCCATATAAGAGTGGTAACAATGAAGCTTGTTCGTTTACCGACCCTACAGCTGATACTTGGCATATAGGTGTTTATGGTTACTCAGCAGCTAGCGGTGTTAATTTAGATGTAACTTATAACCCGTAGGTAAATTATAAACTCGACACATTGACTGTTGAGTGAGTAAAAGCCCGATGCAAGTTAACTTGTATCGGTTTTTTTATATTAGAACTAACCGTTATTAAAAGTCATTATGATAATAAATACAGTTTGTTAGCCAGCCTAGGTATAGTCTGTTACATTGTGAACACCGTGATATATGTGCCAACTTAAGGATAAACATTTATGACAGATACAAAACCTAGCTCAGATAAAATACCAGAAGTATCACAAGAAACAGTAGCTCAAAAATTCAATTTTTCACTAATAAAGAACACAAGAACGGTTGGTATTGTGATGATCGTTATTGGCATTCTAGGGATTTTAGTGCCTAACTTAATTGGTATGGCTTTTAATACTTTTGTTGGCGGTATTTTCTTATTAGCCTCATCAGCATTAGCTTTTAATGCTTGGCATACTAAAAAACAAAACATGTCTTTATGGTTTAAACCTTTTGTTTTGGCTGCCTTGGCGCTTATTATATTTATTCATCCAGCCATCATACTTGGAGTGCTTGGTTTATTAATTGCCATTTATTTTTTGATCAGTGGTTTTACCTCCATGGTATTATCGTTCGAGCTGCAATCATCAGCTAAGTTTTTTAGCTTGTTTAATGGTATTACTTCCTTTGTATTAGGTGTGATTGTGTTAATTAATTGGCCATTTTCGAGTGCTTGGGTGATTGGACTTCTTATCGGTATTTCTTTTCTTTTTGATGGTATCGCACTATTAAGTATTTCGAAGCAACTGAATAAAAACCAAGAGAAGTTGGTTAACTAGTTATACCAACAGTTATTCTCACAAAAGAAAAGCCTGCAATTATGCAGGCTTTTTTATGACAAGGTCAGCTCTAGTTGAACGTCGCTAATCTTCAATAAAGTCGTTTAATCTTTTTTCATAAAAACGTGCAGAGATCAGTACCGAACTTGTTATACAGCATTAGCGATAATTTCTTTGTATTAAATATCAGGAACGTTTTCAAAAACAAACTTTGCGTTACGTTTACTTTTATACCAACCCTTTTTACTTTTTCCTTTGCTTGAAGCCCATTGTAAAATATCCGGGTAGCCGTTAGATAGATCTACACGTTCTTTCGTGTGGTGCCACTTCGATGGCACAAGCATAGCCCAAGGTAAGTTTCCTTCTGTTTGATAATACCTATCTTGGCTTTTATCTGAGTCATCTTGTCCCCGACCGAATTTTCTTCTAGAGGCTTTTTTCGAAGGAAAATATCCAGGAAAGTGCACTTCGATATGTTCACCTGTATCCAAAATTCTCGAAATGAAACTATTATATGGTGCAGTACCTAAAATTTGAGAAGAAATAGGATAATTGAAGTTAATGGTTAGGGTATAAAGGTTGCCGTTAATTTTAGGGCTACCGGAAAAAGTATTAGACATCTTGTATCCTGCTGGTGGTGGCAAGGCATCTTCTATTTTATCTATTATGATAAATAGGGATTGATTACCATCTGCTACTGGTATTAGTTCTGTTGTTATACCTTTTAACTTCATGGTTACTTGGCCAATATTGCTAATTGGCGTGTTAATCATTAATCGCAAGGAATTATCATAAATAGCACCGCGAGCTGTAGGCAATATTTTAAACACAATCCTATTAACCAAGCCATTTACTTTATTTTCTTCAATGTTGTAATCAAACACTGCATCATTAAAGTCGTAGTCACCTTTTATTGGCCACTCATCTTCAAATGCCATAGTGCCATATTGAGAGTTGGCAGGGGAGTATGAGGTGCTGGTGGTCTCTATAATCGGTGTATCGTTGTTATCTAAGGGTAAAGTTTCATAAATGTTTACTTCGTTGCCATCACTAAAGCCGTCATTATCACTATCGGCATTGTGGGGGTCAGTATTAAATAAATTAAGCTCTTCATTATCTGTTAAGCCATCGCCGTCACTATCAGCAAGTGCTGGATTGGTATTGGTTTGCAAAAGTTCTTGCTGATCGGTTAAACCATCATTGTCTGAATCAACCAAAGAAGGCTCTGTATTAGTTACCATAACTTCCTCATAGTCATTTGAGCCATCACCATCGGTATCAACCATAATAGGATCTGAATTATAAAGTACCACTTCGTCCAGATCAGACAAACCATCACCGTCACTATCAGAAATCAATGGACTTGATTGGTAAATCATGACTTCTTCTTTATCCGTTAAGCCATCACCATCGCTATCACTTAGGTTTGGATCAGTACCTAAAATATTAATTTCATCCCAGTCATTCAAATCATCATTGTCACTATCTATTTCTGTGGCGTCGTAAGCTAGCTGAGTTTGTATTGCGGTTAGTGTTTGCTCTCTGACTGATGGGCTAGTATCACGATTTAGGTAATAAAGGTAGCCAACTCCTTCTGTGTTGTTTGTCACACTCTTGTTATGTGCACCAATTACTATATGGTCCTGTTCAATGGCGACAGCGTGGCCAAAGTTATCTTGTTGCTTGGCATCATCAGCTTCAAACTTAAATATTTCAGTCCAAACATCGTTTATATTTTGAAATAAATAACTTGAGCCCTTAGAACTATTGTTACTTTCAGCGCCGATAAGCAGGTAATCTCCTGAAATAGCAACACTAGAGCCAAAGTTACCACCTTGCTGTGCATCAGTGGCGAGCAGTTTTGTTTGGCTATTCCATAACTTACCCGTTCTTTTATAAACATAAACAGCACCACTTTTTTTATGCTTTTTTATTAAAGGATTATTTTCAGACTTTGCGCCTATAACCGCATAGTCTTTTGAAATTGCGATACTGGTGGCAAAGTTGGCGCTTTTCGTAACGTCACCACCCTTTAAACTAGCCTGTTTACTCCAAATCCCCTCTTTTTGCTTATAAATATAGGCGCTACCTTCATGGGCTCGACCGTGATCATCGTCTCCTATTATGAGGTATTCATCGGATAGCATCACGGAAGAGCCAAAATTGGCACTTTTAAAAGATGAAGCTGGCGTAATAACTATATCTTCAACCCAGCCAGAAGCTGTACTTTTAAAAATATGGACAGCCCCGGCATTACTAGCTGAAAACCCAGGTGAACCAATCGCTATATAGTTTTCTGATATACTAATTGTGCTAGCGAACTTATCATTAGAGGATGAATTTGCATTGATTAATTCAGCTTGTTGGAACCAAGAATCACCTTGGCGTTGATAAACATAGGCAACACCATGTTTACCATTTTGCTTGTTTTCTGCACTGATAACGAGTAACTCACCTGATATTGAAACGGCATTACCAAACTGTTGTACTGTATCGTTTTCAGTATTTGGACTCAGGCAAGTTAACAGGCTCCAGTCTTCACTTGAGCGTTGGTAAAGGCATGCTTGCCCTATGTCGCTTGCTGACCCAGGAGCACCGACAACTGCAATATCTCCTGAAATATCGACGGATGAACCCAGTTTTTTATACTCTTCAGGAGTTAAATCAAGCGTTATGCCTTGCAGTAAAGGGTCTGCATTGGCAGTAGATATTAATAAATGAATTAGTAAGCTAATCATCGCTATTTTCATCTTTATTACTCCTGAAACGTATGAGTAAGTAGGCCATTTTCATTGATTGTAATCACAACTTGTTTTGAAAAATCATCATTTCTAACCACAATTAAAGAGCTTAGTGTTGTGGCTGCTGCTAGCATGCTTTTATAGTTATTTGCTTGAATTATTGTGCCTTGTTCAAGTAAATCTATTGGGGTATTTGTACTAGCATCGATGGCTGAATAAATTGTAATTTTTTCTTGGTATTGTGTTGATAAGAAGTACAAATCTACCGTCACCATCCTTTGGGTTTCAAAACTGAAATCACCTTCCATTGTGACAGTATTAAGGGATTTTGTTGCCTCTAGCTCTATTAGATTTTGAGCTTCAATGTTGTTTGTCATGGTGTTTTCGACAGGGAGGGTTTGTACTACTTCTGTTTCTACGTCTTCTGATTCACCACACGCATAAATAAGTGGTGCTAAAATAAAAGAAAGCACCAATACTCGATTATATTGAGATAAAAACATGTTAACTCCTTAAATTAAGCTAAATTTAAGTAATTCCCTTCATTGATGTGACAAACGTTAGGTTTCTTAAATTTTGCTGAATATTAAGTAGTAGAGCAAAGTGCATACCATAATAAGTAATTAGGTTGCTTCTTAGCTATAGCTGAGCAGTAGCTTGTTATCAGTAAGGACTAATCATTTTATCAATCGTTATTTTCAATCGTTATGCAAAAAATTTTTTATTATGGTTTGCATTTTAGGTATTAAATTTACACAAATAATGAAAAGTTAGTTAACTAGCTGTACCAAGAGTTATTGTCATAAAAGAAAAGCCTGCAATTATGCAGGCTTTTTTATTACTCAATTATGGCCGTATTTCAGCTCATTATTCAATAATCACTTTATAGCGCTAAAATTACTAATCCCCTGCTTAATAGAGCTATCACTTAAAACCAATAATCATCATTTTTATTGATGACTATTGGTTTTGTTTATTTTCATTATTCCCATTATAAATAATCAGTTACTGGGTAAAAAATAACCACTATTCTATTGTGAATTATCTGGTCCAACGTCCGACCAGTTAAAATAAATAATAAAAAGATGACGAAATAAAAATAACTATAAAAAATAATGGGGATAATATGAATATAATCAAGATCTCAGCTGCTTTTGCAGCCTTGTGTATAGCGTTCTACTCAACTACCACATATAGCAAAGAATATAAAATAGTGCTTATCCACGGCTTCCAACCACAACAATTAATATCCGATGGAGATGTTACTCAAAGTGGCCAAAAATACTGGTCAGGCTATTGGGACAATCTTAGTGATGCTCGTATCGACTGGCCTTCATATGAAAGAATAGAAGGAAAAATAGCAACGGATTATGTTTGGCCAAAGTTAAAAGAATTTTCTGAGAGTAACTTTTGCTCACCAGGCTGTATTTTTGTGACTCACTCCACAGGAGACTTGGTTGCTCGTTACATTATCGAAAACCAAGAAACCTGGTTAGAAAATGCTGGTTTAGCACCACTTAATATTGTTGCTACTTTTGATATTGCCGGCGCTGGCGGTGGCAGTGAACTTGCCGATTTAGCGGTAAGTGTTGCTCAAGGTACGGAAAGCTGGACCTTTATCATAGAAGCAGTTTTAGAGTCTTGGTTGGGCGGTCAACTTAGCGATGAAATGGGTGTTCTACATGATTTAAAAGTGAATAATGCTAGGCAACTAGCACCATTACCGGATGCAAGAATTCCCCGTTTACGCTTTGTTGGTGATTCAAGTGAATACTTAGGGATAACGAGTCCATTTATACATGGCCATGATGACGGCGTTGTCGGCAGTCATTCTTCTTGTGGTGGTAATCGTCAAGGAAGTTATGGCAGTTGTAGTGCTCAAATAGCTTTCAACGGTAAAGTGTCTAATCAAAGCAATGCTGTTTCAAGCTTTATGCCATACCATTACCCTATGCTCATGGGAGAAGATTATAGCCATGGTTCACTTCTTGAGCCTGAGCAAGAGGGTAAAGTTACCGCTGCAAGTAGTCAGAAAAACCTGCTGTCTGGTGAAAGTGTTCATTTTGATACCTATACAGAAACGTCGGGTTGGTGGCTTTGGAAAAGTAATTATCTTTATGTTCAAAATTCCAATAACGACAGCATGTCAACGCTAATTTATGATGCAATTCCTAACTAAAAAAATATAAAACGGCTGCTAATCTTTCTCTAAATATTGAAAGGTTAGTAGCTGATAAAATGGGAAAATAAATGAGCTATGAAAAAACCTAAATTTTATAAACGTATGGTAGTGATGCTCTCGGTGATGGTAACTGTTTGGATTTTTTGGCCATCAATACCAAGCCAGCAGCAAATAAGGGTTAAGGAAGTTATCGTTAAAAATCCAGCCAAAAAACTAACAATGCCGTTAGAAGAAGCTGAAAAACAGGACATACTCAAGGTAATACCAAAAAAGATCACTTCAAATGCTTCTGCAGCGCTAGTCGCTAAGGTATATGCTGCTGAATTAACTTTTCCGTCTTATTCTCAGCCGATGACGGACAAAGATTTTGATCGTTTAAAGCCAAATCATTTTAATCCACAATCTATACCCGTTGATGATGAAGGTACTAAAGTCACCGCAGCATTATCAAAATATCGTTATATCTATCCTGAGAAAGTTTTTGCGACACTTAACGGTGAAAATATTGTTAATGCACAGCTTCACCTTATCGACACTAACACTGGGGATTTATTATTAAACACTCGGTTCGAGCAAGAAGAGGATAACTGGTATGCAGAGTTTGACGGAAGACGTGATTTTCCTCGGCAGTTACAAGCGACGGTAAAGGCACACATAAATGGTAAAGATATCGCTATTGCTCTAGCGCTTAAATATGTGGATTCAATTGCGACACTCGAAGGGTTTGGTTCGGTATTTAATCAAGACGCTGATATGGTGCTGCCCGCAAATTTAACCACAAGAGAAAAAGGCCTGTATCGAATAAGAGCCAATTTATTTGATGCCAACAACCAACCGATTGCACACCTAGTCACTAAAGAAAAACTCAATAAAGGCAGTAGTTATATAAATTTAATGGCCCACCAATCGGTATTACAGGGCAAGCAAGCACCATTCTATTTATCTACTTTTTCAATAGAGTTAATGTCGCCAGAACCGGGAAAACCGACTAAGTATGGAAATAGTGCAATTAAGAAATATGTGATAAAAGATTTTGCACTCACTAGCTTAGACGATACACCTTATAAACCTTCAGAACAGGAACAACAACGATTGTTACTCTTGCAGAGTATGGCACAAGGAGGTTAGGTAGGAGCAGCTTCCAACGGTAAAACTAAGTTTGATACATTGTTCAAACTTAGTTTTATTCTCGTAAGATTCTTATAAAGGCAACTAGTATTGATGTAAAGCATAACCGCCTTTCAAATGACCTACATTTTCAAAGCCTAATCGACCTAGTGCTTGGGCTGCTAATTGAGAGCGACTACCACTACGACAGACTAATACTAATTCTTGTTTTTTATTTGTTTGCTGCTCTTGTACAAATTGCACTAGTCGAGTTAAAGGCACATTGTAGGTGAATTTTTCATCGTGTTGCAGTGCATATTCGTGTGGTTCACGAATATCAATCAACTTCATTGTACTCGATCTTTTTACTGCCTCAGCTAAACTGACGCTGTTATATTCACGTACGATAGCCTTCTGACAAGCACCATTTAAAGCACCACACATGATTTCACTACCAGATTCGTCGATAATATTTTTATCCAATACAAATTTTTGCACTGAGAACTTTTCGATGCTTATCTCACTATTGATAACTTGACTTAGTAGTGAGTTACGCTTCATTTCCGTTGCAATACACGTCGTAAATTCGTTGTGATAATCATGACTTGGGCAAATAAGACTTTCTTTGCCGATAAGCGCTGTTAATAACTGTAAGCTTTCATACATTGATGGCGCATTACTCGTTGAAAAGTTGGTTCGTCCTAAGCTGTCCATCAAAATTAGATCGCCACAAAAAGCGTAGTGTACTTGAAGTTTAGGTGATGATTTTGTAACTGGTTCGCACAATAACAAGCTGATACTGTCATCGGTATGTCCAGGCGTTACTACTTTAACCAACCACTTATCACCTAAAGTTAGGTACTGATATTCTTGACCAGCAATACTTGTTGTTTGCGTCTTAATAGGCCAGCCAAGAGAGTCAGATTGTTGCTCAGCTAAACGCTCTTTTACGATACTCGTACGACAAGATTCATGATCTGCATGGCCATGTGTATCTATCACAGCGACTAAATTAAGTCCTTGGCAAGTAAGTAATGTTTGCAGACGTTCAGTCACTTCTTGTAAAGGGTCAATAAGTAGTGCCGATTTAGTGTTTTTGTCGACATATAACCAACTACAACTGCCGCCAACTTTAAACTGTACTAGACCATCTAGTTCCATTTTATCGCTAATGCTATTTGTACTTTCGGTATTTTTCTCAATGGTCAAACAGCTTTCTACTAGTGCTTGTGATGCGGAAACTATTCGGCTACAGGCAGTATCAATTTCAGCTTGGGTCATTGCTGGGCCAAATGACATTCTAATTGCGGACTCACTTTGCCATGCAGGAAGTCCCATAGCATCGAGCACAAAACTACGAGTTACTTTCGAACTACAAGCTGAACCCGAACTAACACGTACATTAGCAGCGTCGAACAAATCCATTATTTCTTTAGAACTAAATCCAGGGATAGCAAAATTGATGGTGGTTGCGACTGAATTTTCAAAACTATGATTGAACACAATGTTAGGGAAAGCTTGCGTTAATGCAGAAACAATCTGCTGGCGAAATAAATGTAAGGTTTCTACGGTAGCAAAGCTAGATTCACTTTCACCTAACAGCATACTAAAGATGACACTTAGCGCTGCTAATCCAGGTAAGTTTTCGGTGCCAGATCGCAGGCCGCTCTCTTGACCACCACCGGCGATAACTGGGGTAAAGGGGGCATTTTCTTTAACGTACATAAAACCAATACCTTTAGGGGCATAAAGTTTGTGACCACTAAAAGGTGCGTAGTCAATACTCGTATTCGCTAATTCTACGTTTGTTTTACCTAACGCTTGCACACAATCTACCATCCAGGCTGTGGTTGGATTATTAGCGCGTATGGTTTGGTCTAATAAGTTTATATCTTGGTAAACGCCAGTTTCATTGTTGACGGCCATGGTACAAATCATCAAGGCATTAGGAACCTCTTTAGCGATAAAGTTCATGTCAAGTCTACCCATGGCATCAACTGGAATTTCTTTTATTTCGGCATTTACTTCAAGGATTTCATTCCAGTGATTGAGTGACTCAGGTACTGCTTTATGCTCTGTTGCGCCGTACAAAATAGAATAACTTTTAGTGGTGTCAAGTGTTTTTTTAGCATGAACTAACCCTGACAAAATGGCTGTTTGAATACCTTCTGTTGCGCCACTGGTAAAAATTATTTTACCTTCTCCGGCGCCAGTGATGGCCATTGCTTGCTGTCTTGTATTGTCCATTATTTGCTTAGCTTGAAGCCCGGTAACATGACTGCTACTTGGGTTACCAAATAGTGTTTCCATGGTCGATAAAGCTGCAGCTGCCGCTTGGGGTAAAACTTGAGTCGTGGCATTAGCGTCAAGGTAAATTAAGCTAAGTGGTGGTGTTGTATTTTTAGTTAATTGGGTCATGAAGTTCTCTCAAGTTATGTTGTTAATGCTTACTGATAAGGTCAGTAATTAACAATGCTGTACATAAGTTAATTATTTCATGCTGTTGTCGGTTTTGTTTTGCGTATTACCTGTGTAAATAGTGCTAGGGTAGTTTTTAATTCTCTAAAGTTGTTTGTTTTTGAAATTATAATTTGAATACTTGTATAGAATGCGGGTTTAAATCTATTAAAAGGCTTTGTTTAGAAATAAGTGTTTTGTAATAGCTGATGTGTTGATGAAAAATATAATCCAAGCTGTCGAATTAGCTGAAATAGAGAATGTCTATTTTGTGGTAATAGTTAGCATTTAGATATAACTACACTAATAAGGTATGATTAAGCACTCATTGAATTAGGATATTTACGAATGAATATGGATTTAGTTAAGGCTATTTTTTATGCGGGCTTGCCGGTACAAATATTCACGTTTCTCATGGTGTATTATGCCTATCACAAAGGCTATCTTAGCTCTGCTGTTAATATTCGTGATGTTTTCAAAGATAAAAAGAATCCTGATAGAAAACTATCAAAAACCAATAAAAAAAATTTATTGTTTTTGCATTCTAAGTGGGTAACTTTTGGTGGTGGGTTTTATGGTCTAGTTTCATTATTAACCTTTATTTATATAGAATTAGAGCAAACTGTGCAGTTTTTAGTTAATGCCACGGGTTTGCAATCATTTATTAATTTACTCACTTTTGATGCCATTCTAGGTATGATTATCGACTCTTTTATTAATATGATTAAAGTATTGTTATGGTTTAATTATTGGCCAGATGTCTTTGAAATGGAGAACATCGCCATTTGGTTCATTACAATCTATATAGGCTATCGCTTTGGTGCTTATTTAGCGCAAAGATATGTTTTACATCTAGAAAAATCATCAAAATAAACTCTACTAACAAGCTGTTTAAGGTCTTCATTGAATGCCATCACTTAGTATATATAGAGCTAAATGAAGAGTGTTTTTTAGTAGTTCTGTGTCTCATGCTGAGATGACATAATAATCTGTTAAACCGAAAGCTGTGTTGTTGATTCGTAGTACTTAATCCAAACATTAGTCTAATTTTATTTCCTCCGGTCTTGAATATCCTTTATCAAAGCATTTAATTTATTGCTGCGCAATAATCCGATAGTTACTCAATGTTTAGGCGTTTATGCTTATCAAAAGTTAAATTTTTTAGAATTAGCTAATCATTGATGTATTAAGGATTAAGTGTGAATTATCAAATAACGCCAATACGAAGCGATTTTTTAATTAAGGTAAGACAAGCGGGAATTGATGATCAAAATCAGCCTGTAGTCACTACCGTGGCAAAAGGCGGTGAGCCGTGTCGAGATGTATTAAGACGAGCGAATGTAGGTGAAAAATTGATACTCGCCAGTTATTGTCCCTTTTCAAAAGCAGGTCCTTATAAAGAATATGGTGCTGTTTTTGTATTAGCTGATCAAGCTAACGAACCTGTTAATTATGATAAATTCCCTCTGCCAACTAATTCTATCAATGATTACTTTGGCGAAATATTTGTCATAAAAGCGTATGATGAACAAGAGTCTATTTCTGATGCACGGCTAGTGAATCCGGTTAATGCAGAACAAACAATCGCTGATTTTTTTCAACAAACTCAGGTTGATTTTATCATCATAAGATTTGCTGCTTATGGTTGTTATAGCTTAAGACTTGATAGAAAGTAACGGCGTGTAATTAAGGATATTTACCATGATTAATGAAGTCTATTCTACGGCAATATTAGCGCGAGATGATGCATTCGATTTTCAATTTTATTATGGGGTTAAAACCACAAGAATATTTTGTAATGTCTCGTGTAAAAGCAAAGCGCCGCTGATAGATAATATTATTATTTTCGACAATATTGCTTCAGCTCAGGCTGAGGGGTATCGAGCGTGTAAACGTTGCCAACCGGACAAGAATGCTCAGCAAGATAGTGGTTTAATCAAACTTATTCATGCTTGTCGAAAAATCGAACTGCATACCGAGGGATCTATAACAGCGTTGAAATTAGCAGAGTCGATTGGTATCAATCAATTTCAGATGAACAGACTTTTTAAAAAGTACCTGGGTGTTACTCCAAAAAGTTATATCGATCAAAGTCAGTTAACTGTCCTGAAGAAAAATCTGCGAGAAACGGATAATGTTAGCCACGCTATTTACCAGTCAGGTATTGAGTCTAGCTCTGTCATTTATGGTCGAATGAATAGTCATTTAGGTATGACCCCTAAAAAGTATCTGCAAGGTGGATCAGGGGTGAAAATATCTTATGCGATTGGCCTGACAAACTTAGGTCTAGTATTGATTGCGGCAACAGATAAAGGGGTATCATTTTTACAATTTGGTGATACCAAACATCAGTTACTGGCTCAGCTTATTGATGAATACCCAAATGCTGAAATTACTTTAATGCCGGATGGTAACAAAAATAAATTGCATCATTGGTTAGAACTCCTAAATTTATATTTAACAGGTTGTTCGAATCAATTGAATTTACCCTTAGATGTGCGAGCAACGGCATTTCAAAAAAAGGTATGGGACTTTCTAAGAAGCATTCCTTATGGCGAAGTGATGTCTTACGGCGAAATAGCTAAAGCTATTAGTGCGCCTAAAGCTTATCGAGCTGTTGCTAATGCTTGTGCAGGTAATAATGTCGCACTGGTTATCCCATGTCACCGGGTAATACGTGGCGATGGTGCGTTAGGTAGATACCGTTGGGGGGATAATCGAAAACGCGTACTACTAGAGATAGAGAATAATAAAAAACGAAGACAATAACATTAGAAGTTATGGATGATAAACAGGCACTTAATTTAAATAATATTGTTACAGTTTATCTAACGTTCAGAAATCAAAATATCTAGCTATACTTATTAATGTAAGTTAATAAATTGAAAACTGGAGATAGCAATGGATGTACAACTTCTCGTAACGCAGACCGATTCTGGTTTGCTCGATCTTAAGCGAAAACTCGACGATGTTGGGATCGATTATAGTGTTGCCTATATTGAAGATAATGCTACTTTAGTTGAATCAAATCATATCCGTCACTCTCCTAATATTCTCATTAACGGTAGTTTAATATTTAGATCTCAGCCGACAATAGCAGAGTTAAGAACATTTTTTCTGGGTTAACCCAAGCATTTTATGTCCCGCTAATGTAGACCCTTGAATATGGCAATATCTTGAAGTTCGTTACCTGAAATATTATTGAATTAGATACTCATAGCGGTTTCAATGTTTAGGAAACCGCTTTTAGGTGACTAATCTTTACGTACTAGCGTCCATTATAAATCGGCATGAGGACCAAATACTTCATAATGAATTTTTGTTGCTTCTACGCCTAAATTCAATAATTGCTGTTTGGCAAACTGCATGAAAGCGATGGGGCCACAAAGATAAAAGTCACCTTGTGAAATAGGTAAATCCACCTTGGTTAAATCCATCATTCCATGATAAATATGTGCTTGTTCATCTTGTTCATCACGATACCAGATAACTTGCTGCCAATTATTATCTTTAATAAGACTCGTTGTTCTTGAAGAAAAGGAATGTTGTTTACTGTTTTCACAGGCATGTAAATATTGCACTGAATTGTTATACCCTTGCTGTGCTAAAGTTTCTAACATAGCTTGCATTGGCGTAATACCTACTCCGGCCGAGAGTAATACTACTGGTGCTTGGCGGTTAATAAAGAAAAAATCACCTGCTGGCGCGTATAAGTCAATCTCATCGCCAACATGTATCTCATCATGTAAATAGTTAGAAACGATACCCGGAACTTCACCCACTTCACGTTTTACTGAAATGCGATAGGTGTTGTTATTAGCCTTATCAGATAAAGAATATTGACGTATTTCTTTAAAGTCTCTATTTGGGTCACACACTTCAATACCTAAATACTGTCCAGCCTCAAATCCTATAACCGGTTTGTCATCAACAGGCATAAAAATAAAGCTGGTGACTAACTCAGATTCAATTTTTTTAGCTACCACAGCAAATGTCCTAGCATCACGCCATCCGCCCAGGGTCTTGGAGCGCTCTCGGTATAACTCTTCTTCTCGGTTAATAAATATTTGTGCTAAAAATTGATAAGCTGCAGTCCATGCTTCCTCAACATCAGCAGTAAATGCTTCGGTCGCTAATTCTCGTAATGTCTCAATAAGGTGATGCCCAACAATGCCATAGTGATGAGGTTTAATATTGAAACTAGTATGTTTTTGAGCAATGCGTTCTACCGCAGTAGTTAATACAGCAAGGTTTTCAATATTTTTAGCGTAAGCGGCAATAGCTTCAAATAAAGCAACTTGCTGTCTACCGGAGTGCTGGTTTGCCATATTGAAAATGTCTTGTAGTTCAGGGTTATGGCTGAACAGTCGTTGATAAAAATGTCCTGTTAACGCGGGACCAGCGTTTTCTAGTAATGGAATGGTACTTTTAATAATATCAATATGGTTATCAGTTAACATGGTAATCCTAGGGTAAAGTAAAATACAGTGTGTGGCCTAGGAGTAAATTTCCTAGGCGGAATTTTGAATTAATTTTTAGTTCTATTTAATTTGTCATTTTGCATAGTCATTTAACGCTGAAAGGACTTAACTATTTTCTTTGTCGTTAAAATAGGAACATAAATTCTAATAAATATTAGTCCCGCGACAAGCCAAGAAAATGCGCTAATATTCCAAGCCAACAGTGGTTGTGAGGTTAATATAGGCACAAAAGTACGTGTCAATGCTGAGAGTATAATCAAAGTAAATATCCAAGATACGAGCTTACTTGGTGCTAATTCTCGTCCTGTATGACCTAAAGAAACTCGACACATCATGGCAAAAATCATCAGCCCCATTGCAGCAATAGTGAGTAAATGTAAAGCGTCACTAAAGGTGATGGAACCGCTAAAATAGGTAGAGATAATTTCTGGAAAATAACTTAAACCGAGTAATATTAACCCTAAGCCAAGTGCAAAATAGGCAAGGTGCAAAGACCATAATAAAGCGATATCAAGTGTTGAAAAACTGCGCCAGTAACTTTGCCTAACAAGATGTAATAAACCAGAAGTTATCATCAATATTGCAGGACTAAAGGGGAGTGAAATAAAGGCAGAACTAAAAAAGACTAAGACACCTAATATAGATGTGGAGGTTAATAGAGGTGTGATCCAAGGAGGTGTATTAATTGGATCAAGCTTTGCACCCGAAACAGTAAAAAAGGGGATAACTCGTCCACCTAAAATACCCATCAATAGGCAAAACATTAATACACTGGTTCTAGCAATATGACGAGTGAGTTGATGATACTCATTTAAATCAAGTAAAATTAGCGCAATATTGAGTAGCATTAATATTGATAATAAAGGCACAAAAAGGTAATTACGGCGATTTCCACTTTTAATAACTAAGCGAGTGAAAATTGCAATAGAACCAAGCCACCAAAAACTCTGCAGTACAACCGCGAGAACAATACTGTTTGGTGTGTTCATAAGTAAAGCAATTCTAACTAGTAGCCATAGCACTATAAAAGTTAATACAGGTAAACCCTTAATACTTGGCTGACCAGTCCACGTTTGTGCTGCGGTGAGAATAAAGCCGACGGCAACGGTAGCACCAAAGCCAAAAACCATTTCGTGAATATGCCAAACCACTGGTGTAATAGCATTGTCAGTAAAAGAAAATATGCCGTTAAAGTAAGCCGACCATATTCCCAGTGCGAACATAGAACACAACACGGCCAGTAAAAAGTAGCTCCTAAAAGGTAAATCTAACGCGGGGTGTTGTGCTATATATTGAACAGCACTGGTACTTTGATCGTCATGGCTTAATTGTGATGTTTCTGAATCTTGAATTTGTAGCATATTAAAAACTCTTTTTTCCAAAGCCATGCAGGGCAATACAGCGTAATACATAGCCTATTTTAAGTAAGCCAGCGAAAATAATCGTGGTAATATGTGCTGATATTTGTGCTGAAATTGTAAAATATTCGTCATAACCAAAGGTAATGAAAATACTGGTGGCTACGATGGAAAGTGATAACACCATTAAGTAATTTCCGATGACTAAGCACTTTTGAAAACCTAAGGCGTGCTCTATATTGGGTAACTGCTGAGCAATGGAAAATTGTGAATACATAATGAACCTAACTGATTATTGTTTATTTACTTATGTATATAGCAAAGGTGGTGCCACCTTTTATAGTTGTTATAATTCAATCTCTTAAAGTTTTCCGTGATATTTTAGAGTCTTTTTGACTCACTTGTTGTGTAGTCTTAATGACTCGAATGTGTTATTTTGTTCTTGGTAGTCAGTGGAATCATTGGTAATGCCGTAATTTAGAATTTATCAGGACAAGTTATGAAAAAAATATCATCCACAGCGGTTATTGAGTTGGCATTAGATCTTGCAACGAGTTTGAACACAAAAGATCGTTTCGATCGTTTACTCGATACCGTTAGGAAGACAATTTCTTGTGATGCAGTTGCTTTGCTGTCATATCATGGTGATATTCTTAAACCCATTGCCTTACAAGGACTTAGTCGAGATACGCTAGGGCGACGGTTTTATATTCAAGAGCACCCTCGCTTTCTAGCATTATGTCAGTCTAAATCACCGATTCGTTTTGCAGCCGATTCCCCATTGCCTGATCCTTATGATGGCCTGTTAAATGATCGTGCTGGCGATTTACCTGTACATTCATGTATGGGCTTACCTCTTTATTATGACGATAATTTACTTGGTTTATTAACTATTGATAGTCTGACGCCTCATGACTTTGAAGATATTGAAGAGCGTACTTTAGAGGTTATTTCAGCTATTTCTGCAGCAACACTCAATACAGCGTTTTTGCTTGAACAGCTTGAGAGTAAGGCTGATCATTCACAACGTGTGGTGGCGGAATTAACAGAAGAAGCGTGGAAGCGAGATGGCGGAGAACTCATAGGTGATAGTTCTATCATGTCACAACTCAAACAGGAATTAGATATAGTTGCCTCTTCTGATTTCAATATTTTAATTTATGGTGAAACAGGCGTGGGTAAGGAGTTAGTTGCGCGAACTTTGCATCAAAAATCAATGCGGCAACATGGTCCTATGGTTTATGTTAACTGTGCTGCATTGCCTGAAAATTTAATCGAGAGTGAACTCTTTGGCCACGTAAAAGGCGCATTTACTGGGGCTGATAGAAATCGTCCAGGAAAATTTTCATTGGCTGATGGTGGCACCTTATTTTTAGATGAAATAGGGGAGTTACCGCTAGGCGCACAAAGTAAGATTTTAAGAGCTATTCAAAATAATGAAATACAGCCTGTAGGCCAAGATAACGTGGAAGAAGTGAATGTTCGTATCGTTGCTGCAACGAACAGAGATTTGAAAGAAGAGGTAGGAGAGGGACGTTTTCGCGCTGATTTATATCATCGATTAAGTGTTTATCCTATTAGAGTTCCAAGGCTTTATGAAAGAGTCGGTGATGTGCAATTATTAACGGGGTATTTTGTTGAGCAAACTCGCCGTAAGCTTGGTATTAGTCAGCTGAGAATTACGGAACAAGCTATAGCGCATTTAACACAATATAACTGGCCGGGTAATGTTCGAGAATTAGAGCATGTGGTTAGTCGAGCGACGCTCAAAGCGAGAGCACGGCAAGCTAATAAAGCAATCATCTCCATCGAAGAAGAGGATTGTGGCTCTTTAAATTCAGTCGGTGCAGATAATATTAACAAAGAGGTTGAGGTTACTGACGTTCTTTCTATATTAGATAATAAAGAGACTTTTAATTTGAAAGCCGACACAGAGAACTTTCAACGACAATTAATCAGTCGAGTACTTAAAGAAGAGGGGAGTAACTGGGCGGCAGCAGCTAGACGACTCTCTACTGATAGAGCTAACTTGAACCGTATTGCTAAACGATTGAATATTAAAGTTGTTAAATCCGTTGTTTAAAACAGCTATGTGCAAGTGAAGGATCCGTTTCTTTCATCAATACTCTTCGGTGTTATGAGCGACTAACGGATTTAGTTAGTCGCTCTTTTTCTTATTGCTATGAACTATTTCGCTAAAATGGTTAACACTGCACTGTTCATTGCTTGCGTTGCAGTACTAATAATCTTTTGTGCATCAGGTGCCCAATATGGACTGTGAAGTGATGGTAATCCCGCGCCAGTTTTTTGTGCTGATGCCCATTTATCATGCGGTACACCACCGACCCAAAATATCATGCTCTTAATCGTTTTATCTGCTTTGTAGTAGCGACCAAAATCTTCGCCTGCCATCACTGCTGGTACTTCAATTACGCGATCTTTACCCAGTTCAGCGGTAAATAAACGTGCCATTTTCTTAGTAAAGTCTGGCTCATTATACGTTGCAGGTGTGAATTCGTCTTTGACGGTAACTACTGGTAATAATTGTTCGGGTAAACCCATGGCGATGCCTTCCCCCTTAGCAATCCTAGCTATGCCATCAAGTAATTTCTGACGCGTTTCATCTGAATAACTGCGCACGGTTAATAACAATAACGCTTGGTCAGAAATAATATTGTGCTTAGTACCTGCTTGAAAACTGCCTACTGTGACTACAGCAGGATCTTGAGGGTTTAACTCCCGACTAACTAAGGTTTGCAAGGCGCCAACAATGCGCGAGCCTAATACAATAGGATCCTTAGTTGCGTGTGGGTAGGCACCGTGGCCACCAACGCCTTTAACAAGGATATTGACACTATCGACATTGGCAAAGGTAAACCCTGGCGTGTAGCCTATGACACCTGCCTTTAAACTAGCTGAATTATGAAAAGCTAAGGCATAGTCAGGTTTTGGGAAGCGTTTATATAAACCGTCGGCAATCATATCTTTTGCGCCACGACCACGCTCTTCAGCAGGCTGCAATATCATCACTAAAGTACCAGACCAATTATTTTTATTACTACTGAGTAATTTCGCTGCACCAACCCAGCTACTCATATGGGTATCGTGAGCACAAGCATGCATTACATGTGCTTGTAAGCCCTCTTCAGTAGTCGTGATAACCTTTGAAGCAAACGATAAACCGGTTTGCTCTTTTACAGGCAACGCATCCATATCGGCCCGAATTAATACCGTAGGGCCCTTACCATTTTTTAATACGGCAACAACACCGGTACCACCAACTTTTTCAGTAACGTCAAAGCCTAATTCACGGGCAACTTTAGCTAATTTTTTTGCGGTATTAAATTCTACACTAGATAGTTCAGGGCTTTGGTGCAAATCTTTATATAGCGTCATTAACTCAGGCATAGCTGCTTGAACATACTTCTCATTGGTATAAGCCTTATTACTCGCCGCATAGGTTAATGTGCTGCTGACAAGACATAAAGCCGAGGTTATTAATGCTATAGTTTTCATGATATTACTCAGTGGACAGTTAAAAAACTATCTTAGCTTAATGAGTAGGGCTGTTCAAATGGAGAATTGCAAGCATAAAAAAAGACCTTAACAAATAAATGTTAAGGTCTTTTGGCAACTATTTAAAGTTTAATTAAGTAAATAAAGACCTTTTTATTAGGCATCGGCTTTAACTATAACGTCAACTAATGTCCACGTCGCTTCATGAGTAGACTTAGAAATTATGCCAATTTCATTTAGCCAAACCGAGGGCATAAAAAAAGACCTTAATAAATAAATGTTAGGGTCTTTTGGCAACTATTTAAAGTTTAATTAAGTAAATAAATACTAATTAAGCTTTAACTATAACGTCAACTAATTTCCACGTCTCTTTATGAGTAGACTTAGAAATTATGCCAATTTCATTTAGCCAAAGAGAGGGCATAAAAAAAGACCTTAACAAATAAATGTTAAGGTCTTTTGGCAACTATTTAAAGTTTAATTAAGTAAATAAATACTAATTAAGCTTTAACTATAACGTCAACTAATTTCCAGTTTTTAGACTTAGAAATTGGTGCAACTTCAGTAATAGTTACGATATCGCCTTCGTTACATACGTTAGCTTCATCATGTGCTTTCAACTTAGTTGAACGCGTGATGTATTTACCGTACATAGGATGCTTAACGCGACGTTCGATCATTACAACGATAGACTTATCCATCTTGTTACTGATAACAACGCCTTGTAGTGTGCGGATTTTAGCTTCGCTCATTACTTACCTGCCTTTTCAGTGATGATAGTCTTAACACGTGCAATATTGCGACGTACGATTCTTAGCAAATGAGTTTGTGCTAATTGACCAGTGCTTGCTTGCATGCGGTAGTTAAACTGCTCGCGAAGAAGTTCTAGTAATTCAGCGTTAAGCTCTTCAATGCTTTTTGCTTTAAGTTCACTAACTTTCATTACAATGCCGTCCTAGTTACGAAGGTAGTTTTGAATGGAAGTTTAGAAGCAGCTAAAGCAAAAGCTTCACGTGCGATCTCTTCAGAAACACCTTCCATTTCATAAAGAACACGACCAGGAAGAATTTGGCAAACCCAATATTCTACTGAACCCTTACCTTTACCCATACGAACCTCAAGAGGTTTTTTAGTAATTGGCTTATCAGGGAATACGCGTATCCAGATTTTACCTTGACGTTTCACATGACGAGTCATGGCACGACGAGCGGCTTCAATTTGGCGTGCAGTCATACGACCACGTTCCATTGATTTCAAACCGAAAGTACCGAAGCTAACTGAACTACCTACATGGGCTAAGCCACGGTTACGTAGTTTAAATTGCTTGCGGAATTTAGTACGTTTTGGTTGTAACATAACTTAGCTCCTACTTAGGCTTGCGGTTGGTTTTTCTTTTAGGTTTAGCCGCTGGTACTTCTGCCTGTAGAGGCATGTTACCAATGATTTCACCTTTGAAAATCCAAACTTTGATACCAATAACACCATAAGTAGTGTCACCACGCGCAATTGCGTAGTCAATATCAGCACGTAATGTATGTAAAGGTACACGACCTTCACGATACCATTCTGCACGTGCGATATCAGCGCCGCCTAGACGACCACTAACTTGTACTTTGATGCCTTTAGCGCCTAAACGCATTGCGTTTTGAACTGCACGCTTCATAGCGCGACGGAACATAACACGACGTTCTAATTGACTAGCAATGCTGTCTGCAACAAGC